>OLOW01002547.1_pt1 | contig 12201 bp, 6 predicted proteins | sample 1672801 | NCBI WGS metagenome assembly OLOW01 (sample SAMEA3136725, study PRJEB25190) | human gut metagenome | biome: human gut; feature: human-associated habitat; material: faeces | place: Austria | collected 2013
GCAGCCTGTCCGCCCGGGGCTCCATCGAGTATGTGGTGGTTCCCAACTACGGCGCGGAGGAGGACTATGCAGGCCTGGACCTGACCGGCAAGATCGCCCTGGTGCAGCGGGGCGGCGGTATGTACTATGAGCAGAAGGAGCGCAACGCCGCCAACGCCGGCGCCATTGGCATGCTGGTGTACAACAACGTCCCCGGCATGCTGTACATGTCCATCACCGACTGGAAGATCCCCTGCGCCTTCATCTCCCAGGCCGCCGGTGAATACATGAAGCAGCAGGAGACCAAGACTCTGTCCGTGGCCTCCGCCGACGCCCTGGTGGAATCCCCCACCTATGGCATGGCCGACTTCTCCAGCTGGGGCGCTACCCCCGAGCTGACCCTGAAGCCGGAGATCACCGCCCCCGGCGCGGGCATCTATGCCGCCGTGCCCGGCGGTTATGAGAGCATGGACGGCACGTCCATGGCATCCCCCCACGCGGCCGGCGGCATGGCCATCGTCCAGCAGGCCCTGAAGGCCCGGGGCAACAGCATGACCGGCGCCCAGCGCAAGCACATGACCGACACCCTGCTCATGAGCACCGCCCATGTGATCTATGACGACAACGGCGTGCCCTATTCCCCCCGGAAGCAGGGCGCTGGCCTGATGAGCATCAACGACGCCGTGAATACCCGGGGTTATCTGTCCGTGGAGGGCATGGAGCGTCCCAAGCTGGAGCTGAAGGACGATCCCGCCATGAAGGGCGTGTACACCATGACCTTCACCGTCCACAACACCGGCAGCGACACCCTGTATTACGACGTGACCCCCCTGGTGCTGACCGACACCACCGAGGCCTATGTCAACGGCAGCGGGCAGGAGTTCTCCACCATCAGCGGAAGCTCCCGGCTGCTCCCCCACACCTTCACCACCAACTGCGAGAATAATCGGGTGGCCGTGGCTCCCGGCAAGACCGCCGATGTCACCGTCACCGTCACCGTTACCGACGAGGGCCGGAAGATGCTGGCCCAGTTCCCCAACGGCAGCTATGTGGAGGGCTTCGTGACCCTGACCCAGGTGGCCGCCGACGGCAGCGCCCTGACCGATCCCATTGATCTGGGCCTGCCGTTCCTGGCCTTCTACGGCGACTGGACCAAGGCTCCCATCATGGATTCCACCGATTACTGGGAGACGCTGGACGGCTCCGCCAGCCATGCCCAGGCGTACATGAACACCGCCTTCTCCTCCTCCAGCGAGAACACGGTGGACACCTATCTGGGCGACAACAACTACACCACCGTTCCGTATCTGGCGGACCGCAACGCCATTTCCCCCAACAACGATGACTTCATGGACAGCCTCACCGGCATCTACACCGGTCTGCTGCGCAACACCAAGAGCCTGAGGTATACCATCACCGGCGCCAACGGCCAGGTGTACTACAGCAAGGACTGCGAGTATGTGGGCAAGTCCATCTACAGCTACGACTATTACCGCATTGTGCCCGCCGGTGTGGACGCCGAATATGACGGCATTGAGCCCTGGTACGGCACCGACGCCCACAACGCCAAGCTACCCAACAACACCAAGGCCACCGTGACCATCGAGGCCACCCTGCCCTATGGCGACGGCGTGGGGACCAACCAGAAGCACTCCTGGTCCTTCCCCATCACCATCGACACCGAGGAGCCTCATGCCGACAACCTGAAGGTCACCGAGTCCGAGGGCCGGTACTATCTGAGCCTGGACGTGTCCGATAACCAGTATGTGGCGGCCGTGGTGTTCTACAACATCAAGAACAGCGAGATGCTCTATGGTATGCAGGGCTTCGGCGAGGACAAGCCCGGCGTCACCAGCCACATCAAGGAGTATGACATCACCGGCTTCGGCGAGACCTTCGGCATGATCGTCCACGACTACGCCGGCAACTCCAAGGTGTATACCGTCCGTGCTCCCGGCAACCCCGACGATCACGGCACCATCACCCCCACCAACATCCTCTGGACCGAGAACTTCAACGAGAAGTGGCTCCCCGACGACTGGAGCGTCCAGAGCAAGGGCGGCTCTCTGAACACCTGGTACCGCGACGAGGACTACATGGCCGCCGTGGATCATGACGACGACAACCAGCAGGACGAGTGGCTGATCTCCCGCACCACCGATATCAGCGGCGTGGATACCGAGGTCCACATGGTCTTCGATTTCTACACCACCTATTGGTACACCGTGGAGTATAAGCACTGCAACCTGCAGGTCATGGCCTCCGGCGACGGCGGCGAGAACTGGCAGGAGATCTGGAACCTGCAGCGGGATTCCGGCCTGTTCACCGCCTGGACCAAGACCCAGGCCAAGGTGACCATCCCCGAGAGCCTGCAAAGCAGCAAGGACCTGCGCTTCGCCTTTGTCTACACCGGTAAGGGCGGCTCCACCCTGTCTATGGACAACGTCCAGCTGTACGCCGAGGAGCGGGACAACTATGTGTCCGTCACCGCCACCGCCGGTGAGGGCGGCACCATCACCCCCGCCGGTCAGACCCTGGTGAAGAAGGGTACCAGCAAGACCTTCGACATCGCTCCCGCCCAGGGCTATGAGATCGTCAACGTCAACGTGGACGGCGCCGATCTCGGCCCCATCAGCTACTACACCTTCCAGCGGGTGGGCGTGGACCACACCATCTCCGCCACCTTCCAGAAGGCCCAGCAGTCCGGCGACACCGTGACCCTGACCACCACCGCCAATGAGGGCGGTACCGTGGCCCCCGCCGGTCAGACCACCTATGTCTCCGGCCAGGCCGTGGACGTTACCTTCACCCCGGACCAGGGCTATCAGCTGGCCTCCGTGAAGGTCAACGGCCGCACCGTGGACGTGACGGACGGCGCCTACACCCTGGTCATGGACCAGAGCTATGCCGTGTCCGCCGCCTTCGAGAAGATTCCCGACGTCCCCGTGGTGATGTTCCAGAACGACTTCGAGGACGTGGCCGGCGACAGCTTCCCCTTCCACGGTTGGACCGTGAAGGTGCAGGATACCAGCAGCACATGGAAGCAGTATACCTATTACAACTGGAAGAACGAGGGCAATGATTCCAAGCACGCTTACATCAGCAACGACTGGAAGGGTGCACAGGATGAGTACCTGATCTCCCCGGTGGTGGACCTGTCCGGTACCCGTGACGGCGTGCTGACCTTCGACTTCGCCTACGGCGAGTACGGCATCAAGAACAAGACCTTCACCGCTACGGTGGAAGCTTCTACCGACGGCGGAAAGACGTGGAACGCTATCTGGAACTTCCAAGACAGCTATACCGGCCAGCAGGCCAGCAACTACATCATTTCCGGCAGCGCAGAGGTTCCCGTGCCCGCCGAGTACAATGTGGACGGCGTCCAGTTTGCCTTCCGCTATGTCCATCCCAATGAGGACACTACCGGCCAGCTGGCCATCGACAACGTGAAGCTGATGGCGGTGGAGGACGGCCCCGTGGCCCAGAAGTACACCATCACCGCCACCGCCGGTGAGGGCGGCTCCATCACCCCCGCCGGTGAGGTGTCCGTGAAGGAGGGCGCGTCCCAGACCTTCGCCATCGCCGCCCAGGAGGGCTACGCCATCGCCGATGTGCTGGTGGACGGCCAGAGCGTGGGCGCGGTGGACAGCTACACCTTTGAGAATGTCACCGCCAACCACACCATCGCCGCCCTGTTCACCAAGACGGCCTCCGACGTGCAGTTCGACAACGACTTCGAGTCCGAGACCTTCCCCGGCCACGGCTGGACCCTCCAGTCCACCCGCAGCGACAGCCCCTATACCTGGTACCAGGGCACCAACAGAAACCTCAACACCACCAAGCAGGCCCGCATCGACATGGATTACTATGAAGATCCCTGGGGCGGCGGCTGGAGCGTGGGCAGCATCCGCAAGCCCCTGCTGCCTATGGCAGGCGGCAGCGACAAGCTGCAGGATGAGTATCTCATCTCCCCGGTGGTGAACCTCACCGGCAAGACGCCCACGCTGAGCTTCGATTACCTGCTGTTCAAGTCCGTCATCGGCAACTACTGCTCCGTGACCGTGGAGGCCACCACCGACGGCGGCCAGACCTGGACCACCATCTGGAATGCCGCCGATCTGGAGCCGGTAAGCGGTTATTGGTTCATGGGCACGGCCAACGTTGCCGTTCCCGCCGCCTTCTGCACGGACAATGCCCAGTTCGCCTTCCACTTCTATAAGAAGGCCAACCGGGGCTATGACGATACCGACGCCATGTTCGCCATCGACAACGTGACCATGACCTACGGCGCCACCGATCCCTGCGCCGATGGTCATACCCTCACCGCCGTGGCGGAGGTCCCCGCCACCTGCACCGAGACCGGCGTCAAGGCCCACTGGGTGTGCTCCGTCTGCAGCAAGCTGTTCAGCGACGCCGATGGCAAGAACGAGACCACCCTGGAGGCCCTGACCATCGGCGTGCTGGGCCACGACTATGGCGAGGCCGCCTGGACCTGGACCGGCTACGAGTCCGCCAAGGCTACCTTCACCTGCAGCCGTGACGCCAGCCATGTGGAGGAGGTCACCGCCGCTGTTACCAGCGAGATCACCACCCCCGCTTCCTGCGAGAGCACCGGCGTCCGGACCTATACCGCCACGGTGACCTTCCAGGGCAAGAACTACACCGACACCCGCACCGAGACCCTGCCCTCCCTGGGTCACAAGACCCAGCTGGTGGGTGCTAAGCCCGCCACCTGCACGGAAGACGGCTACACCGGCGACGAGGTGTGCACCGTGTGCCAAGAGGTCGTGAAGAAGGGCGAAGTCATCCCCGCTACCGGCCACGATTACAAGGACGGCAAGTGCACCAACTGCGGCGAGACCGACCCCAACTACAAGCCCGCTGAGCCCGAGAATCCCGGCGTCAAGACCGGCGACGAGGCTCACACCGCTCTGTGGCTGGCTGCGGCCTCCGTTTCCCTGCTGGCTGCCGCCGCCCTGCTGCTGGGCAAGAAAAAGCACCTGAGCTGACCCTAAAAAGTCAGGTAATAGCAATAGCCCCGGGATGCTATCGCGTCCCGGGGCTATTGCATAGAACCTTTGATTCTCTGCACTCCATAAAAAATCCGCAGGGCACAGCCCTGCGGATTTTTTTACTTGATTCGGTTACAGATACTTGCGCATGCCCTCGGTGGCCACGGAAGCGTCGGCGGTGAGGGTCACGGTGAACTTCACGGTGTTGGCATCGCTGAACTTGTCCAGCCAGTGCAGGAACTTTTCCACGGCGGCGAAGTCCTCGCTATGTACGATCTTGCACAGGTTGTCCACATAGACGTGGGAAATATCGTAATTGCCCGCATACAGACCGCTGATGAAGCCCCGCAGGCACTCAAAAGAATCCAAGTGGTATTCACCGGCGTTGACCAGGCGCACAGAGGACTTGATGTCGTAGGTCATGTCCGCGCCGGGCTCGATGCAGACAACGCAGCCGCCCTCCTCGGCCACGGAGGCATGAACCAGCTCGATGAGCTGCTTGGTCTTGCCTGCGCCGTTGTCGCCCATAATCAATCTAACCATAAGAGATCACTCCTTTTGCATATATGTATACCATACCATAACTTGACGGAAATGGCAATGGGAAAATATACGGTTTTTTACCGGCCCAGCTTTTCCCGCAGGGCCTGGCCCATGTCCTCATAGCCGGGCTTGCCCAGCAGGGCGAACATATTCTTCTTATACGCCTCCACCCCCGGCTGGTCGAAGGGGTTCACGTCCAGCAGATAGCCCGACAGGCCGCAGGCATATTCAAAGAAATAGATCAGCTGCCCCAGGGTGTCTGCGTCCAGGGCCCCGCAGCGCAGGATGATGTTGGGCACGCCGCCCTCCTCGTGGGCCAGCAGGGTGCCGTCCATGGCCTGGGTGCGGATAAAGTCCATGGTCCTGCCCGCCAGGAAGTTCAGCCCGTCGCCGTCGGCGGCGTCAAAGGGCACCGTGCTCTCCTGCTTCTCCGGGTCGAAGCGCACCACCGTCTCCAGCAGATGGCGCTCCCCCTGCTGGATATACTGGCCCATGGAGTGCAGGTCCGCCGTGAACTCCACGCTGGCCGGGAACAGGCCCTTGTTCTCCTTGCCCTCGGACTCGCCGTACAGCTGCTTCCACCACTCGGACATGAACCGGAAGGACGGCTCATAGGAGGCCAGGATCTCGATCTTCTTCCCGGCGCGGTAGAGCTGGTACCGGGCCCCGGCATACTGCCAGGCGGGATTCTGCTCCATATCTCCGGCGGTGCAGACCTCCTGCATCCGGGCGGCCCCCTGCATCAGGGCCCGGATGTCGATGCCCGCCACGGCGATGGGCAGCAGGCCCACGGCGGTGAGGACGCTGTAGCGCCCGCCGATGTCGTCAGGCACCACGAAGGTCTCATACCCGGCCTGATCGGCCAGGGACTTCAGGGCCCCCTTCTGCCGGTCGGTGGTGGCGTAAATGCGCCGGGCCGCGCCGTCGGGGCCGTATTTCTTCTCCAGCAGCTCCCGGAAGAACCGGAAGGCCACGGCAGGCTCCGTGGTGGTGCCGGACTTGGAGATGACGTTCACGGAGAAGTCCACCCCCTCCAGCAGCTCCATGGTCTCCCGCAGCTGCCGGTCGGACAGGCCGTTGCCCACAAAATAGATGTTGGGAGTGTCCTTGCGCCTGAGGTTATAGTTGGGGGAGCACAGGCACTCGATGACGCCCCTTGCCCCCAGATAGGAGCCGCCGATGCCGATGACCACCAGGGCCCGGGAATCGCTCTGAATGCGCCGGGCCGCCGCCTGGATGCGGTCGAACTCCTGCCGGTCATACTCCTGGGGCAGGCGCACCCAGCCGGTGAAGTCGCCTCCGGCTCCATCGTTCTTCTGCAAGTGGTTGTGGGCGATGCGCAGGCGGGGCGCCAGCGCCGCCTCATAGGGCAGGGCGATAAATCGCCGCATATGGGTCAGGTCCACCTGGATCATAGGGATTACCTCCTGTGTAAATCGGATTTTTCATCACACCGTATCTTACCGCGTTTTCCCGGAAAATACAAGGGGATTCCCGTCGAAACGGTGAAAATCCTATCCGATCACATGGTCCGCAGCTCTGCCCGGGGCGCGGTCAGGTCCCAGCCGCGCCCATCCCGCAGCAGCAGCGCCGCCGGACCGCCGGGGATGTGCTCCGGGGCCCGGTCCACCCGGGCGTCCACCATCAGGAGCCGGGACAGCGGCGTGCTTCTCAGCCAGTCCGGCATAGGCGGGCGGTCCCGCAGCAGCAGCGGCAGCCGGAACAGCTGATCGTCGTTGCCACTGAACATCCTATAGCCGGTCGTATCAATAAGATACCGCTGCGCGCCGAAGCGGATAGCCGCCGGACTGTTGGCCCGCGCCCATTCTCCGCACTCCCTCCGGGAGGACGCCATCAGCAGGCTGAGACTGCCGTAATACGCATCCCGGGTAAAGCCGAAGGCGTACCACTCCCGCCCGTCCGGCAGGCACAGAACGCTGCCCAGGGGCCGGACCTCCTGGATATTGCCGCTCTCCCAGGCCAGGATCTCCGGGGTCAGATATCGAAGAATATTTTGCATTATGATTATCCTCCTGAGTTTATCCTGAGTTTATATTTTATTGTATCGTTGTTTCCTCTGTGCCGCAATAGCATTCCTGTTCAGTTTCCGCCAAGGATCACCCGCAGAAGCACATGGTCCGGGCCAGGCGCAGGAACATCTCCCCGAAGGTGAGCTTTTCCACGGTTTCCGCCGCCCGGATGGGTACCTCCAGCAGCGTTTCGCCGTTCTGGGTGACGGTCAGGGTCCCCAGCGCGTCCCCCTGACGCACCGGGGCCGCTGCGGATTCCGGCAGGGTCACCGTCTGTTCCAGCCCCTGGAGCCGGGCCCTTTCCGCCAGCAGCAGGCCCTCCGCCGGGTCCACCATGGGCTGCACCGCATCCCGGGTCCCCAAGGTCACCGGCACCGGCGGCAGCGGCTCCTCCGGGGCGGCATGGACCAGGCCATAGGTGGAGAACCCATAGTTCAGCAAAGTCTTGGCGTCCTCGAACCGCTGCTGGCCGGTGGGGGATTTCAGCACCACGGCGATCAGCTCCATGCCCTCCCGCTCCGCCGTGGCGGAAATGCAGTATCTGGCGGAGTCCGTGGACCCGGTTTTCAGCCCCGTGGCCCCCTCATAAAAGCGGATGAGCTTGTTGGTGTTGGACAGCTGGAACTGTCCGTCCCGAAGGGTGTCCATCCAGATGGTGGTAAAGCGCCGGATGTCCGGGTGACGGCGGATCAGCTCCCGGGACATCACGGCGATGTCCCATGCGCTGGTGACGTGGCCCTCCGCCGGAAGGCCCGTGCAGTTGACGAAATGGGTGTCCTGCATCCCCAGCTCCCGGGCCCGGTTGTTCATCTGCTCCACAAACAGCTCCGTGACCCCCGCCATTTTTTCCGCCAGGGCCACGGCGGCGTCGTTGCCGCTGGACACGCACACCCCCTTCAGCAGGTCCTCCACGGTGATCTGCTCCCCGGGGGACAGAAAGATCTGGCTGCCGCCCATGGAGGCGGCATAGTCGCTGACGGTGACCACGTCGTCATAGGCCAGGGTCCCCCGGTCGATGGCCTCCATCACCAGCAGCAGGGTCATGACCTTGGTGACGCTGGCCGGTTCCAGGGCCTGGTGCTCGTTTTTGGCGTAGAGCACCTGTCCCGTCTCCTTCTCCATCAGCAGCGCCGCCTCCGCCTGCACCGGCAGCTCCACCCCCCAGGCCGGACACAGCGTCAGCAGCAGCACCAGCACCGGCAGTGTCCCCAGCAGCTTTTTCATGGCAAACCCCTCCCCGTTTTTTCTTCACCGTATGCGCCCGGGGACAAAAAAAGAACGCCCCCGGCAGGAGGCGTTCTTTTCGTATGCCTTGTTATGCGTTGAGGATGCTCATGAACTCCTCGCCGGTGATGGTCTCCTTTTCGTGCAGGAACCTGGCCAGCTCATCCAGCTTCTGCCGGTCGTCCCGCAGGATCCGCAATGCCTTCTGGTGCTGCCGCTCCACCAGCTCCACCACCAGCCGGTCGATCTTGGCCTGGGTCTCCGGCGAGCAGGCCAGGGACGCATCCCCGCCCAGATACTGGTTGGTAACGGTCTCCAGTGCCACCATGCCGAATTCGTCGCTCATGCCGTACCGGGTCAGCATGGCACGGGCCAGCTTGGTGGCCTGTTCGATGTCGTTGGACGCGCCGGTGGTGACGGAGCCGAACACCACCTCCTCGGCGGCACGGCCGCCGGTAAACGTGGCGATCTTGTTTTCAATCTCCTCCCGGCTCATCAGATAGTGGTTGCCCTCCTCCACCTGCATGGTATAGCCCAGGGCGCCGGAGGTCCGGGGGATGATGGTGATCTTCTGCACCGGGGCGGAGTGGGTCTGGCGGGCCGCCACCAGGGCGTGGCCGATCTCGTGATAGGACACGATCCACTTCTCCCGGTCGGTGAGGATGGCGTTCTTCTTCTGATATCCGGCGATGACGGTCTCGATGCTCTCCTCCAGGTCGGCCTGGGTCACCAGCTTCCGGCCGTCCCGCACCGCCCGCAGGGCGGCCTCGTTGACGATGTTGGCCAGCTCCGCGCCGGACGCGCCGGAGGCCATCCGGGCCACGGTGGAAAAGTCCACGTTCTCCGCCAGCTTGATCTTCCGGGCGTGGACCTTCAGAATCTCCTCCCGGCCCTTCAGGTCCGGCAGCTCCACCGGCACCCGGCGGTCAAACCGGCCGGGACGGGTCAGCGCGGGGTCCAGGGACTCCGGGCGGTTGGTGGCCGCCAGGATGATCACGCCGGAGTTATCGTCGAAGCCGTCCATCTCCGTCAGCAGCTGGTTCAGGGTCTGCTCCCGCTCATCGTTGCCGCCGTACTGGCCGCCGCTGCGCTTCTGGCCGATGGCGTCGATCTCGTCGATGAACACGATGCAGGGGGCCTTCTCCTTGGCTTGGCTGAACAGGTCCCGGACCTTGGACGCGCCCATGCCCACGAACATCTCCACAAACTCCGAGCCGGAGATGGAGAAGAAGGGCACCTGAGACTCGCCTGCCACGGCCTTGGCCAGCATGGTCTTGCCGGTTCCCGGAGGGCCCACCAGCAGGATGCCCTTGGGCATGGATGCGCCGATCTCCTGATACTTTGCCGGGTCGTGCAGGTAGTTGACGATCTCGGTCAGGTTTTCCTTGGCCTCGTCCTCACCGGCGACATCGGAGAATTTGATGCCCTCGGCCGACTTGACGTAGACCTTCGCGTTCGAGCCGCCGAGCCCGAACATCATGGAGTTCGGCCCGCCGGCCTTGTTCGTCATGCGCTTGAGCATGAACTGGCCGAGGGCGACAAAAAACACGATCGGCAGCAGCCACGTCAGCAGAAACGACAGAAACGGCGACATCTGCTCGACGATCTCGCTCGAGAACTCCGCGCCGGAGTCCTTCAGGCGGTAGATGAGGTCAGGATCGTCCATCAGGCCGGTCTTGTAGACCTGCGTGTCGTCTTTGTTCGTGAAGAGGATCTGATTATTTTGCACCTCCACACGGCCGATCTCCTGATTTTCCGTCATGGTCATAAACGTGCCGTAGTCGACCTCCTTGACCTGCCGCTGGCTCAGCCAGGGCACCGCCAGAAAGTTGAGCGCCAGAATCACGAGAATGACGATGGCGTAATAATACACCAACGGCTTTTTGGGGCTTTTCACTTCATTCATGTGAACGCTTCCTTTATCTTGATAAAATGTGTGCACTTTTGGGACTTGTGTAACGTAACTTTAGTTTACCACAACAGGAAAGAACTGTCCAGTGAATAAACTATGTACACCGTGTACAAAAAATACCCGATCCGCCGGAAAAGAGACAAGGAAACCGCCTTCTGTGCAGCAAAGGTTACAGAAGAAAGGTTCTTGCGCCTGTATGATAGTTTTATAACAATTTGACGGAGGGCCTCGTATGGAGATGCTTCTTTACCAGAGCACGCAGTTTCGTGACGTGAAAAAGATCCTGGACCGCGCCCACGGCTTTGCAGGGCTTTTGACGGCCGGCGGCATCGAGGCCTCGCGGCTGGATGTGCCCTTCGTCTGCGATCAGAAGGTGCTCTCGCGGTATGACGATGCGTGCAGCGATGTCCGCCGCATCCTGACCATGCAGCTGGGGCTTACACTGCCGAAGGGCTTTTCCATTCCGTTGGAGGCTGAGGATCTGGCAGTCTTTTTTTCGCAGCAGTGCGGCCTGCAGCAGATGCAGGACTACCTGACACAAAAGCGCGCGCGCACGCAGGCGGACATCCAGACCTGGCTGCGCGACCGCCCGTGGGACACCCAGCGTACAAAGTACTATGTCAGTCAAACAGCAGATACCGTCTTTGACGCGCAGACCGGCCGCATCGGCACGGACGGCTGCTTCAACGGCGGCACGGTGCTCGAGCTGCCGTCGTCGGTCGACGGGGTGCGCGTGCGCGCTCTGGCGTCCTACGCCATGGTCTCCTATACGTATCTGGACACGCTCATCCTCCCGGACAGCATCGAGACGGTCGAGCCCTATGCATTTTATGATAAGGTGCACCTGCGCAGTACCAATCTGCCGCGCGGTCTCGCCGTCATCCCGGAGGGGATGTTTTCGCGCTGCATCGGCTTGACGGGCATCGTCATCCCGGACAGCGTGCGCGAGATCCAGGATGAGGCGTTTTACCAGTGCAGCAATCTGGACACGGTCGTCATCCCCGACAGCGTGGAGCGCATCGGCCGCTGCGCGTTTTTGAATGCGCGGCGCGTGATCTACCACGGCAGCGCCAAGGGCTTTCCCTGGGGCGCGACGCGGGGCAACTGAGAAAGGCGGAAACCGATATGCATCTTACCCGGCAATTTGAGACCGCCGTCTGCGGCGGCAGCAATCTGAAAGCACCGATGAAGCTCGACTTCCTGCGCTCGCTCTGCGCGCGGGAGCGCCATGCGTGGCCGGAGGTCGTGCTCTGCCGCGTCGAGGGTGAGCCGCTGCCCGTGTGCTGCCTGTCCGAGGCGGCGGCGGGCGACCCGTTTGCGCGCATCGGCATCGTGACAGCGCCCTCGGAGGCGCTCACGGCGCTGCTGCGCACCGCGCCCGTGCGGGCGCGGGTCACGGCCCTGTGCGATTCCGCGGGCGAGCCGTGCGACGGCGGCGCACCGGACGTCTGGGGCTTTCTCGCCGAATACCGCTGCGGCGACGCGCTCAGTGCGGCGGTGC
>OLOW01002551.1_pt1 | contig 12186 bp, 11 predicted proteins | sample 1672801 | NCBI WGS metagenome assembly OLOW01 (sample SAMEA3136725, study PRJEB25190) | human gut metagenome | biome: human gut; feature: human-associated habitat; material: faeces | place: Austria | collected 2013
ATGTCAGAGCGGTGTAGACCCATTTGCCCCAGTCGCCGGTGATGAGGGAGGGAATGATCGCCGTCAGCACGGCGGCGCCTACTACGATGGGGGTGTAGACCCGTGCGAAACGGGTGATGAAGCGGTCGATCTTGGGCTTGCTGGCAGCGGCGTTTTCCACGCTGTCCAGAATGCGGGTGACCATGGATTCGGACAGGGGCTTTTCCACCCGGACGGTGAGCTGACCTGTGGTATTGACGCAGCCGGAGACCACGCTGTCTCCCTCGGCTACGGAAACCGGCACCGGCTCGCCGGTGATGGGGGCGGTATCAATGCGGCTGCTGCCGCTGACCACGATGCCGTCCAGCGGGATACGGTCGCCGGGACGAACCAGCACGATGTCGCCGATTTTGGCTTCTCCCGCGGGAATTTCCCGCACCGCTTCCCCGTCCACCAGCTGCACCACCTCGGGGCGCAGGTCAACGGCTTCCATAATCTGGCTGCGGCTGCGGGCGACGGCTCTGTCTTCAAAATATTCGCCGACGCGGTAGAACAGCATGACGCCGACGGCCTCGGTAAAGCTGCCGGTGAAGAACGCGCCGATGGAGGCAAGGGCCATCAGAAAGTTCTCGTCCAGCATCTGGCCCCGGGCAAGGTTCTTTACGGCCGTCACAATGACTTCCCTGCCCAGCAGGACATATGCCACGAGGCACACACCCAGCGTCGGCCATTTCAGTCCGAAATGGTCCAGCGCCAGACCCACCACAAACAGAACCGCACCGACCAGAATCGGCTTCAGGTCTTCCGACTCCTCGCCGCCGTGCTCGTGACCGTGGTCATGGCTGTGCTCGTGGGTATGTTCATGGTTGTGATGGTGTTCGCGTTCATGCTCATGGTCATCATCGTGATGATGGTCATGAGCGTGGTCGTGGCAATGCTCATGTTCGTGATCGTGGTCATGATGATGCTCGTGACCGCAGCAGCAATCATGATGATGCTCATGTTCGCCGGTGTGGCTGTGGTGGGTGTGAGCGCCGTCTCTGGGGTAGAATTCCACCTCCGGCTCCACCTTCTGAGCGGCCTCCTGCAATTTGGGGAGCAGGGCGTCGGGGTCTTCGGCGGTGATCCGAAGCTGCATCGTGGCGTAGGTGAGTACAGCCTCCTGCACCTCCGGGAGCGCGTTGAGTGCCGCCTCCACCTTCGCCGCGCAGTTGGCGCAGTCCAGATTCTCTACCCGATATACTTTCTTCACCATGGGAATGCCTCCCTAATTAAATGTATATATGAGCATACGCTCATTTGTTGATATCAGTATACACTGCATTTCTCCCTTTGTCAATAGGCAAATACAAAAAAATCCGGGCAGCGCCGCATTGATACGGCACTGCCCCGGCATTTTTTCAAAAAAGCAGCAAAGAAATCCACGTCACAACATTGTCCCCGTACTGGAACTCGATCCCGCAGCGCTCCAGCGTGGGAATAATGTTGATGCCCTGACTTTCCACGCAGGGGTGCATCCGCTCCGGGTGGCGGCAAGGCAGGCCGTCCTCGATGGCGCACCGGGGGCAGATGGCGCAGGATTCCGTGGACAGGATATAAGGTTCCACACCCTGTTCCCGGAAGAAGCCGCCCACCTGGTTGGTGATGTCCTCATGGTCGGCGCGGGTGGCGAGGGTCTGGTTGATGTCGGCGATGTCGGAAACCTCTGTGACGGTGGCGATCATCAGGCAGTTTTTGTAGCGCAAACATTTCTCCCGGCACGTCTCCACACTGCCGACACCCGGGGGACACGCCCAGCTTTTGCCGTACATGGGGCATTCGTGCTCGCAGATCCACCGGACGCGCTGGGAGAATTCCAGCTCCTGCGGATCGAAGAACTGGTAGCAGTACAGGGGCAGCTCCGCCAGCTTTTCCTCCAAAATTTCCCGATTCATCCAAATTCCTCCATAATCTGAGTGCAGCCCTCTACAAGGTCGTCCCATGTTTTGCCAAAATCCCCCGTATACCAGGGATCGGCCACGTCCCGGTCAAGCAGCGGCCGGATCTTCTCCGGGTCGTCGGGAAGCAGCCGCCTCAGGAGCCGGGCGTTGCTGCTATCCATATAATAGATCCGGTTGAAATGCCGCAAGTCCGCGGCGGTCACCTGCCGTGCGGTGTGATCGCCGCAGAAAACGCCGTGCCGTCCCAATTCCCGGCGTGCAGCCGGGTAGACGGGGTTACCGATCTCCTCCCGGCTCACCGCGGCGGAGTCGATCTCAAACCGGTCGGCCACTCCCGCCCGCACGGCCATGTCCTTCAGGATGTACTCCGCCATAGGGCTGCGGCAAATATTGCCGTGGCATAAAAATAGGATTTTTACCATCTTCTAAACTCCATTTCTTGCGTCTTTATGCTGGCATATGCCATATTTTACACCGGTTTTCAGAACCATTCGGCTCTCCTGCAATGGCATATTCTGGCATATCAGCGCATAGCTTACCACCCGGAAGTGGTAAAAATCGTGGTAAAATACCCGCTTTGATCCGGTTTTACCACTCAGCGAAAATTGGCCAGTTTCCCTTCCCGCATCATGCGCAGCCCCTCCTGACGGGTATCCTCGGTCTTCGTATGAACATAGTGCTTCATGGTCACGGAGATATCCGAATGACCCATATAATACTGAAGATGCGCCGGATTCATGCCGGAATTGGCCATGTTGTTACAAAATGTGTGACGGCAGACGTGGGGAGTGACCTTCGGCATCTGGACTTTATAAATGCTGTTGTACTTGTCCAAAATGCGCCTGAAGATGTGCTCCCAGTCCATAGCGACCATCGGACGAAGACCCTTGCGCACATTTTCATTCAGGATTAGAAAGCCGCCATAGCCATCTACCATGGGTTCTACCTTCGGTGCATTTCGGTTCTGAACCAGAATGCAGAATGCCGCGTGTACCTCGTTGGTCAGCATGGGGATGCACCGTGTTCCGGAAGGGGTCTTCGTTTTTGCGGACATGCTCTCGCCATCGAGAATATACAGCTCCCCATTGCCCTTGCGCTGAAGCTGGTGGTCAATGTTGATGGTTCTCTGTTCCAAATCGATATCCGCCAGCGTCAATCCGCAGAACTCCGATATCCGCATTCCCGTTTTGAACAGGATATAAATTGCGTCGTAATAAACGGAAAAGCGCGGATCTTCCCTCACAAATTTCAGGAACTTCTTCTCGTCCTGTCTGGAAATAGCTTCACGGGTCACAGAATCGTTGACCAGTACGTCCTTCAGCTGAAAATCAAAAGGATTCCGTTTGATATAGTCGCTCTCCAAAGCCAGTTGGAACGCGGGACGAAGGACACCCCGGATGCTGTGGATAGAACTGTAAGATCTTCCGTCATCTTTCTGAAGGCTAACAAGAAACAGCTTTGCGTCCAAGACTTTGATTTTGTCGATTCTGACGCTACCAAAGGGGTGTTTCTTCAGAATGTTCATTACCGTTTTATGGTTGGCCCTGGTGTTTTCCCGGATGCCGTTTTGCGTCAGCAGATATTTCTCGCACATCTGCACAACTGTCAAGCCGCCGCCATCGGGAGCAATTCCCAAAATCAAATCTGCCTGAACCCTTCGGATCATATCCCGGAGCGGTTCACAAGTCTTCACGCCAGCCGGAACCCTGTCCGTAGAAACCAACCGCCACGAATAGAGATTCTTCTCTTTTCCGTTGGCGTCAATGTATTTGTATCGATACCTGCCGTCGGGACGCTGACTTTCACCATTTTGCAATATTCGGTTTTTGCTGTCCCTTCTCTTTGTGCTCATTTGCAGCTCCTTTCTCATAAAAGAAGGGGCAGACATGACACCACTATATTACCATATCTGCCCCCAAATGAAAAGACCGATTTTCAGCTTATAAGCACCCGGCATCATCGAGAAACCGGGTAAACGCGGCTCGCTTGAACAGTGTCTTGTTCCCGATCCTCAGGAGAAAGTCCGCCCCCCTGTATTCGCTGATGACCCAATGTAGTTTCTTCTGCCCAATGTTGGTATAGGCTGCCATTTCATCAACAGTCAACGCATATTTTTCTTGAATTGGTACTTTATATTCCATTTATGTTCCTTTCCGACGGTCAGCGAATTTCTTTTTGAACGGGACGCGATCAATCTTCCCGCCGCTTCTGCCAGACGATCTCATAGCCCAGCACATTGGCAAGTTCCAACGCTTCCCGGTAGCGCAGGGTTTGGTCGCTCAGCTTGGCAGAAAAGTTGGAATCGCTGTCACTCCATCCATACTCGGCGGAACAGGCTTCCACAGCTTCCTTCTGAGTATAACCCGCGGCAATGATGTGGGACTGAATGTCGCAGCGGACCCTATTGATTTTTCTTTCCTTTTTCACGTTCGTTTCCTCCTGAATCAAATTCTGTTTTCTATGCGGTGACTCTGTTGTCCAGTAAATTTCCTTTGGCCCTGAAAATCCCTCCATTTTCTTATTCGCCATGTCCGGGTTACAGGTTGACCCGGCGAATACAGCGATTTACGAACCAATTCGTCAGCCGGTGCAGTTCTTTCCCATACTGCGAATCGTATTCACTCTTTGCTTCATCGCTTGTTGGCGCATTTCTCACAGGAAAGAGAAAACATTTTCGCTGTTTTCCAAACCCTTTGTTTTCCCTTTGGCTGATATTGCAGTTCTGCCCGTTAACAAGTTGGTGTAAACGGGCGCAAGAAAACCTTTGTACGTTTGGCATTTGCCTTTTCCGCCCACGTTTCTTGTTTTGCAATTCTCTGTTTACATTTTCTATTCAAAAGAAAAGAGTAAGGAAACCAAAATAAATTTAAGGCGTATTCCTCCTTTCGGCATTTGACGGTTTTGAAAATACGTTGACCGGCTTGTTTACCGGCTGTTTACTGGGATAGAGGATACCTGCTTACCAACCTTCCAGCAGTTCCAGCTGCTCCACTCCTACCCCAGCCTTTCTGTGCCAAGTGCGCTGGATACCGTATCCGGGAATCCGTTTTGTTGTACCCGGCTCCCAGCCCTCGATGGTGTGGTTCATAATGTCGTTGATCTCCCGGATCTCCCATTGCTTTGGCTCGCCCATGCGTCCCAGACCCAATTCAAAAATCTGCCGGGAACATACATCATCACTTCCGAAGGCATCCAGAAAGCACTGAATGCGCCCGCTCGTAGTGTCCTCGGGCATGAATGCCTTTTGGCGGTTCCTAGCTTCCTCCTCCAGCTTCTTCGGCAGAGACAGCCGAAAATCCCCGCTGTGGTAGATAGTCATGGCCTCTGCCCACATCTGGTCGATGTAGGCGCGGGACACTGTTTCGTTTTCCAGAATGTGTACCTCCGCCTTATCCGGCTCTACCATGACTGGCAGGAAACGGCGGTTGCCCGCTCTGTCCAACGGCAGGAAATCCAGCGAATTGGAAGTGCCGGCAAATACGCACTGCCTCGGCCGATCCTCCGGGTGGATGTCGTAGGGCACCTTATAGGTTTCCTTCTGGCGGCTGATGAAGCTGCGGATCTCTTCAATACTTTTTGCACTGGCAGTAGCCAGCATCTCCGACATTTCGATGATCCAGTGTCCCTGCATTTTTCGGTATACATTGTCATCATCGATCTTTTTCAGATCATCGGAGAACCATTCATCCCGCACAGCCAGCAGTCGGAAGAAGCTGGACTTGCCTGCCCCCTGACTGCCCACCAGACACAGCATCAGTTCAAATTTGATACCAGGGTGGAACACCCGGCTGATGGCACCCAGCATGAAAATTTTCAGGCACTCGGTATTGAACAGGCATTCCTCCGCCCCCAGGAATCTATGTAAGGCGTGCTGAATGCGGGGCTGTCCATCCCAGCGGAGCGCTTGGAGATATTCCTGAATGGGATGGAAGCGGTTTTCATTGGCAACAATGCGGATGGCATCCCGCAATGCCTCCTCATGGTTCAGATGGTAGTGCCGTTCGAAATACAGTTTGAGATAACTCATGTCCCGTTCCGTGATGGCACTGCCTGTTCGCTCCCAGCCAACATCGCCCACGATGCAGTCCCGCTCGGTCAGCACGTTGAATCGAATGGTTCCCCTCAAATTCTCGTCATGCTCCAGAACAAAAATGCAGTTGTCAATGGTTTGCAGGACATTGTCCTTGCCGTTCTTCTTGAGATTCAGAAATATCTCCTGTCGTGTCATTGCCATGGATTCGTTTACCAATCTTCTTCACCACCTCTTTGTAATGCTCGTAAACGGTTTTCACTTCTTCCGTAGTTCCGAACTCCAATTCAAAAATCAACTGGCGGATGTCGGCCTGCCTTTGAAGTGCTTCGATAAACAGCGGGTGCCATTCTTCGTCCGACGCCTTTGGGCAATACCTTTGCTTCCAGTCAATCAGTAAATCGTAGTAGCCGTGAAGAATTTCCTTCGCGTAGAAAACCTATGTTTCCATTTCTGTCCGGGCAGCTGGTGGGTCTCGGGAGTGGTTGCCCGCAGGAATCCCAAAATCTGCGGACAGCTTTTGTGCCGCCTCCCCCGGTGGAATTCCAAAAAGCCGGGACACAAATGTGATAACGTCTCCCTGCGCGCCGCAGCCGAAACAGTGAAAGCCCCGGCTGAGCTTCAGGCTGGGCGAGTGCTCATCGTGGAAGGGACATAACGCCATCCCGGAGGCATTCACTTTTAAGCCGTAGCGGGGAGCCACCTCCCGGCAGGTCAATCTTTGTTTCAACGCTGGATAGTAACTCATGTTTCCCTCCTTCGGTTGAATTTGTCACAGGATACCCATTTACCGGGTATCCCCGTGTATTCACTTTTCAAGATGCAGGTGAACAAACTTCCAAAGGACGCAAAAAAGGACATGGCAACAGCGTGAAAGCTGTTTGCCATGTCCTCTCGATGGTCCTCGTTCTCACCAAAGCTGGTGGATGCAGGCTCTTATCCGGCTTCTATACTGGAATCGATCCAGCGTGTCCGGCGGTTGAACTTTATGCAAAACGTGTCAACAAAAATATGAAGTTGTTATCGCAAGTTGATTTAGAAAGTTTGTTCGTATGTCAGGAGTATAACACATAGAAAGCGCAATGTCAACATCTAATTCAAAAATATTTTCGAAAATAAATCTTGCTCGTGCAAAATCAAAAGCGATTGAAAATCGCGCAGCCGCAGACGGATAGACTGCGATTGTCGGGGCCTGGGGCGGAGCCTCAGCAAGCAGAAACCCACTCGTTCCGTGGAAGGGGGACGGGGGATTTTGCGCATCTGTATTACAGATGCATTGCTTGCTAGTGTTGTACCAAATTTGGCATAATACTAGTTATACCAAAAATTCTGTTATACCAAAAGCGCAGAAAAGCCCGCCAACAGCAGGACTTTTCACATTGAGAACTACAAGTACAACAGCCTGAGCATTGAGAATGTGTCCTTTGGAGAACAAACCAGCAATTGCAAGGCAAATCATTATGAAGCCCTGCGACAGTCCTCAGCCGGATGGAAAACGGGTGAGGACTGTTTTGCCTTTAACGGAAGTCCCTCCCATGGGCCTACTCCAAGCTTGACACTCTATGCGGCAGTACATGACAGAGGCTTTCACTGTATTGTGTTTATTGCTGTGCCTTTCTGTTCGCTTCCGCGTCTTCAGGCGAATCGTAACGGGCACTAACCTTGATTTAACATACGCCACAGAGTGGTTCTTCCGATTCCCAAGCGCTGGGCGGTTGCCGTCTGGTTTCCGTTTTCTTCATCCAGGACGCGCTTGGCGATTTCTTTGTTGATCTGCGCCAGAGGCTGCCGGAGATCCAGTGGCTGGGCGTGATCCGGAGACTGTTTTCCTGCGGCGGTCATACTTTTTTCCCGTGAGAGGATCTGCGCAGTATCGGCCTCCGTGATGCACCGATTGGGACACGCCAGAGCCAGCCCGTGCATGACGCGCTTGAACTGAGAGTAATTATGGGGCCAGCTGTAGTCCTGCAGCAGCCGCAGCGCACCATCGTCAGTACCCAAAGTCTGCTGATCCAGCTTCGTGTTCAGATGGTTCAGATAAAAGGCTACCAGATCCGGCATTTGCTGCTTTCTCTGCCGCAGCGGGGGCAAAAACAGGTTCAGACATTCCAGCTTCTCGGCAAAAGCCATGCCGTCTTGGGAGATATACTCGTCCGGGGGACAGATGCAGGAGAGAATAAGCCGGTTTCGCTTGCTTACCTCCATGGTCAGAAGGCAAATCATCAGTTGATGCTGCTTCTGAGGCGGCAGCAGGTCAACATCCTGCAGGAATATGGTGCAGTCGCTTTTGGCCAGAGGAGAGTTGTGGTGTTCCATCAGGAAGTTCCATCCCTTCTCCCTCAGAAGAAAGCAATCGACAATCACCAGAGGATTTTTGTGCCAGACGCTCGTGGTATACAGGTAACATACCACCTGTTCCTTGCATGTGCCTTCCTCGCCGCAGACGATGAGCGGCTGGGAGCTGCCGCTGATTCTCTGAATCTGGCTCTGTAAGCCACGGGTCAGATTAGTCAGGCTGTAGAAGCTTGCCCGATACTTTGCTTCTGCCTCGCTGTAGTCCAGATAGCGGATACCCTTGCTGCTATCCGGAACAACAGCTCTGTTTTCGGAAAAATAATAGGTTTTGTACTTTTTCCCTCCAAAGCTTTCGTCGTGCATCCGTATATTGTAAATCACATTGTTGATCTGCTTCAGATAGTGCTGTTGCTGCGGCTCCGCATTTTTCTCTCGCAGATAATTAAGGATCGCTGCACTGCTGTTCGGCACAGTCGAGAAAAAAAGCTCTCCATCCTCGGTAAAAACAACGGTATCGTGTACCTGATTCCAGACCAGGCGGCGCAGGAAGCGGTTTTCTTCCTGCAACCGTTTGCAGTTCTCGCAGATCCGCAGTGCTTCTCGGAACGCGGAACGAACGCTTTCCGTATCGGATGTAATCAGGATTGCGTTCATATTCATTTCCTGTGCCATACGGTATGCGACCATATCGCACAGCAGCGTGTACTGCCCATCTCCAAGGCGTTCTAACTGACGCTTTGCCTCCACCTCCCCGTCTATGGAATAAGCAGCTACCGGTATCTGAAACAGATTCTGAACACTTTTTGCCTGCTCCGTGATATTGGAATGTCCCACAATGGCAAACGGCTGTGACATGTTTCCTGCCAGACGCATGACCTTCAGAATCTCCACCATAGTAACCGGAATCTCCACCACGGGAAGCGTCAGCTTCTGCCGGAGCATCGCGGCCGTGCCGCCCCGTGAAATCACTGCGTCATAGTCGTTGTGAAAATCCCGCAAAGCAATTTCAAGCCCCGCTTCCAGATCGCCCACATATACAGTCAGATCAACGGGAAACTCCTTGCCGACAGTTTTCATGACCGTGCTCATGTTCTCGTAGGGAGCAATACACAAAAAACGCATTCTTTCCAACACTGACGCCTCCGTTCCCAGTCTTTTCTTGAGTATAAATGTGTCATTTCGCCTTGTCAATGTCTAAAATATATTTATGACTGCTGCCGGCGTGTCAAACATCGTTGGGAAACGGGTGCTGCATAACCGCAGGGCAATCAATCATTGCAGCACCAGCATATTCCCTGCTTCGTCAAAGGACAGCGGTGCCAATTCGCTTTCTTTTTCCATCCCCGGTATTCCGTCAACATCCGCCCAGTAAGCTTCTGACAGATATATTTCCTCGACACTCAGTGTGTTTTTTATAATGACGATTCTGGGATTCTCAGGGTCAAAGTCGTTGCAGGTCTTCACTGCCGCCTGAATGGCCATTTTATCATTTTTCAGCACCATAGGCATTTTAATGGTTTTGAAAACGGTGTTTGTAAGCACATTGGGATACATGGCGAGAAAGTCCGTTTTGTCAAAAAGTCGCAGCGTCATGGCATCTGCATTCCCCATTCCCAGCGCATTGCCGTGGCTCTCCGGCGAAAGATCCAGCACAGCAACCCGCTGCTTTTGCAGCCCGCCGCCGCCGTAGGGCGTCGCCCACGTTCCTGAGATATTGGGATCCATCCCGCTGCCGGAGAAATTCTTTCCGATCTCCCGCACGACAAGCACATCCGCAGAATCGACCATAATTCTGGGCATCAAGGTAAAGGCATACTTCAGCAGCTCCGGTTCTCTTTGCGGAATATCGCTGCTGTCCATGACATCGATCCGATTGCAGTGATCGTGACTGTTCTCTATGGTAGAAACGCCGAACAAAACATTGCTGTGCGTCCGTACATAATTGCCAAACAGAAAAATTCTGGTTATGAATGTGCCGAATCCATCCCGGTGCAGGCTTTCCGCACCTTCCTGTTTTCCCATTCCAATACCCATCATCTTCATCAGGCCGGACTCATATTTCCCGCGGAAGGCGCTGTGGGGCTTGATCCGGTTGAACACAATGATGCCGTCGGCTTCGGCGGAATTTTTATCGATGCGGACATCCATTTCTTTCCCATCATATACGGTTCCCAGTTTGACCGTTTCCATGGAAGAACGGATTTCACAGTTCAGATACGTTTCTGTAATTCCATAATCTTCCAGTATCTCCAACTGCCCCTCTGCTGTCGCTCCGCCGTGACTTCCCATGGCAGGGATCACAAAGGGGACTGCCCCCAGTTCTTTTACATAGTCCACAATGGCTTTCAGAATCTCCTTCTGCCTGTCAATACCGCGGCTGGATGCGGTGATACAGATACGCATACCCGGATGTATTTTCTGACTCACTGACGCATTCTGAAGTTTCTGCCTGGTCTCGGCATACACATCCTCAATCTGCTCGTCCGGGAAGTTCTGCCTGACACGGAACATGCGCGGAAGTTCTACATCCTTCAGAATTTCCTCCAGGACGGAATAATCCCCAAATAACAACTCCGATGCTTTCATAATGCCTCCATTTTCATAGGAAGCAGCTCTGGCGGAAGAATCCTTCTGCCAGAGCTGCTGTTCTTAATTGTTGGCAGGATCTGCAATATACGCAAGCATTTCCTGTTCCTTTGCCTGCAAAAACATTTTCCATTCCGAAGAATTCAAAAAGGGATTTTCCCCGCAGCCGGCAATTATCTTCTCCCGTTTTTCCAGTACATGATTGTTGTCGGTATGGTTGCCCAAAAACAAATCCACAGGTTCGTCCATAACGCTGCGCAGTGATTGCAGGTAGATCTGACGCATGGAATATGTGGTGTCCCCGATCTCCCTCAAGTATGCTTTTGTCAGGGTGTTGAACCCGAACCCGCCGTAGTAACCGGCGCGAACCGTCCGCTCATTTTCCGTAACCGGGAAGAACAGTGCCACACAGCCCTTTGTGTGTCCGGGAACCAACCGGCATTGAATGGTCAGATCTCCAAAATGGAGGGTATCGCCGTCACGGATCACATGGTCTACGGGGTACAGGTCCTCGCCCAGATTATGCGCATCCTGCAGGTATATCAATTCCGGCTGCTGCTCTTTTGTGACGGCATCCGGCTCGCCAATATAAATTTGCGTTCCGAACATCCGCTTAAAGAAATTTGCGGCGCCAAAATGGTCTACATGTCCATGGGAGAGGATGATCCATTTCACGTCATCCGGGCGGAAGCCCAGCGACCAGATGGCATGTACCAGCATGGGAGCCGCCCCGATGTTTCCCGCATCGATCAGCAGCAGACCGGCGCTTGTTTCGATCAAGTGCACACAAACCCAGCTGTCACCGACGTACCATACATTTCCGAAAATGTGAAATGGCTTTACATAACGCCGCTCCTGGTTTGTCCAGAATTTTTTGAACATAGGGTTGGATTCTGCTTCCTCGCGCCGCTGTACAAAGTCAAGATAAGCCTCGCGTGTCGTCATGCTTATTCCTCCTCGACGTCTTCGACCTTGCCTGCTTTTACCTCCTTGACCAGAGGAATGATGATGAAGCAGGCAGTCAGGATCAGCAGAGCGCAGGATACAGGGCGGGTAAAGAAGGACAGCCAATTGCCCTGTGCGTAGCTCAGCGCTTTACGCAGATTCTCCTCCAGCATTCCGCCCAGAATATAAGACAGAAACATAGGCGTTACGGGCAAACCGACATAGTCCATCAGGATTCCAAGCACGGAGAAGCCCAGCGCGCAGCCAACGGCAAATATGGAGTGGGTGTTGGCATAAACGCCGATGAAGCACAGCAGCAGAATTGCCGGATAGAGGTAGTGACAGGGAGATTTCAGAATCTGAGGGAATACCCGAATGCTCAGTGCCTCCACGACCAGCGTTACAAGCGCG
>OLOW01002553.1_pt1 | contig 12156 bp, 8 predicted proteins | sample 1672801 | NCBI WGS metagenome assembly OLOW01 (sample SAMEA3136725, study PRJEB25190) | human gut metagenome | biome: human gut; feature: human-associated habitat; material: faeces | place: Austria | collected 2013
TTCAAAAAAAACTTTCAAATTCCTATATTTTTGCTCATTTTTCACAAAAAAACAACCAGCACGTCCAGGTTGGTCATGACGATGGCGGCGACGATATACAGGAGAATGCCTGTGCCGCTCAGGGCCAAGGCCGCCCAGATCAGGCGGACGATCGTCGGGTCGATGCCGAAATACTCGGCCACGCCGGCGCAGACGCCGCAGATCATACGATTGTTGCTTTTATACAGTTTCTTCATCAGAAGTTCCTCCATTTCATTTCATTGATTCATTGATATGGATTTAGACGTTGATTTTTCCGGTTTGTTCCGGGAAATCCGGATCAGAGCTCCAGGATCAGCGGCTGGCCGTCGGTCGCGAGCTGGTTTTCGTAGATCTCGACGGGGCGGCCGGTGATGCTGTCATGGTAAACGCCGTTCGGCGCCGGGAAGCGGACGAGCGCAGACGCGCCGCGGAGGCTGAACAGACCCGCAACGCGGCGGCCATTCTGCTCATAGACGGCCAGCAGCACGTCGTGCGGCAGGGCCGTGAGGGTGTAGCTGCCCTCGGCGAAGATGGGGTCGCGCTTGATCGCAGCGAGACGGATGAGGAAGTCGGACTGGTCGCGGCCGGTCTGCCAGTGGACCGGGTCCTTGTCAAACAGGGACGGCACGTGCGGATCGTCGACCTCCTGCCCGGCGTAGACGAGGGTCAGGCCGCGCTGGAAGTAGTTGAAGGCCGTCCAGTTGCGGCGCACGATCTCCTCCGGGAGGATGTGGGCCGCGCGGGCGCGGTCATGATTTTCAAGGAAGCGGAGCTTGACATAGTTGTCGGGATAGAGCCATTCCTGGGCGTCCAGCCGGTCGGCGTACTGTGCAAGGGTGATGGTGCCTTCGAGATAGTCGCGGAAGTAGGGGTAGACGTCGTAGTCATAGGCGGCGTCAAACGCCTGATAGAGCTCGGCGTCGGACAGGCTTGCAAAGCCCTGTGCGCGGGCGGCGACATGGAAGCCGCGCTCAACCGATTCGCACAGCCAGAAGCAGCCGGGCCGGACGGTCGCGACCTCTGCGCGGGCGCGCTTCCAGAACTCCAGCGGGACGAGCGGCGCGACATCGCAGCGGAAGCCGTCGACGAGGCGGGCCCAGGTCTTGAGCGTTTCGATCTGGTAGTCCCAGAGCTCGAGGTGGCTGTAGTCCAGATCCGCCACGTCCCACCAGTCGCCGAAGCGGTTGCCGAGCGAGCCGTCGGGCTTGTGGTAGAACCATTCGGGGTGGTTTTCGGCCAGCCAGGAGTCGGGCGAGGTGTGGTTATAGACGACGTCGATGATGCACTTCATGCCGCGGGCGTGGATGGCGTCGACCAGATGGCGGAAATCGTCGAGCGTGCCGAACTCGGGGTTGACGGCGCGGTAGTCACGGATGGCATATGGGCTGCCGAGGCTCCCCTTGCGGTTTTTCTCGCCGGTGGGATGGATAGCCAGCAGCCAGATGATATCCGTGCCGAGGGCCTTGATGCGGTCAAGGTCGGCCTGCACGGCGGCGAAGGTGCCCTCTTTGGAGTAATTGCGGACGTAGATGGAATACAGGACCTGATTGCGCAGGGATTTTTTCGTATCGACAGCCATAAAACGGCCTCCTTTTGGTTTCATTCTACTTCGTATTTTACACAAATCATGGAAAAAGGCAAGTCGGCAAATTGAATAAAATCAGAGGGCGCAACTTCTATTGTTTTTCTGCGTCTGTAGAGAGGAAGGGACTGGTTGGGGCATATGCCCCTGCCTCCCCTCTCAGGGGAGGTGGCGCGGCGAAGCCGTGACGGAGAGGTTGTGCCGGGAAGATACGACCTCTACGTCAGCCTGCGGCTGACAGCTCCCCTGCAAGGGGAGCCTTTGGACTGTGCCTTCTCTTGACCTTACAAATTCTGAATGAAAAAGGAGCGACAGACATGAAAAAACTTCTTGCGATCATGTTGGCGGCGGCGTGCGTGGTGTCGATGGCTGCGTGCGCGGCGAAGACGGGCGGCGATATCACGCTGCCGGAGGCATCGATGACCGACGGGCAGCTGGCTGCGCCGCCGGAGGTGACGTCGGTGCCGTATCCGAAGGAAACGGACTATGTCAAGAACGGAACGGTCGACTATGACGCCTACGACAAAGCGTATGATGCCTGGCTGGAAGCCTGGCAGGAGAAGCTGCAGACCATGGTGGATCCAGCCGACGTGGCACACTGGTTCACCAGCAGCATCCCGGTGCTGCTGCAGGGCGCGGGAGATGAAAACCGCGTGTGCTCGCCGCTGAACGTCTACATGGCGCTCGCCATGCTGGCGGCGGTGACAGACGGGCAGACGCAGAGGCAGATCCTGGACGCGCTGGGCGAAGATTCGCTGGATGAGCTGCAGACACGCGCCGCGCTGCTCTGGCAGGAGAACAGCTGGAACGACGGGCTGGTCACGAGCCTGCTCGCAAACTCCATCTGGCTGCAGGACGGGTACGAATACAACGAGGACACGCTCAAAAAGCTGGGCGAGGAGTTTTTCGCCTCGGCCTTTTCCGGGGAAATGGGCTCGGAGGACTATAACAAGCAGCTGCAGAGCTGGCTCAACGACAACACCGGCGGGCTGCTGACCGAGCAGGCGGGCAGCGTGCAGCTGCGGCCCGAGACCGTGCTCGCGCTGGTGTCGACGATCTACTACAGCGCGCAGTGGAGCGACCAGTTCTACGAGGGCGCGAACACGGAGGAGACCTTCCACGCGCCCACGGGCGACGAGACCGCGACGTTCCTGCACAGCAGCCGATCCGGGACGGTGTATTACGGCGACGGGTTCATGGCGACGGAGCTTCCGCTGCGCAGCAGCGGGTCGATGTGGCTTTTGAAGCCGGACGCGGGCGTGACGCCGGAGGATCTGCTGCAAAGTGAGGCCGCAGTGGGCTTCCTGCTGGCAAACGGCGGCTGGTCGCAGACGCAGCAGGCCGAGGTCGACCTCAGCCTGCCGAAGTTTGACGTTTCATCGGATCTGGACCTGCTGGACGCGCTGGCGCAGCTCGGCATGACGGATGTGCAGACGCCCGGCGCGGCGGATTTCACGCCGCTCACGACCGCGAACCAGCTGCCGTTGGCCCTGACCGAGGCCAAGCACGCGGCGCGCGTGAAGATCGACGAGGACGGCTGCGAGGCCGCGGCGTACACCATCCTCTCGGTCTGCGAGACTGCCGCGATGCCGCCGGAGGAGATCGTGGAGTTCACGCTCGACGAGCCGTTCCTCTTCGCCATCACCGGCGCCGACGGCCTGCCGCTGTTCGCGGGGATCGTGAATCAGGTGGGGTGATCCCCTACGCAAAAAAGCCTTCCCTGGTAGGGAAGGCTTTTTTTATGGGGAAAGCCCCCGGGCGGGGGCCCGGGGGCTTTGGATTGGGTCAGCGTTCGTAGCGGGACCAGTCGGGGTCGGGGAGCATCTGGCGCCAGAGCTCGTAGTTGAAGGTTTTGCGGGTGTAGCCGTGGCTGTTGGTGGCTTCCTGGACGTCGAGGTAGTACCACTTGGAGGTATCCATGTTGTCGGTCCACTTGTTCATGTTGGTGAGCAGGTCGGCCGGGGATTCGGGCTTGCGCTCAAGGACACGGTTGATGAGGGTCATGGCTTCGGCGCGGGTGATGTTCTGGTCGGGCTTGAAGGTGCCGTCAGGGTAGCCCTTGATCCAGTCGTTGTAGTAGGCGATGCCGATCTCCTTGGCGGCCCAGTGGCCGATGACGTCGGAGAAGGTGGCGGACTTGCCGGACTGGGTCTCGTCAAAGCGGGCGGCGATGGCGGCGAACTCGGCACGGGTGATGGGCTTGTTGGGCTTGAAGGTGCCGTCGGGGTAGCCGGTGATGATGCCGAGGGCGGACATGGTGGAGATGGGGTTGTTGTACCACTTGCCGTAGGCAACGTCGGAGTAGGAGTTGGAGGTGGTGAAGGCGCCGTCGCGGACTTCGTCACGCAGGAGGCGGAAGAAGATGGTGGCGACTTCGGCACGGGTGATCTGGCCGTTGGGATGGACGGTGCCGTCCGGATAGCCGATGACGTAGGCGAAGTGGTCGGTCTTGTTCAGCATCCCGGTGTCCTTGTTAATGATGGTGGGGATGATGATGGGATAGTAGTCATCCTTGCCGGTGTCGATGGTGTTTTCGAAGTAGACCGGGGAAATGGAAGTGTCAACAATCATCCATTCGCTATCCTCGAGTGCCAGCACTGTCTCGTAGGTATCGCCATCAACGAACTTTCTTACGCGCTGGCCAGCGAGCGAAACTTCACCTTCCGCGTTCTCCACAAATCCCAAATCAAGCCAGTATTTGCTTTCATCGTAGGTGATGTTCGTCTGGCCGTCGTTGATCTCGTCGATCAGGAACAGATATCTGCCTGCCGTGACGGTAAGCGTATCGCCCGTGAAGCCCCGATAGGCTTTGCCGTCTGCTTCAAAGGTAATATCGGCCGGGAACGCGGCTTTCAGAGAGACAGAATTCAAGGGTTCAAAGCCGAATCCGGCGCTAGCGCGCACCATAGCAATCTCAATCTCGTGCACACGCCAGCCATCGACGTTTGCAGTAAATTCTGCGCCGTTGAACGAGCGGTCGCCGGTCTTCGTCAGTACCTTGAAAACAAGGTCGCTGAAATTGATGTCGTACGTGCCGGGATCTTTTGCTGCGTAGTAATAGTTGTGGAAGGTGATCGGCTGATTTTCAGTAGCTGCGGGTTCTTCTTCCGCACTGGTGATGACGAGCACATGTTCAAACCGATAATTAATCGTCTTCAGATCGTCAGACACGGTAACATACAGGTAATACTCTGCATTGTCATAATCGATCCGCTCGTCAGAAGACAGCGCCGTAACTGTATTCGACTTTTCTTCGACAAGGAATCTGTATTCGTCGTCGGTGTGGAACGTAATCGGATCGTTGAACACGAACGAAGGAGTTGCTGCGGCAGTCGCGCCGTCCAGAGTCACAGTGCCGGTGTACTTTTCGTCGGTCAGCTCATTGGTCTCCTTATCCAGACGGGTCACTTTTACCTCGAAGGTATAGCTGCTTCTGGGAATGTCTCTGCTACCGTCTGCTTCATCGAAGACCTTGAAGATCTTATCGTTGAGGTCGAAGGTGCCAGAACCGAGTTTGGTCCAGGTGCCGGTGATGGTGATATTATTCTGGATGTTCGTGATCTCACCGCTTACGATGCTAGCGTCAGTGGTGCTCCAACCGCTGAAGCGGTATTTGTCGCCGTTGGTCGCAACTCTGATGTCGCCAGCCTTATAGTCGGTATCGACTGTGTACTTGCCACCCTTCGTTACTTTTGCTTTCGAAGGCAGCTCAGGCTTAACGGCAGACTCGAAGGTTGCGTCGTCAAGGCCAGTCCAATTGTAGGTAACATCGAATTCCGTGGTATTGCAGACCACGTAAATCTTGAAATTACCTGTACTATTCATCCACGTCCCATCCGTAGCGTCATAGGTCAGGGTGATTTCGAGCAAATTGGCGTTTGCTGCGTCATCGGTGTGGCCCGAATTGGAAGTATTGTACGTATCAATATAGCCCTGAATCACGTTCAGCTTGACTTTGCAGGTGTAGATGCCGCTTGCATATTGCGTTCCGTCAACCGTGTAAGTGCCAACCACCAACGCATTGTTTTCGCTGGCCGCGTGGCCCATTACGGTATTCGTGCAGATCACGTTGACCTTCGGCAGGTCATCTGCGCCCGGCGTGGGGATTGCTTCGAACTTTGCGTAATAGGTTGCGCCTGTCCATTTGTCTTCGGATTTCTGCGGAGTGTAGTGGGCAGCCGTGGTCAGGGCATCGCCAGTGCAGTTTGCGTTATCGTACCAACCAACGAAGCGGTAGCCGTCGCCGGCAGTCGCGGTGGAGCCAGCTGCAGTGGTCGTCGTGTCGTCGACATATTTCGTCTCGCTGTAACTTGAAAGTGTGCCTGCGCCCGTGGGGACAACGACGTAGTTGATGGTAGCCGTAGCCCTTTGAGTCCAACTGCCGGTGAAAACGACATTGTTGTTGGGCATGTTGAACTTGCCATCTGTGACCGTTACATCGTCGGTCGTCCAGCCGGAGAAGGTCCAGCCGTCCAGCGTCGGGGCGTCAGCAACTTCCTGTTCGGACTTGAATGCTGCGTTGCTGCTAGCCGGTGCGCTAGGTGCACCGTTGGGAACAGTGCCGGTGTACTCGTATCTGATGGTGTACTGCTTTGCGGTATAGTTGTTTGTCAGGGTGAGGTTCTGATTCACGCCCGCAACAACCGTGAAGGAAAGACCTTCCCCAAGTGTGGCCGTGCAGTCATAGCCTTCAACTGTGTGCCCTTCTTCTTCAATCGTGTAGGTGCCAGCTGTCAGCGTTGCGGAATACTTGCCATCATTGCCCTTCTCAAACTCAGTTCTGGCAGTCTCGCCACTCTTTGCATAGACCTTGAGGCTGCTCAGCACACTCTGTTTCTCTGTATCCGACAAAGCGCCAGTGATTTCCTTCGTGAGGGTCACGGTCGCGGTGGTCGGCTTGACTGTGATGGTGCCAGTCGCGATAGTCGAAGTGGCAGTGTGCTTTGTTGTCTCTTTCGGGTTCGTGCAGGAGACAGTGCAGTCGATCGTGAACGTATAAGTGCCCGGGGTCGGGTAGGTGTTGCTGTTCTGTTTGTCGTCAACAAATACCCATTCAATTTCCGTATTGTTCTTCCCTGCGGGGACAGTCTTGGTAGCAACCGTAGCGCCGTTGCTGTCCCTGATGGTATAGACCATTTCGACACCAGCGTTGTTGCTGCCGTCCGGCCACTGAGACTCAGTGAACAGGTCCGTCGTCGAATAGCTGCTACCAGCATCGATTTGTTCATTTTTACCGTTCAGCGTCGGTGCAACAACGGTGCAGTCCTTGTGCGCGCCGTCGGCCTTGTAGCCCTTATTGCCTTTGGGGTCGTTCAGGGTCGCGTCATCGTTCGTGGGCAGATAGCCGCCGAACTGGGCTTTCGTGGCGTCCTTCTCGATGGGGATATAGATGACGAGCTTCTTGCCAAAGTCGTTGCCTTCTTTGGCCTTGGCCTTTTCCGTCACACAGTTGGCCGTGTAGTCAAAGTTCGTGACGGAGATGGTCTTCTTGTCCGGGCTGATCGTGACCTGGGCACCATTATACCCCATCTCCGGGCCCCAAGTCAGCGTACCATTGCTGTCGTAGGATGCTGCGGAGGTATAGACTTCGATCGAGCTTGAATCCGCTTTTGCGGGCAGGTTGAAATAGCCGCTCAGGGTATCGCTCATGACGGCGGTCTTCGTCAGCGTGGCGCTTGCACTGACATTCGTCGATTCCTTGGCGATATCCGCGAAAATGCTCTTCAGAGAGTCAGCGGTGCTGACCTCAATGCCGTATTTGGGTGCGCCGGTAATCGGATCGCCGTGGTTCTCCCAACTTGTCGCGTCCGGATAGTCGCTGGAGACCCAACTGATAAAATTCTTGGCGTTCGTCGGAGTTGCGCCCGTTCCTCCGTCTTCTTCATTCACAGTATCAAGCGCAATACCGACTGCAAAAACCTTCGCGCCATTCTTTTCGAGATTGCCTGCAGTGTTGATTGCAGTTGACGCAACTTTCGTTTCCAGGCCTCTGCTGTGTGTCGGAATACCGTCCGTCACAACGACAACGATCTTCGCGCGCGTACCATCGGTATATTCTTCTTGCGTAGCGGCATCCTGATTCGAAAAGACCCTCGAGGCCATGTCAAGGCCAAGGTCAACAGCAGTCGCGCCATCTGCTTCAACTGCCTTTACGGCATTGGTCAGCATCGGGTTGATCGAAGTGCCACTATTGATTGCAACTAGCGAATTTTTGTATCTATTCCTACCGTATCTGCTGTATTGCTGTCCAATGTGTTTCCTGCTTCCGTTTTCTTGATACGAGCTGTAATAGCCCTCCACAGAAAGAACCTCTGTATTTGTGTACCCGATTCCAGCGCTTCCGAAGCCAACGATAGAGACGCGGTGATTTACTTTGTTGGCAGTTGCACTTTCGGAAACGACCTGCAGGAAGGTATTGGCTGCTTCTTTCAGAGCTTCGACCTTTGTTTTGTTGCTGCCAGCAGTCTCTGTGCGGGTATAAAGGGTGCCGGTATAGATCGTATCGTCCGCATCCCAGCGCCACCACTCGCTTCCATTATAAAGCATGTCCCAATTGTAGTTATATGGGCAATCATAGACCAGATAGTAATAGGGATCGTCAAAACTATAGTCCCATTCAGCTTCGACCTTATGATAGTCTTCACAGCGGTCACAGTGATAATAATAGATGCCGCTATTTACTCTATTATAGCTCCAGTCGCCACTTACCTTTGTATAATCGTAACCGGGTGCCTTGATTTTGCCAGCCATCGAGCCGGACTGGTCAAGAACAAGAACGATGTCGCACGGCGTGGTCGTGACCTGCGTCTTGACGTCGCCGTTCACGTATGCCTCGATCTTGATCATGTCCTGTCCATTTTTTGTTACCACGTCTTTAGTAAAAGACACGGCATCTTCGCCCGGCGTTTCATCCGTCGGAGCCGTCGGCTCAGCAGCCAGCGCTACCGTCGGGAGCAGGCCGACGGTCAGGATCAGCGCCAACAACAGGGCTATGATTCGTTTCCTCATTTTTTCTTCTCTCCTTATGTATGGTTCAATTTTTTTGTTTTCTTCTTTCGTTTTTCTATGTGCAACGGCCGGGGGGCCGGGGTTTAGGGGGAAGGGTGCAATCGGGGGACGACCTCTCAGTCGCCTGCGGCGACAGCTCCCCTTCGCAAGGGGAGCCAAGGGGGGTGCGGCGGAGCCAATGCCTCCCCTTGTTAAGGGGAGGTGCCGAGCGGAGCGAGGCGGAGAGGTTCCGTAGGGCCGCTGCGGCGGGGCGACCTCTCAGGCGCTGCGCGCCAGCTCGCCTTCGCAAGGGGAGCCAAGGGGCTTACAGGAATTTCCTTCTGCAGTTCCTGCAGAAGGAAAAAAGAGGGTACCCTCTTTTGGCAGTTCATGGGGCGGATGATGTAGCAAATACTACCTGCGCGCTTATTCTAGCATACTTGGCTGTCAAGCGCAAGAAGTTTTACTGGAATTTAACATTTTTTGATTTCTCATGGTATATGGGCCATGATGTATGAGCCATTGTAGCACATTTGGGGGAAAAATGCAATAGGTTCACAAGATTTATGAATTTTTTCAGGAATGTCGAAAAAAATTACAGGCGGCCCGGGCGGGGCCGCCTGCTTTTAATCGCCTTCGATCATGCGGTAGCCGACGCCGGATTCGGTGAAGATGTAGGCGGGCTGGGCGGGGTTTTTTTCGATCTTGCGGCGGATGTTGGCCATGTTGACGCGGAGGATCTGGTTGTCGCTGCGGGCGCTGGGGCCCCAGAGCTCTTTGATGAGGTAGTCGTAGGTCAGGACCTTGCCCGCGTGCAGGCCGAGGAGGGCGACGAGCTTGTACTCGTTCTGGGTGAGGCCGGCGTCGCGGCCGGCGATGTAGACGCGGTGCTTGCCGTAGTCGATGGTGAGGTCGGCAGCGGTGAAGACGCCGGAATTGGCCACGGCGGCTGCGCCGTCGGGCGTGCGGGTGTGGCGGATGGCGGCGCGGATGCGCGCGAGGAGCTCCTCGGTGCCGAAGGGCTTGGTGAGGTAGTCGTCGGCGCCGGCGTCGAGGGCCTCGACCTTATCGCGCTCGTGGCTGCGGGCGGAGACGACAAGGATGGGGACCTTCGACCATTCGCGGACGCTGCGGAGGATGGTCATGCCGTCCATGTCGGGCAGGCCGAGGTCGAGGATGATGAGGTCGGGACAGTGCGAGGAGATCATGGTGTTGGCCATCGCGCCGGTGCCGGCCATGAGAACGTCGTAGCCGTTGGCGGTGAGGATGGCCTGCATGAAGCCGCGGATGGTGCGCTCGTCCTCAATCAGAAGTATTTTCTCTTTGATCTTCATGGCTCGTTTCCTCCAATGGTAGTGTGAATTGCAGAAGTGCGCCGCCGGTGGGGCGGTTGCTGGCGCGCATGGCGCCGCCGTGGGCCTGGACGATCGATTTGCAGACGGAAAGGCCGATGCCCATGTTGCGGCGCTTGTCGGAGATGGCCTCCTGGTCGCGGGTGAGGTAGCCGTCGAACAGGTGCGGGAGCAGGGCGGGGGCGATCCCCTGCCCGTCGTCGGAGACCTCGAAGACGGCGAGATCTTCGCTGCGCGTCAGGCGCAGGGAGATCTGCGTGGTGGTCTTGCCGTGCTGGACGGCGTTTTCCATGAGGTTGATGAGGACCTGCTCGATCAGGATGATGTCCATGGGGATCATCAGGAGCGTATCGGGCGCGGAGATCTCGACGCGGGTGGCGGGGTAATGGCGCTGGAATTTCATGGCCGCGGCGCTGAGGACCTCTTCGCCGGCCTCGAGCTCCTTTTTGATGTTCGACGCGCCGGACATGCGCGTGACGGAGAGCAGGTTTTCGACCACGCCGATGAGCCAGTTGGATTCGTCGCGCATGTTTTCGAGCAGGCTCGTGCGGGTCTCGGGCGAGAGCTTTTCGCCGTTTTCGAGGATCGCGTCGATGCCGCCGACGATGGCGGTCAGGGGCGTGCGGATGTCGTGGGAGACGGCGCGCAGGAGATTGCCGCGCATTTTTTCCTTCTCGGCTTCGGCGCGGAGCTTTTCCTGCTGCTTGATCTGGGTGGTCAGCGCGCTGACCACGACGGAGACGGCCAGCATGACGAGGAACGTCAAGGGGTAGCCGGAGATGGTGAAGTTCAGCTGCATGTAGGGGTAGGTAAAGATCCAGTTGACGCCGACGACGCCGAGGAACGAGGCAAGCAGGCCGAACAGGTAGCCGTCGGTAAAGCGGGAGACGAGGACGACCGCGCACTCAAAGATCAGAGCGACGAAGACGTCGGACGAGTCGATCATCCGCAGCAGCGCGCAGAGGATGGCCGCCAGGCCGAGAAAGCCGAGGCTCACGCCAAGATCCCGCCACGAAAACGGAAACAGCTGCCGCAGCCGCGCCCGGAGGGTCTTCGGTTCTTTTTTGGTCTGTGTATTTCCCATAAGATCTTCACCCATTTTATCATAGCATAAAGAAAAGATTTCGTCGCGTTAAGGGACTGTTAAGAAGCGTTCGCTGTAAGCCTCCCCTGCAAGGGGAGGTGGCCCGGCGGAGCCGGGACGGAGAGGTTCTACCAAATTTGCAGCAACCTCTCAGTCAGCCTGCGGCTGACAGCTCCCCTGGGAGGGGAGCCAAGGGGTGCGCTGCTGCAAGGGCACGCGAAAAACGCAGCCGGGGGCTGCGTTTTTCAGATCACGTATTCATCGCCGGCGTCGGCGGCGGTCAGGCTGGAGAGAGTGACGGCGTCGAGGGCGGCGCGGATCTGCGCGTCAAGGCGGCGGTAGACCTCGGAAACGCCGGAGGCGGTCTCCGCCGGGGTCAGCTGCACGTCCTCGCCGAGGCAGGCGAGCGTACCCTCCGCCGCGCGCAGGATCTCGCCCGCGGTATAGTCCGCGGGGCTGCGCAGGAGACGGTAGCCGCCGCCCTTGCCGTGCGAGCCCTCGATCAGCCCGGCTTCGGCAAGCGTGCGCAGAATGCGCTCGAGATATTTCTGCGACAGCTCCAGCCGCTCGGCGATCTGGCGGCCGGGGACAAGACCGCCGCGGTGTCCGGCCAGGTCGATCATGACGAGCAGGGCCCCGCCTTTCCATAGTTCTCCAAGCGCTGCTACATTCGCATCGTTTCCGATAACGCATGGATAACCGGTAAGTTCTTCTAATTCTTTCTTTATTTCTTTTGCCTTCCAGCCTACATTTGCTGCACGTTCAATTGCTCCATTTTTATCAACAGGTGCCGGAACACCCACACCGATTCCACAAATTTCGTCTGCTGCGAGTTTTTTTTCTGCGATCTTTTCCTTAATTGCTTTTGTAACATCTGGCAGAATACGTTCTCCTTCGTTTTCTGTGTAAGTCTTAATCTCCCATTTATCAAGAAGTTCTCCTTCTACTGTGAAAAGACCAAGTTTTACAGTTGTTCCTCCTACATCTACGCCAAAACAATATTTCATGATGCTCCCCTTTCTTCTTCCACTTATTGCAATTATAAATTTATAATTGTAAACAAAATTCTCTCTTTTTCAAGAATGCCTCGGCATTCTTGCTGCGAGATGCGCGTCATGCAATGCATGACA
>OLOW01002560.1_pt1 | contig 12139 bp, 11 predicted proteins | sample 1672801 | NCBI WGS metagenome assembly OLOW01 (sample SAMEA3136725, study PRJEB25190) | human gut metagenome | biome: human gut; feature: human-associated habitat; material: faeces | place: Austria | collected 2013
TTAGGGGAGGCAAGTGGGTTTGCAGAATACTAACTTGGCTCCCCTAACAGGGGAGCTGGCGCGGCGCAGCCGCGACTGAGGGGTTTGTTTGAATTCGTCAGAACAGTTTGCAGACAAGCTCGCCATACTCCGCCGGATCGTCCGGGGTGATGCCGGCGACGAGCTGCGCCTGCGCGAAGAGCACCTTTGCCATAACGGCGGCGCGCTCCGGGTTCTCCTGACGCGCGGCGTCGAGCGCCTTGACGGCGGGGTGGTCGAGATTGAGCTCGAGCACGCGCTGCGCGCGCATCGCGTTCGGGTCGGCGCCCGGCATGGCGTGGAAGTACCGCTCCATTTCGAGCGTGATGCCGCCCTCGACGGAGAGGCACACGGCGTAATTCTTGAGCTTGCGGGAGATCTTCACGTTCGCCACGGCGTCGCCGAGCGTCTCCTTGACAAAATCGGTGAGGGGCTTATACTCCTCGTCGGTCTTGTCGGCGGCGGCCTTCTCCTCGTCGGACTCGAGACCGAGATCCTGCGAGCAGACATTGCAGAACTTCTTCTCGGCGTAGCTGCCGAGGATCTCCGCGACGAACTCGTCCGCGTCGGTCGAGAAGCAGAGAATATCGAAGCCCTTGGCGCGCACCTGCTCGGTCTGCGGGAGCTTCGCGGCGCGCTCCGGCGTTTCGGCGGCGGCGTAGTAGATGTATTTCTGGTTTTCCGGCATCGCGTCCACATACTCGCGCAGGGAGACGAGCTTTTCCTTCTCCGCGCTGCGATAGAGCAGAAGATCGGTCAGCAGATCGCGCTTCATGCCGTAATCGCCGATGATGCCGTATTTGAGCTGCGTGCCGAACACGTTGAAGAACTTTTCGTACTTCTCGCGGTCGCACTCCATGAGCCGGGAAAGCTCGCCCTTGATCTTCTTTTCAAGATTCATGGAGATGAGCTTGAGCTGGCGGTCGTGCTGGAGCATCTCGCGGGAGATGTTCAGCGAAAGATCGGGAGAGTCGACGATGCCGCGCACGAAGCGGAAGCATTCCGGCAGCAGGTCAGGGCACTTTTCCATGATCATCACGCCGTTGGAGTAGAGCCGCAGGCCGGGGACATAGTCGCGGGTGTAGTAGTCGTAGGGCGCCTTCGCCGGGACGAACAGCATCGCGCGGTAGCTCACGGTACCCTCGGCGTTCACGCGGATGACGGACACGGGATCCTCGGTGTCCTTGAACTTCTCCTTATAGAAGGCGATGCAGTCGGCGTCGGAGGCTTCCTTCTTGCTGCGCTGCCAGATGGGGATCATCGAGTTGACGACCTCTTCCTTCGTGACGGTGCGCACGCCCATCTTCTGGATACCGGCCTCGTCCACCTCGCCGGTCTCATATTTTTCGGTCGTCTCCACATCGGTGCGGATCGGCCAGCGGACATAGTCCGAATCACCGCAGCCCAGAAGCTGGCGGAAGTCGCCGTCGAGTCCGCCCGCACGGCAGAGTTCTTCGGCATCGACCCGAAGGTCGCGCTGCTGTCCTTCTCCACCAAGGGCTCCGGCAAGGGCGGCACCGTCCAGCTCAGCCACGACGCCACCATCGAAGCGCAGAAGCTCGCGCCCGAGATGGCCATCGACGGCGAAATGCAGTTTGACGCGGCGGTCTCCCCGGTCGTCGGTCAGCTGAAGTTCCCGGGCAGCAAGGTCGCGGGCTACGCCAACACCTTCATCTTCCCGTGCATCGAAGCCGGCAACATCGGCTACAAGATCGCTCAGCGGCTCGGCGGTTTTGAGGCCTACGGCCCCATCCTGCAGGGTCTGAACGCGCCCATCAACGACCTCTCCCGCGGCTGCAACGCCGACGAGGTCTACAAGATGGCCATCATCACGGCTGGCATGGCCTGATCGGACAAGTCTTACATATACCGGTGGCTCCCTTGTGTTAAGGGAGCTGTCACCGAAGGTGACTGAGGGATTGCTGTCGCAGATTTGTGACTTCCCTATGTCTCCGACGGCCATATCTTTTCCCGTGCGTGGGAAAAGATATGGAAGAAAAGGACGCTGATTACTCAAAAACCGCCATCACGTATCTGCTCAATGGACAGACACACTTTTACGCCGTCCCTTTTGCCGATCGATGAATGACTGCCGAAAGAGCACGCCATTGTTGGTGATGGCTGAATCGGATTTTTGAAATTTGCAGCGTGCGCCTGCGGGCGCAATAAATCCAAAACGCAAGTTCAGCTTGTGTTTTGAGAGGAGGGACCGGGCTCGTTCCGTCGAGGCCGGTTCCGGTGAAAAGGTCTCTCACGCGACCAATCGAAAAACTTCGTGGGGATACCGCCTTGGGGGCGGCATCCCCATATTTTTGCCTTGGAGTATTTTTTCTATGAAACTGACTGATTATCTGGGCGATAAGCCCTTCTGGCGCGTGACCGCGCGGCTGGCGCTGCCGGTGGCGCTGCAGAACGTGCTGACGAGCTCGTTCCAGCTGGTCGATACGATGATGGTCTCGCGGCTCGGCGACGTGACGCTCTCGGCCGTCGGCATGGCCGCGCAGTGGGGCTGGCTGTGCAACCTGCTGAACTTCGGCCTGTGCTCTGGCATGAGCGTATTCATCTCGCAGTACTGGGGCGTCAAGGATCACAAGGGGATCCGGCGCGTCATGGGGCTGGGGCTGGTGTTCTCGCTGTTCGTGTCGCTGCTGTTTCTGGCCGTCGCGCTGGCGGCCCCGGCATGGGTCGTGGGACTTTTTAATCAGGACCCGGGCGTGTTGGACGCGGGCTGCCGGTATCTGCGGATCGTCTGCTTCTCGTATCCGGCCGTCGCGCTGACGTATCTGCTGTCCAACGTCCTGCGCGGCACGGAGCGTGTCCGGCTGCCGCTCTATGTCTCCATCGTCACAACCATTGCCAACGCGTTTGCCGACTACGGCCTGATCTTCGGCGCATTCGGCCTGCCGGAGCTCGGCGTGCAGGGCGCGGCGATCGCGACGTGCATCTCGTCGTGGCTGGGGCCGGTGCTGATCCTGCTGTTTTCCGTGTTTGAGAAAAACATACTCATCGGACCCGTGCGGGAGCTGTTCGCGTTCAGCTGGAAGCAGCTGGGCGAGTTCTGCACGCGGGCGCTGCCCGTCGTGTCGAACGAGGGACTGTGGGCCCTCGGCATGCTGACGCTCAACCGCATCTACGCCAACATGGGCTATGAATATTACGCGGGCATGACCATCTTCAAGACGTTTTCGGAACTGGCCTTCGCCTTCTTCGTCGGCCTTGGCGGCGCGTGCGTCATCATGGTCGGCAAATCCATCGGCCAGGGCAAGATCCGGCGCGGCGTCGCCGACGCGCGGCGGTTTTCCGTGCTGGTGCCGCTGATGGGCCTCATCGTGGGTCTGGCCATGATCGCGGCGCGGCACCAGCTCGTGTCGCTGTTCGCCGCGGGCGACAATCTTTCGGCCACGACGATCTCGACTGCCTACGCCGTGACGATCTTCTGCTCGCTGGAATACTGCTTCCGCAACATCTCCTACGTGCAGGTCGTGGGCGTGTTCCGCTCCGGCGGCGATACGCTGACGGGCATGCTGTTCGACCTCGGAAGTCTCTGGTGCGTGTCGATCCCGCTGACGCTGCTGGCTGCGCGCGTGCTGCAGCTGCCGTTTATCGGCGTCGTGATCTTCGCGTATCTGGGTGAGGACATCCCGAAGAGCATCCTCTGCCTGCTCCACTTCAAGCGCATGCGCTGGATCCGCCCCGTCACCGAGGAGGGCCAGGCCGGTCTGCGTGACTATCAGGGCAAATGAGCCCATTTCCCGGCATTCTGCCGCCGCTCCTTCCCTTTGGAAGGCGCGGCGGCTTTTTATTTTCTTTTTACATTCCCCGAAAGATTTGACCAAAGTTTTACCGAAATCTGCTTTCACATTTTAGGTCATAGCAGTATCTTGATGCACGTAGACAAGATGTCGAATCAATTGAAAGGAGATCATCAAAATGAAGAAGATGACCAAAGTTCTCACCACTGTACTTGTAATTGCCCTTGCCGCGCTGACGCTCGCCGGCTGCGCCAAGAAGGATACCTCCCCCGTCACGACCGACGGCTCGACCTCCATGGAGAAGGTCATCGGCACGCTCGGCGAAGCTTTCACCGAAAAGGAAGGCATCAACGTCACCTATAATCCCACCGGCTCCGGCTCCGGCATCCAGGCCGTCTCCGAAGGCCGCTGCGACATCGGCCTGTCCAGCCGCGCGCTGAAGGACGATGAGAAGGCCGCCCTGACCGAGACCGTCGTTGCCCTTGACGGCATCGCCATGATCGTGAACCCCGAAAACCCCGTCTCCGATCTGACCGTCGAGCAGATCGCCGACATCTACACCGGCAAGATCACCAACTGGTCCGAGGTCGGCGGCAATGACGCCGAGATCGTCCTCATCGGCCGCGAAGCCGGTTCCGGCACGCGCGACGGCTTCGAGTCCATCACCGGCACCAAGGATGCCTGCCAGTACCGTCAGGAGCTGACCTCCACCGGTGACGTCATCACGACCGTCTCCCAGAACCCGGATGCCATCGGCTATGCTTCCCTCGCAGCCCTCAAGGATACCGTCAAGGCTCTGACGGTCGGCGGCGTAGCTCCCACCGAGGAGACCGTCAAGGACGGCAGCTATGTCATCCAGCGTCCGTTCGTCCTCGTGACCAGGACCGGCGAAACGCTCTCCGACAACGCCCAGAAGTTCTTCGACTTCGCCCTGAGCGCGGAAGCTGCCCAGTACATCACGACCGCCGGCGCAGTTCCGGTGAACGGCTGATATGAAAAAGAAACAGACAATGGAAGACGTCGTACACGGCGTCTTCCTCTTCTTGGGACTCATCACGGTCGGCTGCGTGCTGCTGATCACTGTATATCTGATCGTTTCCGGCCTGCCCGCCATCTCGAAGATCGGGCTCGGCAAATTCCTGTTCGGCAGCGAATGGGCCTCGACGGCGGCGGAAGCGAAATTCGGCATTCTCCCCTTCATCCTCACGAGCGTCTACGGCACCTGCGGCGCGATCCTGATCGGCGTGCCGGTCGGGTTTCTGACGGCCGTGTTCCTTTCGAAAATGGCGCCCAAAAAGCTCCGCACCGTCATGGAATCCGCGGTCAGCCTGCTCGCGGGCATCCCGTCGGTCGTCTATGGCCTTGTCGGCATGCTGGTGCTGGTGCCGGGGATCCGGAAGCTGTTTCACGTGCCGGACGGCGCGAGCCTGCTCGCGGCCATCATCGTTCTTGCCATCATGATCCTGCCATCCATCGTCAAGGTCTCCGTCAACGCGCTCGACGCCGTGCCGAAGGAGTATGAAGACGCATCTCTGGCCCTCGGCGCGACGCCGGTCGAGACCTGGTTCCGCGTGTCGGCCCCGGCGGCCAAGAGCGGCATCGCGGCCGCCGTCGTGCTCGGCGTCGGCCGGGCCATCGGCGAGGCCATGGCCGTCATGATGGTCTCCGGCAACGCGCCGAACATGCCGTCGCTGTTTGAGAGCGTGCGCTTTCTCACCACGGCCGTGGCGAGCGAGATGTCCTACGCCTCCGGCCTGCAGCGGCAGGCGCTGTTTTCCATCGCGCTGGTCCTCTATGTGTTCATCATGCTCATCAACGCCGCGCTCAACTTCTTCCTGAAGCGCAGAAAGGAGTGACCGTATGCTGACGAATCGACTCTCCGCCTCCCGGCGGATCTATATCACCATCATGCGCGTGCTGCTGGTGCTGGCCGCCGTATTGACGGCCGCGCTGGTCGTGTTCATGATCGTGTACGTGCTCAGAAAAGGCCTGCCGTATGTCACCTGGCACCTGCTCTCGACGAAGCCGAGCTACGTCTCCGGCACGATCGGCATTCTGCCGGATATCTGCAACACGGTGCAGATCCTGCTCGCTTCGCTGCTCATCGTCCTGCCGCTCGGCGTGGGCGCGGCCGTGTATCTCACGGAGTACGCGCAGAACAAAAAGCTCGTCGCGGCCATCGAATACGCCGCCGAGACGCTCTCGGGCATCCCGTCCATCATCTACGGTCTGGTCGGCATGCTGTTTTTCTGTGAATTTCTGGGGATGCAGACCTCCCTGCTCGCGGGCGCGCTGACGCTCGTGATCATGAACCTGCCGACCGTCCTGCGCACGACGCAGGAAAGCCTGCGGACCGTCCCGCAGAGCTACCGCGAGGGCGCGTTCGGCCTCGGCGCGGGCAAATGGCGCGTGGTGCGCACGGTCGTGCTGCCGGGCTGCATCGACGGGATCGTGACCGGCTGCATTCTTTCGGCCGGGCGCATCCTCGGCGAGTCCGCCGCGCTTCTGTTCACCGCGGGCTTCGCGCACACGCTCAATAAATTTATCGTAGGCCTTGCCAGCCCCGGCGCGACGCTGACCGTCGCCCTGTACGCCTATGCAAAGGAGGAGGGCGAGTTTGACGTGGCCTTCGCCATCGCGGCCATCCTCATGATCCTCACCCTGCTCATCAACCTCGCGGCCGGGATCGTCGGCAGGCAGATCCAGAAACGGAGCCAGGCATGAAGGCAGTCAATCCCTGCGGCCTGAAGCGGGCCGCGCTCATCAACGATCTGTCCTGCTTCGGCAAGTGCTCTCTGAGCGTCTCGATGCCGATCCTGTCCAGCTACGGGATCGAGACCGTCCCGCTGCCGACGGCCCTTCTCTCGACGCACACGGGCGGCTTCACCGGCTACGTCGTGCAGGACACGACCGAAGCCATGCGCGCGTTTGCCGCGCACTGGAAGCAGGTCGGCGTGCAGTTTGACTGCATCGCCACCGGCTACTGCTGCTCGCCGGAGCAGATCCGGCTCGCGGCGGAGTTCATCCGCAGCTTCGCAGACGGGCGGACGCTCGTCGTGGTCGACCCGGTGCTGGGCGACCACGGAAGGCTCTATCGCGGCTTTACCGACGCGCATGTCGACGCCATGCGGGAGCTGTGCAGTCTGGCGGACGTGATCACGCCCAACCGGACGGAGGCGGCGCTGCTCTCGGGCCTCGCCTGCTCCAGCGCGGACGAGACGCTTCTCTACGCGCAGCAGGTCAAAAACACCATTCTCACCAGCGTCCGCACCGAGACCGGCATCGGCTATCTTGCGCGGCTGGACGGCGGCATCCGCCTCGTGCTGCGGCCCTTTGTCGAGCTGACGCTGCACGGCGCGGGCGATGTCTTTACGAGCGCCCTGTGCGGCGAGCTGCTGTGCGGAAAAGCGCCGATGGACGCGCTGGACAGCGCCGCGGACTTCTGCGACCGCTGCATCCACGAAACGGTCAAGCGCCAGCCGTGGCACTGGTACGGCCTGGCCTTCGAGCCGGTATTGAAAGGAAATCACGTATGAACGATATCATCACGGTGAAAGACCTGCGGCTCTGGTACGGCCAGACGCAGGCACTCAAGGGCGTGTCCATGGACATCCCGGAAAAAAGCATCACGGCCCTCATCGGCCCCTCCGGCTGCGGCAAATCGACGTTCCTCAAGACGCTCGACCGCATGAACGATCTCGTGCCGGGCGTGCGCATCGAGGGCGAGGTCCAATACAATGGGCAGAATATCTTCGCCCCGCAGGTCGACGTCAACGAGCTGCGGCGGCAGATCGGCATGGTTTTCCAGAAGCCGAATCCCTTCCCCATGAGCATCTACGACAACATCGCCTACGGCCCCCGGACGCACGGCGTGCGCAGGAAGGACGAGCTCGACGAGATCGTCGAGCAGTCGCTGCGCGGCGCGGCGATCTGGGACGAGGTCAAGGACCGACTGAAAAAGAGCGCCCTCGGCCTCTCCGGCGGCCAGCAGCAGCGGCTGTGCATCGCGCGGGCGCTGGCTGTGCAGCCGCAGGTCCTTTTGATGGACGAGCCGACGAGCGCGCTCGACCCCATCTCGACCTCCAAGATCGAGGAGCTCGCCACGAACCTCAAGGAGCAGTACACCATCATCATCGTCACCCACAACATGCAGCAGGCGCTGCGCATTTCGGATAAAACGGCGTTTTTCCTGCTCGGCGAGCTCATCGAATACGATGACACGCAGAAGCTGTTCTACCAGCCGAAGCAGAAGCGCACCGAGGATTACATCACCGGGAGGTTTGGCTAATGAGAAGTAAATTTGACCAGCAGCTCGCCGCCCTCAACCAGGAGCTGACCGAGATGGGCGCGACCTGCGCGCAGGCCATCGGCCTGGCCGCACAGGCCCTGGAGCAGCAGGATGTGGCGCTCGCGGCCCCCGTGGGGCAGCTCGAGGAGCAGACGAACGAGCAGGAGCGCACGATCGAGGCCCTGTGCCTGAAGCTGCTTCTGCAGCAGCAGCCCGTCGCCCGCGATCTGCGGCAGATCTCCGCCGCGCTCAAGATGATCACCGACATGGAGCGCATCGGCGATCAGGCCGCGGACATCGCGGAGATCATCCCCTTCTTCCTCAGCCACAACACCTTTGACTGCACACTCGTCTGCCGCATGGCGCAGCAGGCCAGCTCCATGGTCACGCAGAGCGTCGACGCGTTCGTGCGCCGCGACGTGTATCTGGCCCGCTCCGTCGCCGGGCAGGACGATCTGGTCGACGAGGACTTCACCGCCGTCAAGCAGGCGCTCATCGCCGCCATCGCCCGCGAGCCCGGGCAGGGCGAGGTCGCGCTGGATCTTCTGATGATCGCCAAGTATTTTGAGCGCATCGGCGATCACGCCGTGAACCTCTCCGAGTGGGTCGAATTCTCCGTCACCGGCGTCCACAAGCACGACGGCGTGGAGTACGAATAAGGCCCAGTTTCGCGCAAAAAAGCCGCCCGGATGGGCGGCTTTTCGTTGTTATTCGGCAGAGGGCTTTCTGCATTCGTCGGTGATCTCCCGTTTGAGCTCGCGCAGGGCGGGCGATTCCGGGTCGCGGGGATAGGCAAAGCCGGTCAGGTCAAAGGAGCGGAGCGTGCTGTCCGGGTGCATGACGAGGATCCGCTGGCCCAGCAGCAGCGCCTCTTCGAGCTGGTGCGTGACCAGCACGATGGTGCGCGGGAGCTTCTGCTGGATGGCCAGCAGCTGCGTCTGCAGCTCGCCGCGGGTCAGAAAATCGAGCGAGGCGAACGGCTCGTCCATCAAAAGCAGCTGCGCCTGGCTGGCAAGGATGCGCGCAAGGCCGAGCCGCTGCTTCATGCCGGTCGAAAGCTCCATGGGCGTGAGGTCGGCATAGTCCTCCAGCCCGACCAGACGGACGAAGTCCGCGGCCTTTTCATACCGCTCCTCCGGCGTCTTGCCGACGCCGCAGGCCATGGCGACGTTGCGCTGCACGTTCGTCCAGGTGATGACATAGGGGTCGGGGCTCAGCATGGCGCTGTGCCAGCCCTGCGGGATGCTGATCTCGCCGGCGTCCGGCTGTTCCTTCCCGGCCAGCAGCTTCAGAAGGGTGCTCTTGCCGCAGCCGCTGCGGCCGACGATGACCGTGAGCTGCCCGGCGGCGAACGTCACCGAGAGGTCCTTCAGCACCTGCCGCGTGCGGCTTTGCCGCTGCTCGCCGGTGATGACGATCTCCGTACTGTAGGATGTATAAGCCTTGTCCACATGCCGCAGGGTCACCGCGTCCATAAATATGCCTCCGTTCGGTCCGATTTCCTGCTATTTTACCAGATTTGGCGGCTGAACTCAAGCTTCTTTTTCCGTTTTCGCCTCTTGCATTCCCCGCGGCGGGAGCGTATGATAGTCGCGCAAAAATGATCGTCAAGAGGGTATCTTTTTATGAGCAAGGGCAAACATGATCAGGTCGACATGCTGCACGGGCCGCTTCTCGGGAAACTGGTCCTGTTCGCGCTGCCGCTGGCGCTCAGCAGCATCCTGCAGCAGCTGTTCAACGCTGTCGACATCGCCGTCCTCGGCCAGTTTGCCACCAGCCAGGACCAGGCCGCCGTGGGCTGCACGTCGGCCGTCATCAACATGTTCCTCAATCTGTTCCTCGGCATCTCCGTGGGCGCGAACGTCGTCATCGCGACGTACATCGGCCAGCGGGATAAGGAGAAGGTCCAGGCCTCCGTGCATACCGCGATGCTGATCGCGCTCATCAGCGGCTTTGTGATGATGCTCGTGGGCTTCGTGACCGCGCGGCCGATCCTGGAGCTCATCCAGACGCCTGAGAGCGTGCTGGACAAGGCGGTCTTGTACCTGCTCATCTATTTTGCCGGAATGCCGTTCATCATGGTGTATAACTTCGGCGCGGCGATTTTGCGCAGCGTCGGCGATACGAAGCGGCCGCTCATCTGCCTGACGGTGTCCGGCGTTCTGAACGCGGGACTCAACATCTTCCTCGTCGCCGTGTGCGGCATGGATGTCGACGGCGTCGCGATCGCGACGGTCTTGTCCAACGTCGTCAGCTGCGTGGTGGTCGTGTGGATGCTCTGCCGGGAGAAGAGCGAGATCCGCCTGTCGCTGCGCGCGCTGCGGATGGACCGGGCGCTGCTCGGCCGGATGCTCGCCATCGGCCTGCCGGCCGGTCTGCAGAGCACGGTCTTCACCTTCTCCAACGTGTGCATCCAGTCGACGCTCAACTCGTTCGGCACGGCAGCCGTGGCCGGTTCGTCCGCGGCGCTCAACTATGAATTTTTCGCCTATTTCCCTGTCGTCGCCTTCGGGCAGGCGGCCGTGACCTTCTCCAGCCAGAACTTCGGCGCCGGGCAGTATGACCGCTGCCGGAAGATCTTCCGGCAGACGATGCTGCTGTCGCTGGTGTGCGCGGAGGTGATGGGGCTGGGCTTCGTGTTCGGCAAGGAGCTGTTCGTCCGCTTCTTTACCGCCGAGGCTGACGTCGCCGAATTCGCCTACATCCGCATGTGCACGCTCCTGCCGTTTTACTTCCTTGTGCCGCTGTATGAGGTCGGCGGGGCCGCGCTGCGCGGCATCGGGCATTCGCTGGCCCCGGCCGTGCTGACGGTGCTGGGCACATGCGTGCTGCGGCTCATCTGGGTCTTCACGGTCTGCCGCATCTGGCCGGATTACCGCGTGCTGATGCTCGTCTACCCCATCACGTGGGCGCTGACCGGCGCGGCCATCATGGTCTGCTACTTCCTTGTCGACCGCAAGCTCGCCAAAAAATTCCTCACCGCCCAGACACACTGAATCTTGTCCGGCGCGGGCACGTTTGGTATAATGACAGGGCAGCACCGCGCAATTGCGTCTGCGCGCTTCGGCGCCGGCTGGTATACGAATGAGGAACGGCTGATTGCTGTTTCCCCATTGTTGAACAATGCTTTGGCTGTAATGAAAATCCGTTTGCCTTTACAGTCTGCCGGGAGTTTGGCCATTCCGGACCAATTCCAGTCTGTATTTTGAGTAAGCTGTGTTTCCGGTAGGACAGTATTGCCGTCTACGACGCAACTGTAAGTGACACGTATGGCAGGAGCAACTGCATTGTAGGTGTTGACCGATACCGGAATCTTTTCGTCTGACGTCATTGTACATGCATCATTCGCGATAGAGGCGGTTTCGATGGACTTGTTTATATAGGTATAGCGGAGCATAGTCTGGACATCTCCTTTTTGATCCACGTCTACCACACGGAAGGCGGAAGTCGAGTGGTCGATTCCCCCTTTGTCGAGTGTTGCGGTCGAGATTGTCAGGACATCTCCTTGTTTCCGCACGAAATGATTATGCCAATGGCCGTACAGCCACGCTTTCAGGTTATGTTCGTTCAGGTTAATCTTCTCGTTATCGTCAATACCGAAAACAAACTCGTTCCCGGAAGTCAGCAGGTCATGGTTAAAGACGATGATCGGTTTTCCTGTCGGTACTTGCGCCAGGTCATTCTTTAACCAGCGGTATACATCTTCTTTTGTATAGCCGGGCTAATGATCTCCTCCTGCCATTGGTGTAACGACGTAGTGGACATTTCCGAAGTCGAAGGAATAATAAACCGGACCGTAAACATTTTCAAAAACCTCTTCTCCATATTTCCCTTTTACAAGGTCATGGTTACCGATACAGTAGAACATCGGGCAGTCCATGTTTGACGTGTTCATCAGATGGATATGGTTCTTCAATCCATTTTCATAGCAGATATCACCGGTATGGATGATAAATGAGATATTCTCGTTAGCCGCATAATCCCGGATGTTATTCGCCCAGTCTTCTTGGTTTTCCGTATTGAATATCTCGGTATCGGAAATATGGATGAACCTGTGACTGCCATTCGGCTTGATGCGTCC
>OLOW01002561.1_pt1 | contig 12138 bp, 7 predicted proteins | sample 1672801 | NCBI WGS metagenome assembly OLOW01 (sample SAMEA3136725, study PRJEB25190) | human gut metagenome | biome: human gut; feature: human-associated habitat; material: faeces | place: Austria | collected 2013
CATGGAGCGCCGCAGCCTCCTGCAGGAGATCGACTGCTTTGTCTGCAACCAGCAGGAGGCCGGGCTGATGTTCTCCGACGATTACGACCACCTGACGCCGGACGAGATGCGCGCCACGCTGGCCGCCAACGTGCGCAGCGCCAACATTCCCTGCATGGTCGTGACGATGGGCGAGCAGGGCGCCGTCTACGCCCGCACCGACGGCGAGAGCGGCATGGTGCCCGCCAAGAAGGTCGATGTCATCGACACCACCGGCGCGGGGGATGCTTTCTTCGCCGGGACGGTCATCGGCCTGACCTACGGCAAGACGCTGGCCGAGGCCTGCGAGATCGGCAGCCGCCTAGCCGCGTCGGTCATCTGCATCTCGGAGAATGTCTGCCCGCGGTTCCGCCCGCAGGAGTTCGGGCTCGATGTGCCGGTCACAGACTGATTTTTTTCGGTTCTTGGCACGTATTTTCCTTATTTTGCCAATTTTCCGATTTCGCACATTTTGCCTTTTTAGCAGTTTTCTATCCGCATATTTTTGGCTTGTATGGCCATTTCAGTGCATTTCAGTATCGGAATTTTGCGCACAGTTTTTCGAAAATTCAAAATATTTAGTTACTGTATAACCAGACATGAAAACAGACAACCTCATTTCCGCAGCCCCGCTTGACCGGAGGGAGCTTGCACCCGGCGTGCAGCTCTGCTTCACCCGGCTGGACGCGCCGCTCTGCCCGCCCCCGCTGGACTGGCCGCGGCTGCTCGTCTTTGATTTCTGCCGCAGCGGACGACGCGCCATCCCGGACGGCGCACAATATGCCATCGTGACGGAGGGTCATGCCGCCGTCAGCTTTGCTGTGCCCGGTGCAGACTTCTACCTGCCCGGCAGCCAGTACGAGGCGCTGCAGCTTTTCATTGACCCCGACGCCGTGCAGGCAGACAGCTTTTTGACGCTGATGGGACTGGAAATAGGCGGCATCGCGGATTATTTCTGCCGCGGCGGCGTCCACTGCTGCCCGATGAGCGACGCCATCACGGCCATTGTGGACGAGGTCTGGGACGACGCCGCCTACGCCGCTCCCGGCGAGCTGCGCTATGCCGCCGTGCGGCTGCTGTATGAGCTGCTGCGCCTGCCCGACGAGGCCGACACGGCCCGCTGCCCCGCGCGGCAGGTCGAATGCGTGCGCGAGGCCGAGACGCTGATTCTGCAGGACCTCTCGGTCCGCCACCCGGCCCGGGAGCTGGCCGACCATTTTGGTTTGAGCGAGAGCGGCTTCAAGCTGTACTGCCAGAACGTGCTGGGCGAGGGGTATCTCGCCTACTTCCGCCGCCGCCGGCTCGAAAGAGCCGCCGAGCTGCTGCGCACGACCCCCCAGCGGGTGCAGGACATCGCCGCCCGGGTCGGCTACGAGAGCCAGGGCCGCTTTGCCCAGGCGTTCTACGACCAGTTCCGCCTGACTCCGCTGGAATACCGGCGCTTGTCGAAGTAGCCCCCCTGGCCCCCTCGCAGAGGGAGGCAAGAAAGCCACGACCCGAAAGGAGCGGAAAATTGAACAACATCACGCGCTCGATTTTCCGTGCCATTCATGAGGGGCGGTGGTTGAGCATTGAATACAAAAACCAACAGACCCAGCAGACCAAATACTGGGTCGCTATCCGCGGGCTGAACCCCAGGACCCGCACCCTGAACGTTGACGGGCTGCATCTGGGCAAATTAAGCGTGCAGGCGCTCGACCATATCAGCATTGACCGCATCCAGACCGCCGAGGTCGTGGACGGCTCGTGGTGCCCCGTCAACCAGACGCTCATCGACGACATCCGCGACAACCCCGGGCGGTACGCGGCGCTGTTTGACAACGCCGCCAATCTGCGGGTGCTGGACTATCTGGCCGCCTGCAACCGGCTGGACGCCACGCCCTACCAGTCCAACTACAGCCTGATCCATCAAATTGACGCCGACTGCTTTGCCGATTATAAGGAGGACACGCTGGAGCTGACCGACGACCAGTTCCGTGAGCTGGTGGGCCGGTTCCAGCGCCGGGTCGAGGACCGCCGCCAGAACGCCGCCCGCCCCAGCCTGCCCACGCTGGGGCTGAACCTTATCAGTATTGACACCCGGCAGGGGCTGTACGTGCTGGCCTACCGCCCGCTGCGGCTCGACGTGAAAAAGCGCGCCCTGCGGGCCGAGCCGGAGCCGGTCATCTGCCGGGAGTTCACCGTCAACGGCAGCAAGCTGAGCATCCATCAATTTCTGGATGCCGACGACTATACGCTGCTGGACGAGTTCACGAAGCACGCCGAGACCATCAAGGACCGCATCACCCGCAGCAACCCGCGGGTGCGGGTCGATGACCTGCCCTACCTCGTCGCCATCAGCCGCGACTGCCCCGTGGACTTGGAGCATGAGTACCGCGGCATCCTTACTATGTTCGAGGACCCCTCCGGCGAGACGGCCACCGCCCCGCTGCGGGCCTTCTTCGGCGAGATGACCGCCAAGCCGCGCCGCCGCAAATCCTACCCGCTGGCGCTGCTGAACAACAAGGTCAATCTGGACCAGCTGCTGGCCATCAACAACGCCATGCGCTACCCACTGGCCTACGTGCAGGGCCCGCCGGGCACCGGCAAGACCAACACCATCGTCAACACGCTGACGACGGCGTTTTTCAACGAGCGCACGGTGCTTTTTTCCAGCTACAACAACCATCCCATCGACGGCGTTGTGGAAAAGCTGCAGGCCGTCGCCTACCACGGCCAGACCGTGCCGTTCCCGATCCTGCGCCTTGGCAACAACGAGAAAACCGCCGAGGCCCTGCGCACCATCGACCAGCTGTTTGAGCAGTGCAAAAAAATCCCCGTGCCGGAGCGGCTGCTGGACAAAAACCACGCGGACCGCACGGCCCGCGCCAAACAGCTGACCGCCCTGCTGGAACGGTATGAGCGCATCCTTGATTTGCGGGAGCGGCGTGAGACCATCCGGCGCCTGCTGGACGCCCGCGGCCAGATGAACTTCCAGTACGAGCTGCAGGCCGGGCAGCTGCCGCAGGTGGACCGTGAGCTGGCCGCCTACGGCAGCATCGACTCTGCCGACGCGCTGGCTCTGCTGGACCGCAACGAGGACGAGCTGCTGCGCTACCTCTACTACACCTCGGCCCGCTGCATCCGCCGGTTGGAGGAGCCGAAATATGACGAGCTTATGGAAATTATCCACAGCCCCGACACCGACAAGGAGCGGGTCGCGCAGTTCAACAAGTACATCTCGGAGCCGGAGAACCTGAAAAAGCTGCTGCGCGTCTTTCCCATTGTGGCCACGACCTGCATCTCCGCCCACCGCCTGGGCGACCCGGAGCCGAGCTTTGACATGGTCATCATGGACGAGGCAAGCCAGTGCAGCACGGCCATGTCGCTGGTGCCCATCCTGCGCGGGGCGTCGCTGATGCTTGTGGGCGACCCGCAGCAGCTCTCGCCTGTCATTCTGCTGGACCCCGCCGACAACCGCACGCTGCGCCGCCGCTACGGTGTCACGCAGGAGTACGATTACATCGAAAACTCGATCTACAAATGCTTTCTGGCCTGCGACGCCGTCAGCGACGAGACGCTGTTGAGCTACCACTACCGGTGCAGCCCCAAGATCATCGAGTTCAACAATCGCAAATACTACAACCACAAGCTGCACATTGCCAGCCGCGAGACCGACCCCACGCCGCTCGTCTATGTGGACGTGCCCAACGACACCACCGACGAGAAAAACACCGCCCCGCAGGAGGTGCGCCGCATCGAGGCATACCTGACCGCGCACCCGGACAAGCAGGTGGGCATCATCACGCCGTTTGCGAAGCAGCGCGCCGCCATCGAGGCCATGCTGCGCGCGAAGCACTTTGAGAACGCCGCCTGCGGCACGGTGCACGCCTTTCAGGGCGACGAGAAAGACGTGGTCATCTTCTCCCTGGCGCTGACCGACCAGACCCGCCCGCGCACCTACGACTGGCTGAAAACGAACAAGGAACTCATCAACGTGGCGACCTCCCGCGCGCGGGAGCAGCTGGTCATCCTCTCGAATCAGGCCGCGCTGGACCGCCTGCACGCCGACAGCACCGACGACGATATTTACGAGCTGGTGCAGTACGTGCGCAAAAACGGCCAGTCCGAGGTGACCGAGAAGCCCGCCGCCAGCCGTGCGCTGGGCATCAAGCCCTACAGCACCAAGACCGAGGATGCCTTTTTGGAAAATCTGAACCACGCGCTGGACAACGCCTTCCTCGACGGCAGCCGCTGCACGGTCCGCAAGGAGGTCCCCATCGCCCAGGTGTTTGAGGATAACCCCGGCTGCGCCGACCTGTTCTACACCGGGCGGTTCGACTTCGTCGTCTACCAGCGGGAGGGCCGCCGCCTGATGCCGATTTTAGCCATCGAGCTGGATGGCCGCGAGCACCGCGACGACCCCGCCGTCCAGCGCCGTGACCGCAAGAAGGACCAGATCTGCCGCGAGCACGGCTTTGAGCTGATCCGCGTCGAGAACAGCTACGCGCGGCGGTATAATTATATCAAGAGTATTTTGATAAATTACTTCCGCAAGGTGTCGTAGCACCCGCAAACGGGCAGAGCCCCTCCGGGCATCGCCGCGCTTGCCCACCTCCCCTGTAAGGGGAGGCTCTTTGCGCGGGCAGAGCCCGCGAGAAAGCCTCCTCACGAAGTGGGGAGGTGGCCGAGTGGAACGAGGCCGGAGGGGCTTTGCCCGCTTATCCCGGCGTAAAACCGAAAAGTCCTGCCTCCCTTTCCCGGAGACAGGACTTTTTCCTTTTTACCGCCAGTGAAACGTAGCCATGCCGTAAATATAAATAAACAAAATCGCACCCGGCACAAAATACTTAAAAATCGGCTTCATCCAGGGGCGGACCTTCAGGCCCCTGCCGGTGTTGGCTTCGGCCACAAAATTGTCCCAGCCCCAGCCAAAGCGGTTGCAGCAGAACAGCGCCAGCACCAGCGACCCCAGTGGCAGCACATTGTTGCTGACGATGAAGTCCCAAAAGTCCAGCCACGCGCTGCCCGGCGCAAACGGCTGGAAGTGCAGCACGCTGTAGCCCAGCGCCGTCGTCAGCGCCAGCAGAAAGATGCCGACGCCGCAGACCACGCAGCCCTTCGGGCGGCTCCACCCGGTCAGCTCTCGCACCATGGCAAGGATATTCTCGCAGACGCCCAGCACGGTGGACAGCGCCGCAAACACCATGAACAGGAAGAACAGCGCACCCCACCAGCGGCCCCCGGCCATATTGCCGAACACCCCCGCCATCGTGTCAAACAGCAGACTGGGGCCTGCCATGACCTCCAGCCCGTAGGTGAAGCACGCCGGGAAGATGATGATGCCCGCCAGCACGGCCACGAACGTGTCGAGAAAAATGACCCGCAGCGACTCGCCCATGAGCGCGTGATCCTTGCCGATGTAGCTGCCGAAGATCGCCATGCCGCCCATGCCGACGGACAGCGAGAAAAACGCCTGGTTCATGGCCGCCACGATGACCCCGCCGTCAATGGCCGAGAAATCCGGCACAAGGTAGAACCGCAGCCCCTCCGCCGCACCGGCAAACGTCAGGCTGTGCACGGCCAGCACCAGCATCAGCACCAGCAGCGCGCTCATCATGTATTTGGTCACGCGCTCCAGCCCGCCCTGCAAATTAAAGCTCAGCAGCACAAACGCCGCTATAACTACCACAAGCAGGTAGGTCACGTTCAGCCCGGGGTCGGCGATCATCTGCGCAAAGCCGAAATCCGCATGCTGCCCGGTCAGGAACTTGACAAAATAGTACAAGATCCAGCCCGTGACCACCGTGTAGAACGCCATGATGGCAATGTTGCCGATGAGGCTGACGACGCCGAATACGCCCCACTTATGGCCGGGCTTTTCCAGGCGCTGGTACATCGTAACGGGGCTGGCCTGGGCGGCGCGGCCCACGGCAAACTCCATGACCATGACGGGCAGGCCCAGCACCAGCAGGCAGAGGATGTAGAGCAGCATAAAGCTGCCGCCGCCGTTCTGGCCGCACATCCAGGGGAATTTCCAGACGTTGCCGCAGCCGATGGCGCACCCCGCCGACAGCATGATAAAGCCCAGGCGGCTGCTCAGGCGTTCGCGTTCGTTCATAAATCAGTTTTCCCTTTCGGTAGTGATTTCCGCGCAGACAATTTCCGTGCGGCCCTGGGTGCGGAACTTGTAGCCCCAGGTACCCGTGCCGCCGCTGACGATGGCATCGCAATGGTCTGCAATATGCTTTCTGCCGTAGTTGCGCTCATTTTTGGCAACCATGCCCACCGCACCCGCAGGCCAGACCTGCCCGCCGTGGGTGTGGCCGCTCAAAATCAGGTCCGCCCCCGCCGCGGCGGCGTTCCTAAAGTCCCGCGGCTCATGGTCGAGCCAGACCGTGTAGTGGTCGTCGGGGCCGCCGGGCATAAGCTGCGCCGCCGTGAAGCGGCTGCCGTTCGTGTACAGATAATCCTTGCGGCCCACGATACGCACACCGCAGGGCAGCAGGACGGACGTGTCCTCCAGGATGCGCACGCCCGCGGCGGCGAACCCGCGCTCCAGATCCGCGCGGCCAAAGCTCGGCTCCCGCCAGTGGTGGAACAGGTCGTGGTTGCCGAGGACGTAATACTTGCCCAGCGGCGCGTCCAGCTCGCCAAACAGCTTGCAGAAGGCGTCCAGCTCCTCCGGCTCGGTGAACTCGTCGAAAATATCGCCGGTCAGCACAAGCAGGTCGGGACGGCACGCCTCGATTTTTGCTTTCAGCTCCGGGATGCGGGTGTGATCCATCGCCGCACAGGCGCGCGGGTGGACATCACTGACCTGCACGATGGTCAGCCTGCCGTTCGGCAGATTTTTCCGCGTTGTCAGGCTGTATTTTGTCGTACAGAGCCGCAGCGCACGCCGCCGCCCCCACCACATGATAAGGCCCGTCAACAGCCACGGCGTTATGCCGTCCAGCCAGATAATATGCCAAACAGTCAGCGGTGCGCCGCCGATGCGCCGCAGCGCCAGCCCGATGGCGGTACCGATGCAGTAGAATGTCACAAGATGTCCGGCAAACACGATGCCCAGCCCGAGCGGGTCGCGGCTGATATACGCCAGCACGCCCATCAGCACAAGCGGCAGTCCGTAATACAGCACCGGCCACCGGGCCACCAGCTGTAAGGGCGGCAGCTGCAAAAAGTTCAGGTACAGCAAAGCATCCAGCGCCACCTGCCCGAGGCGCGGAAGAACGAATTGGAAGAAAGGATGATACATGGTTGATGCCTTTGTTCGGTAAGAGTGCCTTCCCCCTTGGGGGAAGGTGTCTGCGGCCCCGCCCGCAGACGGATGAGGGGAAGACGTGTGGATGCCGACCGTATACGGGATAGTATGGCAAGGTTACCCCTCATCAGTCGCCTGCGGCGACAGCTTCCCCCTCAGGGGAAGCCTTTCCTAACAAAAACAGCCCCGCACCTCGCGGCACGGGGGCTGAAATTTAATTTTTACTGTTCCTTCGCCTTGATGGCCGCGTCAATTGCGCGGGCGGCTTCCTTACCGGCACCCATGGCCAGAATAACCGTGGCAGCACCGGTAACGGCATCGCCGCCGGCGTAGACCATCGGGCGGCTCGTCAGGCCGTCGGGGCCGTTCGTGATCAGGCAGCCATGCTTGTCGGCGTCCAGACCCGGCGTGGTGGAGCGGATCAGCGGGTTGGGGCTGGTGCCCAGCGCCATGATCATCGTATCAACGTTCAGAACGAACTCGCTGCCCTCCTTGACGATGGGGCGGCGGCGTCCGGACGCATCCGGCTCGCCAAGCTCCATCTCCACGCAGGTCATACCCTTGACCCAGCCGTTCTCGTCGCCCAGCACTTCTGTCGGGTTCGTCAGCGTCTTAAAGACGATGCCTTCCTCCTCGGCGTGCTCGACCTCCTCCTTACGAGCAGGCAGCTCGGCCATGCCGCGGCGGTAGACGATGTAGACATTCTCGGCACCCAGACGCTTGGCGCAGCGGGCAGCGTCCATGGCGACATTGCCGCCGCCGACGACGGCGACAGACTTGCTCTTCATGATGGGCGTGCGGGAATCCTCCTTGTACGCCTTCATCAGGTTGACGCGGGTCAGGTACTCGTTGGCGGAGTAGACGCCGTTCAGGCTCTCGCCGGGGATGCCCATAAAGCGGGGCAGACCGGCACCGGACGCGACATAGACGGCCTCGAAGCCGTAGTCGTTCATCAGCTCGTCGATGGTCAACACCTTGCCGATGACCATGTTCGTCTCGATGTCAACGCCCAGCTCCTTCAGGCCCTCGACCTCGTGCTGGACGATGTCCTTGGGCAGACGGAACTCGGGGATGCCGTACATCAACACGCCGCCCGCAACGTGCAGGGCCTCGTAGACGGTGACCTTGTAGCCCAGCTTTGCCAGGTCGCCCGCGACGGTCAGGCCGGAGGGGCCAGCGCCGATGACAGCGACCTTGTGGCCGTTGGGCGCGGGGGCGGTGGGCTTGGTATGTACGTTGCTGCGGTACCAGTCGGCGACAAAGCGCTCCAAGCGGCCAATACCGACGGCCTCGCCCTTGATGCCGCGGACGCACTTGCCCTCGCACTGGTGCTCCTGCGGGCAGACACGGCCGCAGACGGCGGGCAGCGCGCTGGACTGAGCAATCACGTTGTAGGCGGCCTCAAAGTCGCCCTCGGCGACGTGCTTGATGAAGCCGGGAATATCAATTTCAACGGGGCAGCCGCTGCGGCAGGGGTGGTTCTTGCACTGCAGGCAGCGCTTGGCCTCGTTCACGGCCATCTCCTCGGTGTAGCCAAGGGCTACCTCTTTAAAGTTTTTGTTGCGGACATTCGGCTCCTGGCTGGGCATGGGGCACTTTTTCGGGTCCATATTCGGCATGATTACTGCACCTCCTGCTTCAGCAAATTGCACTCGGCCTCGCGGGCGTGTGCCTCAAAGGGCTTGTACATCGTACCACGGTGCATGGCCTCGTCAAAATCGACCTCAAAGCCGTCAAAGTCGGGACCGTCCACGCAGGCGAACTTGGTCTGCCCACCCACGGTCAGGCGGCAGCCGCCGCACATACCGGTGCCGTCGACCATGATGGGGTTCATCGACACAACAGTCTTGACATTGTGGGGCTTGGTCGTCTTGACGACAAATTTCATCATAATGAGCGGTCCAATCGTGATGACCTCGTCAAAGTTTGCGCCCTCGACGATCTTCTTCTCCAGCGGCGCGGTGACAACGCCCTTCTCGCCGTAGGAGCCGTCATCGGTCATAATGATAAACTCATCGCAGCAGGCGCGGAACTCGTCCTCCAGAATGACCAGATCCTTGTTGCGGAAACCGACGATGCCGGTGACCTTGGTGCCCTGCTCGTGCAGTGCCTGGGCAATGGGCAGCGCAATGGCGCAGCCCACGCCGCCGCCGACGACGCAGACGTTTTTCAGCCCCTCGATCTCGGTTGCCTTGCCCAAGGGTCCCACAAAGTCATGCACAGCCTCGCCCTCTTTGAGGGAGTTGAGCTGCATGGTACCTGCGCCGACAACCTGGAAAATGATAGAAACGGTGCCGGCTTCGCGGTCAAACCCGGCGATGGTCAGGGGGATGCGCTCGGAGTCCTCCTTTGCGCGGACAATGATAAACTGGCCGGCCTTTGCCTTCTTGGCAATGAGCGGCGCATGGATGCAAAGTTCGGTTACGGTGGGGTTCAGCTCCCGCCGTTTGATGATAGTAAACAAAGCGATCTCTCCTTCTCTTTGTTTTTATAAATATACATTTATATTGTAGCGTATTTTGCGGGGAATGTAAAGAAGAAAGTTAAGGAAATGCGGGCGAGGAAAGGATGTAGGGGGCGGCGTCCCCGACGCCCCCGGAGGGGTCAAGACCCCTCCCTACGATGCAAAAGATAAAGGGGATACCATGGCAAGGCTGCGGGCCGGGCATGCCCGGCCCCTACGGACTACTGTGAACGGGTCGCGCACGAAAGGGGCGCACTGGTGGCTGCCTCTCCCGTTCAGCCCCACAAAAACAAAAAAACGAGACGGCCACTGCCCCGTCTCGTTTTTTCTTAAAAAGAAGGAGAAAAACAGAACGTCTCGCCGGCGCCTGAATGCGAACGGAACCACCCCTCTACAAGTGATACCCTCCCTACGGATTCGGCAGGGCGCTCTGGTATTCTTCCTCTTTAGCTGTCGCTCGGAAGCTCTCGCTTTCGATGTACTTATAGTACACTATTTTTGTCGAATTTGCAAGATGCGTACTTGTACAACATGCTACATTTACCCCACCTTGTTTTGTATAGTTTGCACAATTGTTCACGGATAATTCATACAAATAGCGCCCGGAGCGTTCAAAGCCCCGGGCGCAAGAAATATGCTGTTTTCAGACCGGAAAAGCGGGTTTTCTCCGCTTATTCCACAGGAACGATCCAGCCCTTGGTGTCGGGCAGCTTGCCCCACTGGATGCCGGTCAGCGTGTCATACAGCTTCTGGGTCAGCTCGCCGATGTGGCCGCCGCTGATGTGGGCAACCTTGCCCTCCCAATCCAGCTCCTTGACAGGGGAGACAACGGCAGCCGTGCCGGTGCCAAAGACTTCCTCCAGCTTGCCCTCGTCGGCAGCCTTCATGATGTCGGCAATGGCAACACGCTCCTCATGCACCTTGTAGCCCCAGTCCTTCAGCAGCTCGATGATGGAGCGGCGGGTGACGCCGGGCAGAACGGTGCCCACGCAGGGGGCGGTGTAGATCTCGCCGTCGATCTTGAACATGATGTTCATGGAGCCGACTTCCTCGACGTACTTCTTCTCAACGCCGTCCAGCCACAGCACCTGGGAGAAGCCGCGCTCCTCGGCCAGCTCGCCGGCCTTGATGGACGCGGCGTAGTTGCCGCCGCACTTCGTAAAGCCGGTCAGGCCCGGGGCGGCGCGGATGTACTCATCCTCAACATAGATGCGGACGGGGTCGAGGCCCTCGGCGTAGTAGGCACCGGAGGGCGCGCAGATGATGGCAAAGCGGTAATGCTTGGCGGCATGAACGCCCAGGCCCACATCGGTAGCGATGCAGAACGGGCGGATGTACAGGGACGCGCCGTCGGAGTGAGGCACCCAGTCGCGGTCCACATCGACCAGCGCCTTGACAGCCTGCACGAAGTCCTCCGGCGGGATGGGGGGCATGCCGAGACGGTCCGCGGAATCGTTGAAACGGTTCGCGTTGCAGTCGGGGCGGAACAGCTGGATCTTGCCGTCCGCGGTGCGGTAGGCCTTCATGCCCTCAAAAATTTCCTGTGCGTAGTGGAACACGGTGGTAGCCGGGTCCATCTCCCACGGGCCATAGGGGACGATGCGGGCGTCATGCCAGCCCTCGCCCGCGGTATAGTCCATCAGGAACATGTGGTCGCTGAACTGCTTGCCGAAGCCGAGCTTCGACTCGTCCTGCGGCTTTTCCTTCGGATGGGTCGTTTTGGTGATTTTAATGTCCAACATAATTTCACACTCTCCCTTTTATATTCAAGCGCACCGCCGCACAGCAGTGCGGGTGATGATTAGGTTTATTATAGCGCTGTCGCGCGGCGAGTGCAAGCCCTTATTTACAAAATGTGTATTTTGTGTTGCAAAAAGCGCAATTCGCGTTTTCCCCGGCTTTCCACAGTTTTCAACAGCGCCGCTGTGGAAAATGTGGAAAATAAACGTTTTTTCTACGTAGATTTTCCCGGTTTTCCGCTTTTGAACGGGTCCGGGCGGCAGAGTTTTCCACGCTTTCCACGGGGTTTTCAACATTTCCACGGTGGATAACCGTTATACGCCGTGGATAACTCGGGGTGAATATACGGAATGTGAACGGGGTGTGAACAGAAAAAGCGTGCCGCTCTCTTTCCCACAAGAGAGCGGCACGCAGTCCAAACTCAATTTTCTTTTCGGTGCACTACAAACATCACCATGCTGAACACCAGCATGAACGCTGCCAGCCCTGCCGCAATCAGCAAAATCAGCTGGAAGACCTTCACGTTAAAGTTTGTCTGCAAATTTTCCCGCGCGGCGGAGACCACATCCGAGCCGGAGGAAACCGTCGATTGGGCGTTATTGGCCATCTCCTCGGCGGCGGTCAGTGCGGCCTGGGCGGCGTCGGTGTCGCCCAACGCCTCCAGCGCGTCGGC
>OLOW01002562.1_pt1 | contig 12138 bp, 15 predicted proteins | sample 1672801 | NCBI WGS metagenome assembly OLOW01 (sample SAMEA3136725, study PRJEB25190) | human gut metagenome | biome: human gut; feature: human-associated habitat; material: faeces | place: Austria | collected 2013
GTGTTGAACAGGTCGCCCGCCTCCTGATAATCGCCCGCTTCCATCAGCTGCCGCGCCTGTTCGTAGACGCACGCGTCGGCGCGGTCGGCCGCGTCCTCGTGGTAGAATTTCGGCCGGATGCCGGTAATCGTTTCGATTTTATCCAGCACCGACAGCTTGGAATTGTAAAGGTTGTCAACGATGATAACGTCCTCGCCGCTGTTGAGCAGCTCGACGACGGTGTGCGAGCCGATGTAGCCCGTACCGCCCGTGACCAGAATGGACATAAGCGCAGCCTCCTTCTTATACATAGGATATTATACACGCAAAAATATCGCTTTTCAATAGGAATTTTGAAGTTATTTTTGCGCCGTCCGCCACATATTATTGTACAAAAAAGAAAGAGGGCGGTAAGCGGTGGGGCGTAAACATACGGACATACGCGCATTCGGCGCCGACGGCACGCGAAGCGAGCGGCTCGGCCTGTATATGATTGAAAACGACACGACCATCCGCGCGGCGGCGTCCGCGTTCGGGCTATCCAAATCCACGGTGCATAAAGAGCTTTCGCAAAAGCTCAGACGGGAAAATCCCGCGCTCTATAAGCAGGTCGAGGAGGTCCTGCGGCGCAATCAGGCCGAACGCCACATCCGCGGCGGGCTGGCCACGCGGATGAAATATCTGCGCGAAAAACAAAAAAAGATTGACAAAAACGCAGAAATACGGTAATATAAATAAGGAAAAGGATAGGCTTCCGTAAAAAACGGAGGCGAGAAAGGGCGGTTGTTGTAAGCATGGCCAAGCGTATTCTTGTCATCGGCAGCGCGAACATAGATTTCATCGTTAAAACGCCGTATGTTCCCGAACGCGGCGAAACCCTCGTCGCAGAGGGCGGTTATAGCCTGATGCCCGGCGGCAAGGGCGCCAATACCGCCGTCGCCGTCTCCCGGCTCGGCGCGCAGGCCGTTTTCTGCTCCCGCGTGGGCGACGACGCTTACGGCGAGCGGCTGAAAAAGATTTATGCCGAAAACGGCATCGATCTCCGCTTCGTCCGCACCGATAAGATCGGGCAGACGGGGCTCGCCGTCGTGCTCGTCGAAAAGGACGGCGCGAATCGGATCATCGTCTATCCCGGCGCCAATCTGCGCATCAGCGAGGGCGACGTCGAAAGCGCGTTCACCTGCTACCCCGACGCGGTGATGGCACAGCTCGAATCGGGCGAGGACGTGGCCGTTTATACCTCGCAGCTCGCCGCGGAGGAGGGGATCCCCTTCATCCTCGACGGCGGCGGCGCTTCCGCCTCCTTCCGGCTGAATAAGCTGCAAAAGGTGGACATCTTTTCGCCAAACGAGACCGAGACCGCGCTCATCACCGGCATCCGCCCCGATACGCTGGACGACTGCCTCCGCGCGTCAATGGCCATCTGCTCGCAGACCGCGGTCGGCTACGTCGTGCTCAAGCTCGGCGCGCGCGGCTGCTACATCTATGACGGTAAATACTGCGACCTGATCGCGCCCTTCGACGTGCAGGCCGTCGATACCACCGCCGCAGGAGATGCGTTTACCGCCGCGCTGGCTACCGAGTTCCTGCGTACCGGCGACATCACCGCTTCCGCGCGCTACGCCAATGCGGTCGGCGCGCTCACCGTCACCACGGCCGGCGCTATAAACGCCCTGCCGACGCGTGAAACCGTCCGCCGGTTCTTGGAACAAATCTGAATGTATAGCGTAGCAAAATGCCCGCGGCACTCCGGCCGCGGGCATTTTGAAAATAGGATGCGAAGCGCGCCGGAAAGGGAAAAGGGAAAGGGGAAACCGGAAAGCGGAAAACGGGCATTCGAACGTCCTCGGTGTCTGTAAAACGGAATTTCACAGCGGGTTTGCGAATAAACTGATGAATTCAGAAACGAGTAAAGGGGTAACGGATAAACGGATAAACGGCGATTTCCCGGAACTGGGTATGGAAGCCGTCCGCAAGATCTACGTCGAAAACTTCCCGGCCTTCATCCTCGTGGACGACAAAGGCAACGATTTTTTCGCGCAGCTCAAACACTAAACGCTCCGCCCCGGCCGTTATAGGGGCAACCAAGGAAACAGACAGTCAATGAAAGGTTTTTTCTGTAAAATAACCCTCGCATTATGTTTCGTAATCTTCGTCGGCTCCGCAGCAAGAGCCGACGAGGTTACTTTCAGCGCCAACGCCCCGATGGTCGTCACGGCAGGCGAAAGTTTCCGGGTGGAGTTCTCGCTCAACGCCACGCCCGACGACGATTCGTTCGAAGCGCCGGATTTCGGGGCGTTCGACGTACTGGCCGGCCCGGCGATCTCCCAGGGACACTCGATCCAGATCATCAACGGCGCGATGACCAAAAACGTCAATTATACGATCACCTACGTATTGCTGGCCCAGGACGCGGGCAACATCACGATCGGTCCAGCCTCGATCAAGGTCGATAAAAAAAGATACAAGACCCAGCCTCTGCCGATCGAGATCTCCGACAAACCGTCGGCAGGCAGCGCCCGGGCTCCGCAGGGAAATTCAGACTCTTCGGATGAAAGTATCGAGGAGGAAGCCCAGGGACAGATTGCCAAAGACGATCTGTTGCTGCGCGTCCACATATCGAAACAGTCGGTCTTCAAAGGCGAACCCCTGCTGGCGACCTTCAAGCTCTACCGCCGGGTGGCGATCGTGGGCTACGAAGACATTAAATTCCCCTCCTTCAACGGCTTCTGGACGCAGGACATCGACGTTTCGAACGCCATGTGGCAGCGTGAAACCCTGAACGGCAAGGTCTATGAATCGACAGTCGTAAAAGAGTGTCTGCTCTACCCGCAGCAGGCGGGTACGCTCGTGATCGAACCCGCAACGATCACCGCCATTGCACAAGTTATCGTACAGAGCCGCCGCAATATCGATCCGTTCTTTGGCGGCGGGCACGAAGTCTATAATTTGCGGCGCAAGTTGCAGACGCCCCGCGTGAACATCACGGTCAAAGAGCTCCCTGCGGGCGCTCCGGCCAGCTTTACGGGCGCCGTCGGCAAATTCTCCATGGACGCGTCGCTCTCCGCAGACCAACTGGCGGCCAACTCGGCCGGGACCTTCACGGTGAAAATCACGGGACAGGGCAACCTGCCTTTCATCCAAGCACCGAAACTGACGCTGCCCGCCTCGTTCGAGCAATACAACGTCAAAACCACCGAATCCATCCAAACGGCGACTGCGGGAACCTCCGGCTACCGGCAATTCGAATATCCGTTCATCGCGCGCGCCGAAGGGACGTACCGTATCGATTCGATTCTTTTCACCTACTTCAATCCCGACCGCCGGGAATATGTGACCCTCTCCTCGCAAAGCTTCCCGCTGCAAATCACACCGGATGCCAACGGCGGAGAGAGCTACATGGTCAAAGGACTCTCCAAGGAGGACGTTCAGATGCTGGGACAGGACATCCGTTTCATCCGCCTGGGCAAGGCACACCTCCAGCCGATGCACGAGCCATTCTTCCTGAGCGGACTCTATATCGGACTGCTGGCTGCGATTCTCGTCCTTTTCGCCGGAACTTACATCGCGCTGCGCAAGCAGATCCGCGACAGCCAGAATGCGGCTTTGATCCGGGGCCGGCGGGCCAACAAAGTGGCCATTCAGCGTTTCAGAATAGCCAAGAACTATATGGAAGAGCACAACCAGCACGCCTTCTACGAAGAGATGCTGAAGGCTTTATGGGGGTATATGAGCGATAAATTCAATATCCCGGTAGCCAATCTCACCAAGGAAAACGTCCGCGAAGAGCTCCACAAGCGCGGGGCTGCGCCGGAAGACACCCAGCTCTTCTCGGAACTCATCACCCGCTGCGACGAAGCCCAATATTCGCCGGTGGCTTCGGCCCGTATGAGCGACGTATATCGGGACGGCCTCGAACTGATTTCCCGCATCGAATCGATCATCAAACGCTAAAAGCCATGAAACGATATATTCTCTTTCTCCTCGCTACGCTGTTGAGCGCGGCAGTTCCGGGGCAGACTGCCGCCCGAACCGATTCGCTGGCTCAACACCCGCAATCGGAGCAAACCGCCTCGGCAGCTTACGCATCCGATCCCGACAAGTTGTGGGATCAGGCCAACACGGCTTACATCAACAACGACTTTCCTACGGCAATTTCGCTTTACGAAACGATTCTGTCGAGCGGCAGGCAATCGGGCAAACTCTACTATAACCTGGCAAATGCCTATTTCAAGGAGCAGGAAATCGGTCGGGCGATCCTCAACTACAACCGGGCGCTGAGGCTCAATCCCGGGAACGAAGACATACGCTACAACCTGCAAGTCGCCGAGAAAATGACCAAAGACCACATCGACGCCGTCCCCGAATTTTTCGTCAAGACCTGGTTGTCGAATCTGCGCAACCTTTTGAGCAGCACGACATGGGCCGTCCTCTCGCTGGTCTTCCTGGCGGCAATGCTCGGCTCGGCGCTTTTCTATCTGCTCTCCCGTCGTCTGGTACGACGCAAGATAGGATTCTACGGCACCGCGACAGCCTTTCTGCTGCTGGTACTGACCCTCTGCTTCGCAGCCATCGACCGCCGGGAGGCGATCGACCGCACATCGGCCGTCGTACTGCGGGATGCCGTCGCCGTCAAAAGCTCTCCCGATCAGAACTCGACCGATCTCTTCATTCTGCACGAAGGCACCAAAGTAGAAATTTCGGACCGTCTGAACGGCTGGTGCGAAATCACCATCGCCGACGGCAAAAAGGGCTGGATGGAGTGCTCGACGTTCGAAACCATCTAAAAAAACCGGATCCGCCCCTGCGAATCCAAAAATTTCCAAGAACGTGTCCAGACTGCTTCAAGACGTGACCGGAGAACTGTCGAAACTCCCAGGCATCGGACGCCGCACGGCGTTGCGCCTGGCGATCCACCTGCTGCGCATGGAACCCGATTCGGTAAGCAACATGACACGCAGTATCGACCGATTCCGCCGCGACATCAAATACTGCAAATTGTGCAACAACCTCTCGGATGAAGAAATCTGTCCGATCTGCGCCGACCGGGAGCGCGACCATACGACCGTCTGTGTCGTAGAACAGGTCGCCGACGTACTCTCGATCGAAAATACCCGCCAGTACCGTGGACTCTATCACGTATTGGGCGGTGTAATCTCTCCGATGCAGGGCATCGCCCCTTCGGACCTGAAGATCGACCTGCTGATCGAGCGGATCGCCCAGGGGACAATCCGGGAAGTGATCCTCGCCATCTCGACCTCGGTCGAAGGCGAAACAACCCTGTTCTATCTGCTCAACCGGCTGCGCCAGTACCCGCAGGTGAAAGTCACGTCGATCGCCCGGGGGATCGGCTTCGGCGACGAACTGGAATACGTGGATGAACTGACGATTACTCACGCACTGATGAACCGGCGGGAAATCGAATAGGAAACTCGCACCCGGAAAATCCGAACCTCCGCCAAATACAAAGCAACCGCGAATATCCGAAACGAATATTCGCGGTTATTTTTCCACCGGGCCGACATTTCACCGCTGATCGACGAAATGAAGCTTATCGGTATCGAATCCCTGTTTTTCGACCTGGTCCAGAATCCGGACCAGCACCTGCGTAGATAATCGAGGTCGGCGAGCGAGAATCCATAAATATTTGGCCGATCGGCCGCTTACGACGACCCACTGCCGCTCGGCAGCGGAATCGCATGCCGACATCGTATAGTCGCTATAAAAAAACCAACAAGACGAAACCCGCAGGCATTCGTAATCGGCAGACAACCGACCTTTTGCACTCGAAATCCGGTCCCGGCCCGTTCTGCCGTCCTTGCCCCGATAGACGATTCGCATTTTACTTTCCGACAATAATCGGTAAACCACCCGGGATCCGACCGTCCCCTCCTGAAACGGATGATCGAAACGAGCGATCTCGTACCACTCGCCGACATACAAATCGGGATTCGCCCACGGTCCACTGCCGACAGCGGCAACGACCGGTCCCCGACCGTACGCGGCGCCCGCCACAAGCGACATCGCCGCAAACAGCATATATTCGATTTTCACCCTGGTCATAACGAGGGTGTATCGCATATTCTATACCGGATTACGTCTATTGCAAAGATTCCTGCAAACTTTTCAGCGTGCGGTAAATTCCCTCGGCATCATAACCGCACTGGGCATACAGTTGCGCGGGCGTTCCATGTTCGACAAAACGATCCGGAATACCCAGGTTCACGACCTTCGGCAGATAGCCGTGCTCGCAGAAGAACGCGACGACGGCTTCTCCCACGCCGCCGCGCAAGGCTCCGTCCTCGACGGTCACCACACAACGGAACTTACGTCCGACCTCGTGCAGCAACTCCTGGTCGAGCGGCTTGGCGAAACGCAGGTCGTAATGGGCCACCCGAATCCCGTCCGCCTCCATACGCGCAATGGCCTCGGAAGCAAAATTGCCGACCGTGCCGATCGTAAGGACCGCAATCCGCTCCCCGTCCTTCAGGCAACGCCCCCGCCCGATTTCCATCGCTGCGAACGGCTCATCGCGCCAGGCGACGCCCGCTCCGTTACCGCGCGGATAGCGGATGGCGAAAGGCCGACCGGCCTCGAGCGCCGTAAACATCATGTTCCGAAGCTCCAGTTCGTTCATCGGCGCAGCCACCGTCAGATTGGGAACCGTACCGAAATAGGCCAGATCGAAAGCGCCGTGATGCGTCGCTCCGTCCTCACCCACCAGACCGCCCCGGTCAAGGCACATGACCACTGGAAGGCGCTGAATCGCCACGTCATGAATCACATTGTCATAAGCCCGCTGCATGAAACTCGAATAGATGTTGCAGAAAGGCACCATGCCCGCAGCCGCCAGTCCGGCGGAGAAAGTCACGGCATGTCCTTCGGCAATACCGACGTCGAAACAACGCTCCGGCATCTCTTTCATCAGAATATTCATCGAACTGCCCGACGGCATGGCAGGCGTTATCCCCACGATCCGCTCGTCGGCACGGGCCAGATCGAGCAGCGTCTGTCCGAAAACATCCTGGTATCGAGCCACCTCGGTCTTGCTGACGATCCGCTCGCCCGTTTCCGGATTGAATTTGCCCGGAGCGTGCCATACCGGCTTATTGCACTCGGCAGGCTTATAGCCCTTTCCTTTTACGGTCATCACATGCAGCAGCTTGGGACCCTCGATGCGCCGCAAGGCCGCCAGCACCCGCACCAGTTCCGGCAGATTATGTCCGTCGATCGGACCGAAATAGCGGAAATTCAGACTTTCGAACAGATTGCTGTTCTTCAACAGCCCTTGCTTGACGGCATTGCCCGCTTTCTGACAAAACCGCAAAACAGCCGGCGTATGGGACAAAATCCGCCACAAACGGCGTTTGATAGCGTTGTAGCGCCTCGACGTCGAAATCTTGACCAGGTAGTTCTTCAAAGCCCCGGTAGCCTGGTCGATGGCCATGTTGTTATCGTTGAGAATGACCAGCAGGTTGGTCTGCTTGCTCGCTCCGGCGTTGTTCAACCCTTCGAACGCCAGACCGCCCGTCATCGAACCGTCGCCGATCACGGCCACCACCTGCCGCTGCTCGCCCTTGAGTTCCGCAGCTTTGGCCATACCGAACGCCGCCGAAATCGACACGGAGGCATGTCCGCCGCCGAAAGCGTCGTAAGGACTCTCGGACATACGCGGGAAACCGCTGATACCGCCCAGCTTACGATTGGTCCGAAACGCCTCGCGGCGCCCGGTAATGATTTTATGGGCATAGGTCTGATGCCCCACGTCCCACACGATTTTATCGTCAGGAGTATTGAATACGTAGTGCAGAGCGACGGCAAGCTCCACCGCCCCCAGGCTCGAAGCCAGGTGTCCCGGATTGGACGAACATTGCTCGATGATGTACTGACGCAGTTCGTCGCAATACTGACGCAAGTCAGAGCCCGACAACTTCTTCAAGTCATCGGGCGAATCAATCCGATCGAGCCATTTATATTCCGAATGCATCATGGATAGGCAAAGATAGCATTAAAAAACGACATTTTTTCGAAATTTTTCCTATCTTCGCATTATCAAATTCCGCTCCGCTTATGAAATACGACAGAATACTCCTGAAACTCAGCGGCGAATCCCTGCAAGGGATTCAGAAATACGGTCTTTCGACCGACGTGCTCCACAGCTATGCGGAGCAAATCAAAGCCGTCGTCCGAACGGGAGTCCAGGTAGGCATCGTCATCGGCGGCGGCAACATCTTCCGGGGACTTCAAGGCGCCCGCAAGGGGTTCGACCGCGTGAAAGGCGACCAGATGGGTATGCTGGCCACGATCATCAACTCGCTGGCCCTGCAGTCGGCCCTCGAGGACAACGGCGTGAAAGCGAAGGTCCTCACCTCGATCCGGATGGAACCCATCGGAGAGTATTACTCGAAAGCCAAGGCGCTCGAATACCTCGAAGCCGGATACGTAGTCATCATCGGCGGCGGCACGTCGAACCCCTATTTCTCGACCGACTCGGCATCGGCGCTGCGCGGCATCGAGATCGAAGCCGACGTCATGCTCAAGGGCACGCGCGTGGACGGCGTCTATACGGCCGATCCGGAGAAAGACCCCGCCGCAGAGAAGTTCGACGAAATCACCTTCGACGAAGTTTATCGCCGCAACCTGAAGGTCATGGATATGACCGCCTTCACGCTTTGCCGCGAAAACGGTCTCCGGGTCATCGTCTTCGACATGGACACTCCGGGCAACCTGGAAAAGGTGCTCGCCGGAGAGAAGATCGGCACACTGGTCAAACTTTGAAAACATATTTAATTTCAATATCGCTATGAACGAACGTAAAAAACCAAATAACAAACGTCTTATACTGATGATCGTCCTGCTCGCGGTCGTCATCGCCCTGATGTGGTTGCTGCCCGACGGGTCGCAGCCTGCAGCCCCCACAACGGACGCTCCGAAAACCGAACAGACCAAGAATACGAACGATACGCCCGACGACATCGAGGCTACGACCCTTGTTAAAGCCGGGACACAGGCACCCGATTTCCGGGTGGAAATGTTCGACGGTACGACCTTCACCTTGGGCAGTCTGCGCGGCAAAGTGGTGCTTCTGAATTTCTGGGCGACCTGGTGCGGTCCCTGCCGCGAGGAATTGAGCCGCGTGCAGAAGGACATCATCGATCGCTTCAAGGGGAACGAAGACTTCGTTTTCCTGCCCGTATCGCGCGGCGAAACCCGTGAAACGGTCGCCGCTTTCCGGGAAAAGATGGGTTATACGTTCCCGATGGGACTCGATCCCGAACAGAAAATTTACAGACTTTACGCCTCCAACTACATTCCGCGTAATTTCCTGATCGGCAAAGACGGCAAAGTTATTTCCGCGACCATCGGTTACGAGGCCCCCGAATTCGACGAACTCATTCTGCTGATCGAGCGACAACTCAACTCCGCCAACTAAACAAATACGACATATGGATACCAAAACCATTCTTTCCGAAGCTTCCGACCGCATGCAGAAAACGATCGAGCACCTCGAAGAAGAGCTGCTCAACATCCGGGCAGGCAAGGCGACCCCGACCGTGCTGAACGGAGTTTTCGTAGATTATTACGGATCTCAAACCCCGATTTCAGGCGTGGCGAGCGTCACGGTACCCGATGCCAAGACCATTCTGATCCAGCCCTGGGACAAAAACCTGATCCGCGCGATCGAAAAGGCGATCATCGACTCCAACATCGGGCTGACCCCCTCGAACAACGGGGAGCAGATCCGACTGTCGATCCCGCCCCTGACGGAAGAGCGGCGCAAAGAGCTGGTCAAGCAGGTACGCCAGGAGGCGGAAACCGCCCGCATCAGCTTGCGCAACGCACGCCGGGACGCTGTCGAAGCCTTCAAGAAGGCCCAGAAGGAAGGCATGTCCGAAGACGAGGCGAAAGACGGTGAAACCCAGGCGCAGAAGCTGCTCGACAAGTTCACCAAATCGCTGGACGCGATACTCGACAACAAGGAAAAAGAGATCATGACCGTATAGATACGCTTTCTCCGAGAAACCGAACACCCCGACGCATAAACGCCGGGGTGTATCTTTCATCAGAGGGGGATTTTTATATCAGGTACCCCACCCACTCAAGAAAACTCGCCCGTCATGCCTCTGCGATTCGAAAAAATCACCACGCACAAAAAACGCTTCCTCGACCTGCTCCTGCTGGCCGACGAACAGGAATCCATGATCGACCGCTACCTGGAACGGGGCGAAATGTTCGTAGCCCGTGATTCCGTCAATTGATATACACTTATTTAAAGTGTATAATATGAGTATCAAATAAAGAAAGAAGGTACTCATATGAAGAAACTTACAAACTATCAGAGAACGGCACAGTACTTAAACAAAGTATTCAAACTTATCAATGAAGAATACTTCAACAATGAACTGGAAGTACCAACAATAACTATACAGAGTACTGTAGGTGCTTACGGTCATGTATCAGTCAACAAAGTGTGGCACAATGATACAGTAGCAACACACGAACTTAATCTATCTGCTGATTATCTCAACAGACCGATTGAAAATATAGTTGCTACACTGATACATGAAGGTTGTCACTTGTACGCATTACAGAACAACATTAAAGACACTTCTAACAGGGGTATCTACCACAACAAGAGATTTAAAGCATTAGCCGAAGAAAGAGGTTTACAGATTAGCAGACACGAAACTTATGGTTGGACAATCACAGAGCCTACAGAAAAGACATTAGACTTCTGTATCATAAATCAGTTGGAAGATATACAGATTGTCAGGCAGACAGCTTACAGCATAGGAATCTCTGGCGGCAAAGCTGGCTCAGGTTCCGCACCTGTTACAAGACCAAAGAAGCCCAGCAGTACAAGAAAATATATCTGCCCTTGCTGCGGAAACTCTTTCAGAGCTACAAAAACATTAAGGGTACTCTGTATGGATTGCAATGTTCAGTTTGAGGAGGTGCGGTAGTATGTTCCTGACAGCAGTTATCTTTATAATATATTTCAGCCTGTCTGATTTAGCGAAATGGATGAGTCAGAACGGTGCTACAGATAAAGAAAAGTTCTTTGTTGTTGGCGGTATATTTCTTCTTATATTAGTAATCATCAATGTTCTTGCTATTGCATCATAAAGAGAGGTGAACAACCTCTCTTTTTTTGTCAGTGCGGGGGTACTTATGCCCTGAGAGGGTTTATAAATCTGGAAAAACTGTGTATGCTGGTCTGTTTCGATACCGAGTCCAAAAATAAGTCGATAAAACTATATTATATTTCTGTGCTTTTCTACTCCAAATTTATTTTTTCTTTTATACTCTACGTTTCCAGATTCTCGGTTCTGTTCCCGAAAGTTAGACGTATTAAACTTATATAAATTCTTTTATATACAGTCTTTCTGCTGTGACGACAACTCAATCTATTTCTCATGTAATAGTTTTTTAAAAAGTTTACTTCCCGGAAACGCAACTATATAGCTATTTCTCACGATTCGTTAAATCCTCTATTTATCAAAGAGAGGGAGCTTCAGTGAAAATGTAACGCTATCAAATCAAACCAATGTCTCCGCAAATGCGCTCTACAGGCGCGTTTGCGAGATTTCGTTGATTGAGTATATATGAAAGGGAGTGTATTTGAGGGATGTTTGAGTGTAAATGTTAGCAGACCCTCAAAAGTTCACTTCTCGCAAACGCTGTCATAGAGCTGATTTCCGAGATTCTTTAAATTCTGTATATTATGAAAGGGAGGGTATTTCAGGATAAAATGACGCTACCAAATTAAACCTAAGACTCAGCAAACAAGCCTGTAGAGCTGATTTCCGCAATTCGTTAAATTTCGCATACTATGAAAGGGAGAGTGTTTGAGGGTGTTTGTGGATCGTACAAAAAAAGTTCAGTTTCCGCAAACGCTGTTGTAGAGAGCGATTCCGCGATTTATTAGATTCTGTATATTATGAAAGAGAGATAGTATCTCTCACAAAAAATGAAAGGAAGATACAAAAATGAATGTAAACAAAAGAAACAATTATCAACTCACTGGGAGCATTCACACGCTGTCACTTATCAGTCTGCCAGTAACAGACATAGACGAAAGTATAGCCCCCTGTTTTGACACTCTGTCCAGCAGAGAAAACTTATCCTACAGCAAAATAAACGCCAACAAGCTAGTAG
>OLOW01002564.1_pt1 | contig 12135 bp, 9 predicted proteins | sample 1672801 | NCBI WGS metagenome assembly OLOW01 (sample SAMEA3136725, study PRJEB25190) | human gut metagenome | biome: human gut; feature: human-associated habitat; material: faeces | place: Austria | collected 2013
ACCGAAGTATTCACGCAGGAAGACTTCACCGTAGTGAAAAACCCCGTTCCGCTGAGTTCCCGGTAGAGGGTGCGGGCGTAGGAATCGGTCATGCCGCTGATATAGTCGGTGACCATCAGCAGACGCAGATACAGGTCAAACGCTTCGTCCCCAGTCTTTGCCGCTTTGTAATCCGATTTGTAATTATCGGAGAAGATCGCAAGGTATTTTTTATCCGCCTTGGACGGCACATAGCCATGCGCTGCATCCGAATAATCGCTGTACAGGGCCGCGCGGACGAAATGCTCCAGCAGGAAGCTCAGGATCACCTGCGCGGACAGCTCCAGCTTCAGAATGTCCGGCGTGTTGAAGACGAATTTCCCCATCGCGCCCTTCAGGATCCCGATGGTCCGTTCGTGATAGGTCTCTTTGAACAGATCATCGCAGTAGGTCCCGGCCATGATCTCCCGGTATTTATACGAGAACCGGTAGACCGCGACGTACATGAGCCACTGGCGCGCCTCATTCAGCCAGGCCTTGAAGGCGTTGGCGTCGCTCTCCGGCGTATGCTCCCGGCCGCGGAGATCGCAGAGCTGCTGGAGCAGAACATTTGTATAATGTGCCGTGCCCTCCGGCTCCTGATAGGAGCCTCTGTAGAAGCTGATAAATGCGTCCAGCGTAAACAGGCCCTTTTTAAACGCATCCTCCAGATCCGCCGTGGCGTAGGCGATATCGTCCGCCGCCTCGAGCAGGTAGGTCAGCGGATGGCGGGCGATCCGGCCAGCTGCTTCGCCCTCAACCGGTGCCGTGCCGACCGTCCGTGCGATCTGCGCGAACGTTTCCTGTTCTGCGGCAAAATAGCCGAGCTTGTGCCGCTTGAGCTCCGGGCTGTCTTTATCGAAGGAGCACGAATCCGTCGGATACTTCACCAGCGTGCTGATGATCGCCGCAGAGATGTTGATGCCAGTGCCGCGGCGGGCCTTCAGCAGGATCCGCAGCGCCTGTGCGTTGCCCTCAAAATTCTCCAGATCTGTGATCATCTGCGGGGCCAGCCACTCCCGCAGCGGCCTGTCCTTATAAAGGATCTTTCCAAGATTCTCCCGGAACCAGTCGCCGATCACCGTCTCGCCGAAGTGCCCGAACGGCGGATTGCCCAGATCGTGCAGCAGACCCGCGCAAAGCAGCACAGAGGCGATCCCCTCCGCATTCTCCGGCGCGATCTGTTGGTACTGCGTCGTGTTCTTCGAGATCATGATGCCGAGCTGTCTGGCGATCGTGGAGACCTCAATGGAGTGCGTCAGCCGTGTCCGGACAAAATCGCTTTTATCCAGCGGGAAGACCTGCGTTTTATCCTGCAGTCTGCGGAATGCAGCGCTGGAGACGATCTTCCGATAGTCTTTTTCAAACGCATTGATCGGATAAACCCGGAATACCGCCGGTTCCTCCGGCTCCACTGCCAGCTTTTCCGTGGATAATAAAGATGTCCATTCCATACCGGTCCCTCCCTGTCCGTGTTCTCTGTGCGTATGCATCGTCCTGTGTTTTTTCATCATACCATAGATCGTATTTCGTATCAAGAAGCAGCGCGGGCAAACGTGGACGGCCTTGGCAATCCTCATGCCATTTCACTCTGTACACGTATCATCAAAAACCGCCGGCTTCCGCCGGCGGTTTTCATTTTATGTTCAGGAAACGGAGGCAGCCTCGGCGGGCTGGGCTTCGGCGGTTACGACGCGGATCTGCTCGATGTGGTGGTTGGCGATGCGGGTGATGGTGACGTGGAGGGTCTCGAAGTCGAAGCTGGCACCGGTCTCGGGCAGGCTGCCGAACTGCTCCATGACCCAGCCGCTGACGGAGGCCATATCCGAGTCACTTTTCAGGCCGAAATGCTCCGCAAAGTCGTCAAAGCTCATCTCGGCGTCGACCAGGTAGGTATCGGCGGACAGCTTGGTGATGGGCGTCTCCTCCTCGTCATGCTCGTCCCAGATCTCGCCGACCAGCTCCTCCAGAATGTCCTCCATCGTGACGATGCCGCAGGTGCCGCCGTATTCGTCGACCACGACGGCCACGTGTGTCTTGGCCTGCTGGAGCTTTTTGAGCAGCTGGCTGATGGGCTCCATCTCCAGCGCGTAGACTGGCGGGAGCAGGATCTCGCGCAGCGGCTTATCCGTGATGCCGCAGCCGACGTAGAAGTCTTTCTGGTGGATGGTGCCGAGGATATTGTCGATGGAATCCTGATAGATGAGAAGCCGCGAATATTTTGTCTCGGTGAACAGCGCGGCGACCTCTTCCTTTGTCGCCGTGATGGGGAGGGCGGCAAGGTCGGTGCGGTGGATCAGGATATCCTCCGCGCGCTGCTCGGAGAAGTCGATGGCGTTTTTGAGCAGCTCGCCCTCGTTTTTATCGATGCTGCCGTCCTGCTGTACCTCGTCGACGAGCATGAGCAGCTCCTCCTGCGACATTTTATTGTCGGAGCTGAGGCGGAAGACCTTCGCCAGCAGCTTCTTCCAGAGGGAGAAGACGGCGTTGAGCGGCGTGAAGACCCAGATGAGGACCTGCAGGATCGGCGCGGAGAACATGGCCCAGGTCTCTGCGCAGTCCTTGGCGATGCTTTTGGGCGAGATCTCGCCGAAGATCAGCACCACGACGGTGACGACCACGGTGGAGATCGTCGCGCCGGCGTCGCCGTAGTGTTTAACAAAGAGCACGGTGCCGATAGAGGCCGTGGCGATGTTCACGATGTTGTTGCCGATGAGGATGGTGGAAAGTAAGCGGTCATAGCGCTCGAGCAGCTTGCAGACGAGGGCTGCTCGTTTGTTGCCTTTTTCGGCAAGGGTCTTGAGCCGGGTGGTATTCGCGGAGGAAAAAGCGGTCTCTGTCGCCGAAAAATAGGCGGAGAGCATCAGGCAGACGGCCATGATCACGATGCATGTGGTAGTAGACAATGTACGGTAACTCCTTTTCTGTCATCTGAAGTGATTATGAAAGTATCGGTGGCTGCGCCCGCTATAGACGCAAAAAAGCACGTCCGCCCTGCATCCCGCAGCGCAGATATGCTCTCAAAACCAGATGACAGATCAAGCGTGTACTATGGCAGTCGCTGTCGCCAGAATCCATGGATTTCATTCCTTTCCGGTAAAATTTATATTTATTATACCAGAAATATGGGTTTCGTCAAGGACAAGATATCTCTGGCAGCAGGCCCCAAAAGGGAAGGGTTTTAGGTGCGCACCTCGCAAGGCTCCCCTCGCAGGGGAGCTGGCTCGGCGAAGCCGAGACTGAGAGGTTGTCTCCCACTTCTACCGCACCTCCGGCGGCAGATTCAAAGGCTCCCTTGTGTAAAGGGAGCTGTCAGCCGCCAGGCTGACTGAGGGATTGTTGCTGCAAATTTGCATAGAAAAACCCAAACCGCAAATTTAGTTTGCGGTTTGGAAAGGAAGAAACGAGCACAGAGGATAAGAAGCCTTGCTTGCAAGGATTCGTTCCGTCGTGGTCGTTTCTGACGCGCCTCCGGCGGCCCTATCTTTTCTCTCGCAAGAGAAAAGATAGGGGAGAAAAGAGTGCTTGGACGCGTTTGGTGCATTCTGCCTCTGATTTTAGGTAAGCACCAATGTTTTAGTCGTCGTTCCACACGATAGACACCTCACGAGTTTCTGGTACGCGCCGCCTGATACGGGAGTATCAAATTTGATACTAGTTGCCTCAGAATAGCTGCCGTCAATAGAACGTGCGGCAGAAACTATGATAGGTTTTTCCTTCTCGCGGGGCAGTTTGTAGGGGCGGGGCTCTGCTCCGCCCGTTTTTCCGGAATCGGATGTCTTACAAAACTGTAAGACGGCAGCCGGAAAGTGTAAGCGGAATCGATGGCGGCGGGAGGCCTGGCGCGATATACTTGGCGCAGAAACTTTCACAGGAGGCATTTTTCTTATGCAGATTCTCGAAGTGAACGGCCTGCGCAAGGTCTATACGACGCGCTTTGGCGGCGCGTCGGTCGAGGCGCTCAAAAACATCAATTTCAGCGTGGAAAACGGCGAATACGTCGCCATCATGGGCGAATCCGGCTCCGGCAAGACCACGCTCCTGAACATTCTCGCCGGGCTCGACAAGCCGACCTCCGGTCAGGTGCTGCTCGACGGCAAAGACCTCGCGTCCATCCGCGAGTCCGACCGCGCCGCCTTCCGCCGTGACAATCTCGGCTTCGTCTTTCAGGAGTTCAACCTGCTCGACACCTTCTCGGTCGAGGACAACATCTATCTGCCGCTCGTGCTCGCGGGCGTGCCGCAGAGCCAGCTTGGCGCACGGCTCGAGCCCATCGCGGCGAAGCTCGGCATCTCGGAGCTGCTGAAAAAATATCCGTATGAGATCTCCGGCGGCCAGAAGCAGCGCGCGGCCGTTGCCCGCGCGATCATCACGAACCCCCGTCTGCTGCTGGCCGACGAGCCGACCGGCGCGCTCGATTCCCGCGCCACGGACGAGCTGCTGCGCGTCTTCTCCGATATCAGTGCCGGCGGCCAGACCATCCTGATGGTCACGCATTCCGTCCGTGCGGCCAGCCGCGCGGGCCGGGTCCTGTTCATCAAGGACGGCGAGGTCTGCCACCAGCTCTACCGCGGCGGCATGACCGACGATCAGCTCTACCAGAAGATCACGGACGCGCTGACCGTCCTGCAGGCGGGAGGCGAGCGGGTATGACGCACAGACTCTATCCGCGCCTGGCCTGGCAGGGCATCACGAAGAACAAGCGGCTGTATCTGCCATTTCTGCTCACCTGCGTCGGCATGGTGATGATGACGTACATCCTGCTCTCGCTGGCGTCCTCCCCGGTCCTCAAGACGTTCCCGGGCGGCGGCGTCATGCCGATGATCCTGAGCATGGGCAGCTTCGTCATGGCGGCGTTCGCCGTTCTGTTCCTGTTTTATACGAATTCCTTCCTCATCCGCCGCAGAAACCGCGAGTTCGGCCTCTACAACATCCTCGGCATGGGCAAGGGGAATCTTGCCAGGGTGCTTGCGTGGGAATCGGTCATGATGGCGCTCGTGGCCATCGTGGTCGGCGAGGCGCTGGGCATTGCGCTCGGGAAGCTGTTTGAGCTGGTGCTCGTCAACATCGTGGGCGGCGACGTGCAGATGGACTTTACCGTCTCTGTCCCGGCCACGGCGATGACGGCGATCCTGTATCTCGGCATTTTCGCGCTTTTGTTCCTGCGCTCGCTGGTGACGGTCTGCCGGACGAACGCCGCGGCCCTGCTGCGCAGCGAATCCTACGGCGAAAAGCCGCCGAAGGCGAACTGGGCATTCGGCCTTGCCGGCTTTGTGATCCTCGGCGCGGCATATTATATTGCTGTGACGATCAAGCAGCCGCTGACGGCGCTGGCCGTGTTTTTCATTGCCGTTCTGATGGTCATCGTGGGGACGTATCTGATCTTCATTTCCGGCTCCGTCCTGCTGTGCCGTGTGCTGCAGAAGAACAAGCGGTATTACTATCAGAAAAACCACTTCATCTCCGTTTCCTCCATGGCCTACCGCATGAAGCGCAACGGCGCGGGTCTCGCATCCGTGTGCATTCTGGCCACGATGGTGCTTGTCATGCTCTCGTCGACGACGTGCCTGTACTTCGGCACCGAGGACGCGCTGCGCACCCGCTATCCGCAGGATTTTTCCATCGAGCTGCGCTTTACCAAGGACGAGGGCGGCGCGAACGAGGAGAACATCCGGATCGCGCGCGGCATGGTCGAATCTGTTATCGAGCAGGACGAGCTTGACGTGCAGGAGCAGTTCGATACGCGCAGCGCGTGGTTCTCCGGTCTTCTTACGGGAAACAGCTTCGAGCGCGCGGATCGCTCCACGCTCATGGACTATGAGCGTGCGGTCGACATGGTCATCCTGCCGCTGGAGGACTATACCCGCATGACGGGCGAAAGCCTGACGCTCGGGCCGGGCGAGGCGTATTTTTGCTGCCCGCGCGTGGCCTACACGCAGTCGGAGCTCCACATCGGCGAGCTTTCCTACCAGATCAAGGGCCAGCTGCCCGATTTCGGCGGCTTCGGCGCGGACAGCGCGAACATCACGACGACATTCTATCTCGTCGTCCCGGACTTTGACGCTGCGATCGACGCGCTGCAGACGCAGGACACCCGCTATCCGGTCGTTATAAGCTGGCAGTATTCGTTTGATTCCGGCAGCCCCGACAAGGAGCAGATCATGTTCCTTACTGACATGCTGGCGGCGTTCGCCGAAAACAAAGACGGACTGGCCTACGCTTCGTACACGGTGGAGTCTCTGGCGTTCAACCGCGACGATTTCCAGGGCACCTACGGAAGTCTGTTCTTCCTTGCGATTTTGCTCAGCATCGTGTTCCTCGCGGACGCTGTTCTGATCCTTTACTACAAGCAGATCTCCGAGGGCTATGAGGACCAGGCCCGGTTCGAGATCATGCAGCGCGTCGGCATGACGAAGACGGATATCCGCAAGTCCATCAATTCGCAGCTGCTGCTGGTCTTCTTCCTGCCGCTTTTGTTTGCGGGGCTGCATCTGGGCTTTGCGTTCCCGTTCGTGCATAAGATGCTCGTGCTCTTCAACCTCACGAATCTGAAGCTGCTCATCGGCACGACCGTCATCACGTTCGCGGTCTACGCCGTGTTCTACGCCATCGTCTACCGCGTCACGTCCAATTCGTATTATGCGATCGTCGCGGGCGCAAAGGAGGATGCTGCATGATCCGTCTGCTTGTGCGTCTGGTGTTGGTATTGGTCCTGATCGCGGCGCTGCTCATCGGCATGACCTGCTGCGCGGCCCGGGCGGTCTTCGGCAGCTGCGCGGAGATCGGCGTGCAGCAGACCGTCCGCAACCTCGAGGACTTTTTCCTCTGGCTGCGGGACGTGTGGGCGCTTGCGCGGGTAAAACTGAACTTATGTATGGTGACCGTATGAAAAAAGTGAGATCCGGTGCCTCCGGCGGCGTGTTTTATCTGGGTCTTGCCCTGATCGGCGTGTTGGCGATCCCGGCAGCGGTGCTGCTCGGTCTGATCGCGGGTGTGTGGACGCTGACCGACAAGCTCACCGCCCTGCTGGAGAAAAAGCATTGACGCTGTCTCGAAATTCGGGTATGCTAAGGGCAAAGACAGGGGCGCGCCATCCTGGCGCGCCCCGGGAACGGAGGGACCTTTATGAGCGGCTGTACCGGCTGCGGCAGCTGCGCGTCCGGCTGCGGCGGCTGCCAGAGCCATGTTTTGCTGCTGACAGAGGCGGAGATCCGCCTGCTGCGGCGCTTCGGCGAGCTGGCCTTTCTGCCCGCCGCGTGTACCCGGACCAATGAAACGCCGGTCTATCTCTCAGACCTCGGCGGCCGGGCCGAGATCAGCGCGGCCATCCTCGCCCTGCAGGTCAAGCGGCTCATCTCCGTCGATTTTGCCCTGCCGCTGCAGGGCTTCGACTACGCGGGGTATGAGGACTACCCGGTCCGCGGCAGCATGGCCCTGACCGCCGCCGGACAGGAGGCGCTCGACTCCCTGAACATCCAGGGCTGCGGGGAATAAAAACGAAAAAGACGTGCCGTCCGGCACGTCTTTTTGTTTTTTATTGCTTCCCCTCCGGGGGCGTGGTGATATGGACGTGGTTGTTGATGTGGTCGATGCAGTAGCAGTAGTAGCCGTTGCATTTCGAGCAGTAGCGGAACTCCAGATTCGGATAGTCCGTGTCCGTCCGGCCGCAGACCGTGCACTTGTGGCGGTAGGGCTTTTCGCCGGTTTTGGAGTGGTAGGACCCGGCCCAGTTCGCATTCGGCCGGGCGCTGGTGCCGGTGGTGCGGTAGTTTTTGCGCTGGCGATAGCGCAGGGCGTCCGGCAGGATGTTTTTGACGTCGCTGCCGAAGAAAAGCAGATAGTTGAGCAGCGGCACGATGGGCAGCAGCCAGTAGAACGAGAGGAACGGGGCGATGCGCAGATACAAAAACACACTCAGCACCGTACCGCCAAGGTAGACCCAGGCCATGTATTTCATTTTGATCGGAATGAAGAAAAGCAGCAGCACCCGCGCCTCCGGCGCGATGGTCGCCACGGCGAGAAACAGGCTGAGGTTCAGCGCTGCGGCATCCGCCCCGGAGCCGAGGAGCAGCGCGGCCAGATCGGTCAGCAGAAGCCCGGTGAGATAATACAGATTGAAGCGGAACGGACCCCAGTAGCTCTCGAGGATCTTGCCGAACTGATAGTAGCAGAACAGCGACACGACGGCCAGGAACAGATAGATACCGGCAGTGTCGTTCAGATACGTAAAGACATACGTAAACAGCCGCCAGACCTGCCCGCGCAGAATGGCGGAACGGCTGAAGCAGAGATAGCTGTAGACGATGTTGCTGGGGTCGACGCGCGAGAGCACATAGACCACCAGATTGCCGATGGCGATGACGAGCATGAGGTTCGGGATGCCCTTACCCCTGTTTTTCAGGCAGAAGCGCTCAAACCGCCTGCGAAGATCTTTCATACGATTCACCCTCCTGATTTCGTTCTCCATCATACAGGGCGGGGCCAGAAAAATCTACCCCGTAAATGTAAACATTTCTATGCTGGAAGAAGTATTGACGGGTCTTCCTCCGGATAAACGGGAGAAATTTGCCGATATCGAAAGAAGATGCTTGACATTCGCGGCGGTTTTTGTATAATCGAGGTACAACTGAACAGCCTTATCAAGAGTGGTGGAGGGAACGGCCCAATGAAACCCGGCAACCTGCGGACGCAAGGTGCCAAATCCGGCGAAGGAATCGAAAGATGAGGGAGAAGAACATTTGTCGTTCTGCCCCTCGGGCAGGGCGCTTTTTTTGTGCCCGGAAAGGAATCGGAATATGAACAACAGAAAAATTTTCACCTCGGAGTCCGTCACGCAGGGACATCCCGACAAGCTTTGCGACCTGGTCTCCGACAGCGTGCTCGACGCCGTGCTGGCGCAGGACCCCATGGGCCGCGTCGCGTGTGAGACGGCGGCCACGACCGGCATGGTCCTCGTCATGGGCGAGATCACCACGTCCGCGCAGATCGATATCGCGAGCCTGGCCAGAAAGGCCATCTGCGACGCTGGCTACGACCGGCCGGAGATGGGCTTCGACGGCCACAGCTGCAACGTGATGGTCGCCGTGGGCCACCAGTCCCCGGATATCGCCATGGGCGTTGACAACGCCTTTGACGACGGCTCGACCGGCGCTGGCGACCAGGGCACCGTGTACGGTTACGCCACCAGGGAGACCTGGACCCGTCTGCCCGTCCCGGTGGTCTTCGCGAATGAAATCTGCAAAGGACTGGATGACGCCATGCACGATGGGACCATCCGTGGCGTCGGCCCTGATGGCAAGGCCCAGGTGACCGTGGCCTATGAGGATGGGAAACCCGTGAGCGCCAAGAACATCGTGGTGTCCGTCCAGCACGATGCGGACAAGGATCTGGAGGAGCTTCGCCGGGAGATCATCTCGGAGGTTCTGTATCCCATTCTGGATCGTTTCGACTTCCCCAAGGATGTGGAGATCCTCATCAACCCCTCCGGCAGGTTTGTGGAGGGCGGTCCCGCCGCCGACACCGGACTGACCGGCAGGAAGCTGATGGTGGACACCTACGGCGGTCTTGCTGCCCATGGCGGCGGAGCCTTCTCCGGGAAGGACCCCACCAAGGTGGACCGCAGCGCCGCATACATGGCCAGAGCTATCGCCCGGAACGTGGTGGGCGCGTAGCTGGCGGAGGAATGCCAGGTGTCCATCTCCTATGCCATCGGCAAGGCGGAACCCACCGCTGTGGAGATCGACACCTTTGGCACAGCCAGGGTGGACGAGGATGTGATTCGGCTGGCGGTGCTGGATGTGTTCGATCTGCGGCCCGCCGCCATTATGTCCCTGCTGCATCTCCGCGCTCCCATCTACGCCGACACCGCCGCCTACGGACACTTCAACGGCTACAAGTTCAGCTGGGAGAACCTCGACAAGACTGAGGAACTGAGAAAGGCGGTGGAAAAGTATGCTGATTGAACGTAAACACACCGCCGACCTCATCCCCGCCGACTACAATCCCCGCAAAGACTTAAAGCCCGGCGACCCGGAATACGACAAGCTGAAACGCTCCATGGAGCAGTTCGGCTATGTAGAGCCGGTGATCTGGAACAAGTCCACCGGACGGGTGGTGGGCGGTCATCAGCGGCTGAAGGTGCTCATGGACATGGGCGTCACCGAGGTGGAGTGTGTGGTGGTGGAGATGGATGAGGAACGGGAAAAAGCTCTCAACATCGCCCTCAACAAAATCTCCGGCGATTGGGACAAGGACAAGCTGATGCTCCTTATCTCCGACCTGCAGGGCGCCGATTTTGATGTATCCCTCACCGGCTTTGACCCAGCCGAAATTGATGACCTCTTCAAGGATAGCTTGAAAGATGGGGTGAAGGATGACGAGTTCGATGTGGACGCCGAGCTGCAGAAGCCTACCATCACCAAAGCCAGGGATGTGTGGACGTTGGGGCGGCACCGGCTTGTCTGCGGGGACAGCACCAAGCCGGAGACCTTCGCCCTGCTGATGGAGGGCTTGAAGTCCAACCTGGTCATCACCGACCCGCCCTACAATGTCAACTACGAGGGCGGCGCCGGGAAGATCAAGAATGACAACATGGAGAACGCCGCCTTCTATAATTTCCTGCTGGCGACGTTTCAGAATACAGAGGAAGCCATGGCGGACGATGCCTCCATCTATGTGTTCCATGCGGACACTGAGGGGCTGAACTTCCGAAAGGCGTTCTCTGACGCCGGCTTCTACCTCTCCGGGACGTGCATCTGGAAGAAGCAGTCCCTGGTACTGGGCCGCTCGCCCTACCAGTGGCAGCATGAGCCGATCCTCTTCGGCTGGAAGAAGAAAGGCAGACACCAGTGGTACACCGGGCGGAAAGAGTCCACCATCTGGGAGTTCGATAAGCCCAAGAAGAACAAGGACCACCCCACCATGAAGCCCATCCCGCTCCTGGCCTATCCAATTCTCAACTCCTCCATGAGCAACGCCATTGTGCTGGACCCCTTCGGCGGTTCCGGCAGCACCCTCATCGCCTGTGAGCAAACCGACCGCATCTGCCGCACCATCGAACTGGATGAAAAGTTCTGCGATGTCATCGTGAAGCGGTACATCGAGCAGGTGGGCAATGCGGACGGTGTATCCCTCCAGCGGGACGGCTTGACCTACCGCTATGAGGAGGTGGCTGGGGACGATGCGGAAGACATCCCGCTGTTCTGAGGAGGCGCCCATGGAATTGAATACAGCTTTGACCCTCGGTAGTCTTTTCGATGGCTCCGGGGGTTTTCCTTTGGGCGGTCTGCTCTGCGGGATCACCCCGGTGTGGGCTTCAGAGATCGAGCCGTTCCCCATCCGGGTGACCACAAAGCGGCTTCCCTTTATGAAACACTACGGCGACATCTCCCAGATGGATGGCGGGAAGATCGAGCCGGTGGACATCATCACCTTCGGCTCCCCCTGTACCGACATGAGCATCGCCGGACGGAGGGCCGGCCTGGACGGGAAGCAATCCGTCCTCTTTTACCAGGCCATCCGCATCATTCAGGAAATGAGGGATGCCACCCATGGCAAATATCCAAGATACATCGTATGGGAGAACGTCCCCGGCGCGTTCAGCTCCAATCACGGAGAGGACTTCAAGGCCGTCCTCGAAGCGGTCATCGGGATCAAGGAGCCGGGCGCCCAGGTGCCTATGCCTGAAAAAAACCTCTGGCCCTACGCCGACCTGTACATGGGAGAGCAGTGGAGCGTTGCGTACCGCACTCTTGACGCGCAACACTGGGGAGTCCCCCAGCGAAGACGCCGCATCTTCCTTGTCGCAGATTTTGCAGGCTGGGGTGCCGGACAAGTACTATTTGAGTCCGAAGGCCTGTCAGGGTATTCTGCGGAGGGCTTCCGTGCATGGCAAAGAGCTGCCAGAAATCCTGCGGCTGGCTCTGGAGCGGCAGGCATCTGCCTGAACGACCAGGGCGGGAGCTGCATGGACGTGTCCAGCGAAGTCGCCGCCACGCTCCGGGCGGAACACCATGGGCATCTGCCCTGTGTGCTGGACGCCGCTGGCTTCTGCACCGAACACTCGGCGGACAGCCGGGGTATCGGTTTTGAGCCGGAGCGCGCCCCTACGCTTCGGGC
>OLOW01002568.1_pt1 | contig 12121 bp, 11 predicted proteins | sample 1672801 | NCBI WGS metagenome assembly OLOW01 (sample SAMEA3136725, study PRJEB25190) | human gut metagenome | biome: human gut; feature: human-associated habitat; material: faeces | place: Austria | collected 2013
TTTGAGGCATATGCCTCACGACAAAATTCACATTGATTTACGCTATCTATGAAAAGAGCGACGGATACAAGCAGGCTATCAGCGAGTCTACCGCTTACGTTATGAATAGAATGATGCAGAATGTTATAACTCAGCAGGACGGTACTGGTAGATATGCTAAGCTAAACAATACTGACCTTGTCGGTAAGACAGGTACTTCATCTGACTGGTTTGACCTCTCATTTGTAGGCTGTACTCCTGACTACGTTTCAGGTATCTGGATAGGTTATGAAAACCCTGCAACTATCCCTACGAACGAGTATCAGAATATCGGTGCGATTTGGAAGAACGTTTTTGGTGATATCGCTGAGAATGAGAAGCATAAGTCATTTGACAAGACTTTCAAAATGCCTGATACAGTTGAAAAGCTCACCTACTGCACAAAGACAGGTAAGCTTGCGTCAAATTCATGCTATAGCACGGCAACTGGATATTACAAGAAGTCCAACGAGCCTGAGTATTGTAGCGGAAATCATTAAAATTAAAGCCTCCATAACTCTATGGAGGCTTTTTTGAAAGGAAATCATTATGGAAAATAAACTGCGAATGTGCGTTCCATGCCATTTTGGGCTTGAAAGCGTGCTTGCATATGAGATAAAAAAGATAGGCGGTGAAAATCTTACCACAACTGACGGCAAGATAAGCTTTGAAGGTGGCTTTGACGTGCTTGCAAAGGCAAATCTTTGGATTGCCACAGGAGAGCGTGTACTTATCGAGCTTGGCAGCTTTAGAGCAGAAAGCTTTGAACAGCTTTTTGACGGTGTTATGAATCTTCCGCTGGAGAACTTTATCGGCAGGGAAGACGCTTTCCCTGTTAAGGGTCATGCCCTTAATTCAAAGCTTCATTCTATCCCTGATTGTCAGAAGATAATCAAAAAAGCCTGCGTTAAAAGACTTGAAAAAGCCTATGGCATAAGCTATTTTGAGGAAACTGCGGCGAAACATCAGATACAGTTTGCTATCCATAAGGACATTGCGACTATCTATCTTGATACATCAGGTGTAGGACTTCACAAGCGTGGCTACAGAAGAAATTCCAACGACGCACCTATCAAGGAAACACTTGCCGCAGGTATAGTTGACCTTGCAAGAGTTCGTGCGGACTCAGTTGTGGTGGATCCTATGTGCGGTTCGGGTACATTTCTTATTGAGTCGGCATACAAGGCACTGAAAGTTGCACCTGGTCTGAGAAGAAATTTTGCGGCAGAGCAGTGGTCACAGATACCTGAAACAGCGTGGCGCAATGCAAGAGCCGAGGCTATGGACGCTATTGACAGGCAGGGTGCATTCAAGGCGTTTGGCTTTGATGTTGATGATATAGCAGTTGAGCTTACAAGAAACAACGCTAAAAAGGCAGGAGTAGGCTCAAAGCTTACAGTAAAACAGCAGGATATCTCAAAATACAGCCAGATAGAGGGTTCGATAACAATTGTCAATCCCCCATATGGCGAGCGTATGCTTGAAATAAAGGAAGCCGAGGAGCTTTATAAGAAAATGGGACAAAGACTTTGCCCGTCAAAGGAGAACCCATGCTATATAATCTCCCCACATGAGGAGTTTGAGGTGTTTTTCGGCAAAAAGGCTGACAAAAAGCGCAAGCTTTACAACGGCATGATAAAATGTAATCTGTATATGTATTTCAAGTGAGGTGCGTGGTGGGTTTGAAATTATCAGAACTTGACGGAATCGTATTCGATATGGACGGCGTTATTTTCGACAGCGAAGTAATAGGTCTTGAAAGCTGGGAGCGCCTTGGAAAGAAATATGGTCTGACCAACGTTCACGAAAATGCTATGAAGTGCATTGGCAGAAGCACTGTTGATACAATGGCTATCCTAGAAGCTGCATATGGTGACAAAGTGTCAATACCCGAACTTTATGACGAAGCAAAAGCCATTTGTGCAGATATAATCGCTGAGCGTGGTTTGCCTCTGAAAAGCGGAGCAAGGGAGTTGCTTTCTTATCTTAAAGAGCATGATATAAAGGTAGGACTTGCTTCATCAACGTCTTACAAAGGGGTTATCAAAAATCTAAAGGGAGCAGGTCTGCTTGATTATTTCCATGTGATTATTGGCGGAGATATGATAAAACATTCAAAGCCACAGCCTGAGATATATTTACTTGCCTGTGAGAAGCTGGGAGTAAGGCCTGAGAAAACTGTTGCTGTAGAGGACTCTTACAATGGCATAAAGGCGGCTTACAATGCAAAGATGATACCAATAATGGTGCCAGATCTTATTGCACCGACAGATGAGATATTGTCAATGGTGTACAAGAAAATGGACAGTTTGGACGCTGCCCTTGAATATTTTAAAGCATAAACAAAACCCCTCGGCTTATCACCGAGGGGCTTTGTTTTGAGTATGATGAAATAAATGCAATGTACTCGTCAAATCCTCCGCACCCTACTCTAAAAAACAGACCATGCAAGGGATTTCCATCCCACAGGAGCGAATAGACTTTTCTTTGGCAAACCCTTACGAAAAGAAACACCGCCAATAATCTCACAAGTAACGGTGTTTCTTTTCACTAAATCTTTGGGAGAAACCGCTTAGCCAATAGGCTTATGCAGTACCCTTTTGTCATTTTTATTATATCGCAATGCTAATAAAAAGTCAAGAGCTATAAGTTCAGAGGATGCCGCTTCTTATCTTATTTTTCGTTCCAATACATTTTTAGATAGTTTTTCAGTTTCGCTACTAAAAAAAGCTACACTACGCAAGATATTTTTTAGTGTGTTCTGTCTGCTCAAAAACGAGCTTGCCATTCTTTTCACGGCGTATCAGCAAAACCAACGGACACGGAGTATCATCAAGAAGTCCATTTGAACCTTTGCTTGGATCACGGTAAGACAACGCCACCGTATTCTTATTCCAGGATTGTGACAACTTTTCAGCCGTATCAAAGTTAAGACCCTGCTGCCTACAATAATCTTTAATTTCGTTTCTCCATTCATCAAAAAGCTTGCACATAATATCACTCCTTTGAGGAATTACCACGAATTATGAGTCTATCCTTGCCCTTTGTGAACAATGCAAACTCATCTCCTGTGTGAGCAGTCAACGCCGAAAGATCAGCCATATTAACGCTTTTCTTATCGACTATTACTTTGCTGTCAAACTCAGAAAGCTTTTCGAGTAGATCCTTTTGGCGATTATTAAGCTCAATACCAAAAACAGCGTTTGGATTGCCCTTACCTGTATGTTTCTGCTCAATAGGCAATTTAATAGGTTTTTTTATTGAATTTATCATTATATTTTCAACTACCTTTCTGTCATTATACCTCTTTTCAGAGGATTCTGTCAAGTCTATTTTCCCTCTGTTGCTGACCTCAACAAAAGAAAAAGGTCAACAAAAAAGAGAGCATCTTATATTTAAGACACTCTCTATACTGAAGACATATTAACTTGTACTTATATTATATCACATAACCGAATGACGCAGTATAATAAAACTTGACAAGTTACAATCAAAAGCCCATAAAAAAAGTCCCTCGGCTAACCACCGAGGGACTTTCATTTATGTCAGAAAGATTACTTTGTCATTGCTGCAACTTCGTCAGCGAAGTTCTCTTCCTTCTTCTCTACGCCTTCGCCTCTCTCGAAACGAATGTACTCAACAACGTCGATCTTGCCGCCAAGCTTCTTAGCTACAGACTCAACGTACTTGCCAACAGATACCTTATCATCCTTAACGAATGCCTGCTCAAGGAGGCAGTTCTCAGAATAGTATTTGCCGATCTTACCGTCGATGATCTTGTGCTTAACCTGCTCAGGCTTGTTAGCCATCTTAGGATCCTCAGCCATCTGAGCCAGCATGATCTCTCTCTCCTTGTCAAGAGCGTCAGCAGGAACAGCCTCTCTGTTCAGGTATGCAGGATTCATAGCTGCAACCTGAAGTGCACAGTCCTTACCAGCAGCAAGGAGCTCAGCATTGTCAGCTGGAATGTCAGAATCAAGCTTTACCATAACGCCGATGCTGCCTGCACCGTGAACGTAAGGAACAAGAATGCCTTCCATTCTCTTGAATCTTCTGATTACCATGTTCTCTCTGATCTTGATGAACAGATCCTGAAGTGTCTCTTCAACTGTCTTGTCACCACCGCTGATCTTTGTTGCCTTAAGTGCGTCAACGTCAGCAGGGTTTGTCTCGATTACTGTATCAGCAACTGCTGCAACGAAAGCCTTGAACTCATCATTGTTAGCAGCAAAGTCTGTTTCGATGTTTACTTCAAGAACGCAGCCTACGTTGCCCTTAACTACAGCTGTGCAGATACCCTCTGCTGCGACTCTGCCGCTCTTCTTAGCCTGTGTAGCAAGTCCCTTTTCACGGAGAAGTGTTACTGCCTTTTCCATATCGCCGTCAGCTTCTACAAGAGCCTTCTTGCAGTCCATCATGCCAACGCCTGTTGCTGTCATAAGTTCTTTGATCTCTGCTACGGATACCTTACCCATTACCACGCGCGATGCGATGATACCGGCGTCTAGGTCGCGCAGGAAGCACGGACTTTCGCAGTTGACCCAGAACGTTTGCCTGAACGAGAAGACGACCTGCGCATATTCCGCAGCAACCGTCGATTTGCCGAAGCCTGTTGGAGCGACGAGGAAGCGCGCGACGTCGCGGGAGCGCAGAAGGTCCGCGATGAGATGGGGGCGGGAATGGGTCGCAGAAGAAGCGACGTGCTTGGGGCGGCGGCCCTTGCATGAGCACGACATCAGAAAGTCGGACATTGGTGTCCCTCTCCCAAAAGCAAAAGCCACAGTCGGCGATTCTACGCGCCGAACCGATGAACCGCCATACCGTATGGACGAACGAGGCCTTCGCAACCGCGGACGCCTTTCGGCTTTGTGTCCCGGAAAGAACCCTGGCGCATAAGGTCCTGAAAACAAGAAAAGCCTGCAGCGCGCCTTCTGTCGGCACACTGCAGGCAACTAAAGCGAATTGGGAAGATACCGAAGGAAACAGCGCACGACCGAGCGCGCCTCAGCAGACGATTGGGCGCGATTTTGCCGCATTCGCGCCAGACCCCTGTCGCCTGCTCGCCGCGTTCGCGCCGCGATTTCGCCGCCTGCCCGTCGAGTTCTTGCCAGGTTTCAGCCTATTTCTTGGGCAGAAGCTTCGAGATGCGATCGGAGTACTCGACGTCGCAAAGCCCCGCTTCCTTCGCCAAATCGAGCACGGGGGCGTCGTTCCACAGCTCCTCGAGGCGGTAATACTCGCGAGTCTCGGGCTGGAAGACGTGCACGACGATCTGGCCGTAATCGAGCAGCGACCACGATCCGTCCTGCGTTCCTTCGACATGGAAGGGCTTCACGCCGCCCTTGTCCCGCAAATCCTCCTTGATGGCATCGACGATCGAGTTCACCTGGCGGCTGTTGGACGCCGTGACGATCACGAAAAAGTCGGTCTCGCCGACAAGCTCCGCCACGTCCTGCACGAGGATGTCGGTTGCCTTCTTCTCGTCGGCCGCCTGGGCGGCGATAATCGCGAGCTCTCGCGAGGTTTTCTGTTCGTTAGCGCTCACTTGCGCTCCTTTCGCTTTGCGTTTATGTACGGTTTCTCGTTTTTCACCGCGTAGGCGTTCCATATTTCCACCGTGCGCGGATGCAGCGTCTTTCCTTGCTCGATGATGAGAATCGTCCAGTACCCGAGCACTGCAACGTAGAGCTCCTCGAGCGTCACGCAGCCGATTTGGGCACGCAGCTCGTCAACGCGCCCGAAACGGCGGTTCGGCTCAAGCGCATCGGCACAGTAGAGTACCATATCGAGCGGCGCCATATCGACCTCGCCCGTGGTGTGGCGCTCGATTGCCTGCAGGATGCCTGCGGAAATAGCGGGGTACTCCCGCCCGAGCGCAGCGGCGGCAGTCGGACCGTGCAGAAGGCGCGGCTGGTGCTCCAGAATCCACGGGTTCACCTGAAGTCCCAGCTCGCGGACGCGTTCGCGAATCTCCTCGTCATCGTAGGCCTTGTCCCAGTCGTGCAAAAGCCCCGCAAGCCGGGCCTCGCGCACATCGACCCCGTAGGCTCGCGCGAGAATCTCGGCCTCCTCGACCACGCCCATCACATGGGTAAAGCGCTTCTTGCTGACGCGCTGTTCGAGCTCCGCCTTACGTTCTTTGAAGAACGCCTCGCCGAGCACCTCGGCGGAATCGCCGCCGCTTTCCTTCCCCACCGTTTAACACTCCTTTCGGTACAGGCCATGCTCGCATATGTAATCGCGCACACGCGACATGGTGAGGTATCTGATTGATTTGCCCTCGCTGACACGGCGCCGTAGGTCGCTTGAAGAGACCGACAGCCCCGTGACCTCGAGAAAGTCCACTGTGAAGGGGCTTTTCTCGAAGGTGGCTCGCATCTCGTCGTCAAGCGTATAACCCGGGCGCGTCACGGCGACGAACCGCGCGAGCCCCGCGACCGCTTCGCTTTCGTGCCAGCGGAAGATCTTCGCGACCGCGTCGGCGCCCGTGATGAACACGAGCTCGACGTTGTCGGGATAATGCGCCCGCAACTCGCGCAACGTGTCGACGGTGTAAGTGTCACCGCCACGCTCGATCTCCATCGCGCTCACGTCGAAGGCGGGATTGCTCTCGGTCGCAAGGCGGCACATGGCAAGCCGGTCGTCCGCAGGCGTGACATCTCGGTCACGCTTGAACACAGGGCTGCCAGCGGGGATGAACGCCACCGCGTCGAGCCCGTACGCCTCGCGCACCTGTTCGGCGCAGGCCAGATGCCCGATGTGGATGGGATCGAAGGTGCCGCCCATGATTCCCAACCGGGCAGGCGCACCGTCCGCCCCCAAGTTGTCGAGGCCCTCGCTTACGATGGGCGAACGGCGCGAGGCCACCTCACCAGGACGCGAGACCGACTGGGCGGGCTGCACCTCGCACCGGCCGGGCCGCGATGCAGGTGCGCTCGATTCGCTTGCCAGCGTTTCTTCCCCCATGCGCTAGAACCTCACCTGGCCGTCGCCTCGCAGCACGTACTTGTACGAGGTCAGCCCGTCGGTCGCGAAGGGGCCGCGCACGTGCAGCTTCTGCGTGGAGATGCCGATCTCGGCGCCGAGGCCGAACATGCCGCCGTCCGTGAAGGCCGTCGAGGCGTTCGCGTAGACCGCCGCCGCGTCGACCTCGTTCAGGAAGCGCTCAATCGCCGCGGCACCCTCAGGTTCGCTCGGGTTCGCCACGATGGCCTCAGAGTGCATCGTGCCGTAGCGGTTCACGTGGGCAATGGCCTCGTCGACGCCCGCGACGCACTTCACCGCGATTTCGGGACCTAAGTATTCGGTTTCCCAATCTTGCTCGCTCGCGCGGTCGACGCGCAACGCGCTTTGTCCCTGCCCGCGCAAGGCCCCCGCGGCAAGCGCAGCCTCGCAGGCCAGCTCGTCGGCATGGATCGCCACCCCGCGATCGGCCAGCTCGGAGAGCGCCTTGGGAAGGAACTCGGCGGCGACGGACTCATCGACGAGCAGCGTCTCGCAGGCGTTGCAGACCCCGAAGCGGCGGCACTTCGCGTTCACAAGGATTTCGCGCGCCATGTCGAAGTCGGCGGATTCATGCACGTAGACGTGGCAGTTTCCCGTTCCCGTCTCGATGACGGGGATTTTGGCCGTCTCCACGCAGTGGCGGATGAGCCCCGCGCCGCCGCGGGGAACGAGCACGTCGATCAGGCCGTGAAGCCCCATAAGGACGTCGGTCGCCGCACGGTCAGTCGCGCCTGTCATCACCGCCTGGTTGATGGAGGTCTGGCCGCTGGTGATAACCCCGTCCACCGGGACGGTCTCTCCAGGGCGCACCTGGAGCAGGTCGCCCACCTGGACCTCCTCCGCCGGGACCACCTTCTCCCCTGCCGGGGAGAGCACCCGGGCGGTGCGTGGGGTGAGGTGGACCAGCTTCTCAATCCCCGCCCGGGCCTTGGCCACTGTCAGGTCCTCCAGCAGGCCCCCCAGCTGCATGATGAAGGCCACCTCCCCGGCGGCAAAGTCCTCCCCAATGCACACCGAGGCGATGAGGGCCAGGGAGACCAGCACATCCGCCTTGATGTCAAAGGCCGTGACCAGGCCGATCACCGCCTCCAGCACGATGGGGACCCCGCACAGGACAATGGCGATCCAGGCCGGGTCAAAGGGCAGGGGGAGCCAGTCAAAAAGGCTGGCCAGCAGCGCCGCGCCCCCCAGCACCAGGCAGGCCACGTCCTTTCGCGTGCCCCCCCAGTCCAGGAGGGCTTCCAGTTTTTCCATGGATATCTCCTCTTTTCTGTTCCGTTTGCCGGGAAGGTTATCTTCCCCTAACTGAATACAGCCCCATTATACCCATAGGGGTATATGTTGTCAAGGGGACCCGCAAAAAAAGCCGGCGGGAGGCTGTCTCCTCCCGCCGGCTGGGCCGGTGTGGTCAGTTCATGTTGGCAAACCGCTCCACCGCCTTGGTGAACTTGGCGATGGTGAGGTCCGGGTCCCCGTGCTCCAGGCCGTCCCGGACGCAGTGCTTGATGTGTCCCTCCAGCACCACCTGGCCGGCCTTGTGCAGGGCGGATTTGGCGGCGTTGATCTGGGCAAGGATGTCCTCGCAGGGGATGTCCTCGTCGATCATCCGGTCAATGGCCTGCACCTGTCCGATGATCTTTTTCAGGCGCCGGTGCAGATTGTCGGAATCCATACACTGCCTCACGCTGCTTCCCTCCCAACCCGTGGATTTTGTAGCCCCATTATCCGGCAAGTTCCCCCATTTGTCAAGGGTCATTCCCCGGGCCCGCCAGGTACTTCCGCTCGAAGTCCGGGACGGGTATGGGCTTGTTGTAGAGGTAGCCCTGGGCATAGGTACAGCCAATGTCCTCCAGGATTTGGAGCTGTTCCCGCTCCTCCACCCCCTCCGCCACGCTGTCAATGCCCAGCTGGCGGCAGATGTGGATCAAATGCTCCACCAGGATACGGGTATTCTGGTTGGAGTAGAGGTCGTTGATGATGCTCTTGTCAATCTTCAGCTCACTCAGCTGCAGGCTGGAGAGAATGGACAGGTTGCTGTACTGGGCCCCAAAGTCGTCCAGGGAGAGGCAGTAGCCGTCCCCCACAATCTCCCGGCTGATCTCCTCCAGGATGCGCCGTTCCACATCCCCAATGGACTCGGTGATCTCCAGCTTCAGCAGCCGCCGGTCCACCTGGTACCGGCTGGTGATCCCATTGATCCGGGCCAGAATCCCCTTCTCCATCAGGGTGTACCGGGAGAGGTTCAGGGAGATGGGGATGGGCTCCACCCCCTGCTCCCGCCACCGGCGGAGGGTCCGGCAGACCTCCTCCAATACAAACAGGTCGATGTGACGAATAAGCCCCGACCGCTCCAGCTGGGGGATGAACTTATCCGGTCCCACCACCCCGTGTTGGTCATCCCGGTACCGGATAAGGGCCTCGGCCCCCCGAATCCGCCCGCTGGCAATCTCCGCCTTGGGTTGGAGGTATATGTGAAAATGCCCCTTGGCAAAGGCCTCCTCCAGACCCCAGAAGGCCTGCTGTCCCCAGGCCCCCTTCCCCTTTCCATGGCGCTGCTTTTCCAGCTGGAGGGCCTCTCCCGCGTGGTGGACCATCCCCTGGATCTGAATGTCTTGGTCGGCCCAGGTCCAGCCGAAGGCCACCGCCCCGGGGGCCTGCTCCTCCAGCAGCTGCTGGCAGGCCTCCACATCCCCGGCAAACTTGCGGTAGGTGACATCGGTGCGGAAGACCACAAATTCATCCCCGTTTATCCGGTAGACATTTCCCGGCCCAAACCGCCGGCGCAGCACCTGGGCCACATGGCAGACCATCCGGTCCCCCGCCTCTTTGCCCCGGCGCTGGTTGAGCTCCGCCAGCTGATTCACATCCGCCCGAAGCACCCCCAGGGAGGAGGAGACATCATTGGAGAAGGCCACCAGATAGTCGTTGTACCGCTCCCAGTTCAGGCAGCCGGTCAGGGCGTCGTGGCTGCGGAGGAAAGCGTTCTGGGCCTTCCCCTCCCGCTTGCTCCGCTCCCCCATCAGAAAGTGGGACAGGGAGAGAAGCATGGTGGTGCACTCCAACCGCTCCCGGGGGTTGTCGATGCCCAGGTAACCCCGGAGCTCCCCCTCCTCCAGCAGGGCCACGGCGTAGAAGGACCGTACCCCCGCATGTCCCGGTACTTCTCGGGAAAGACCTGCTGCAGCTGCTCCACGTCGTGGCAGGCCACCAGGTGGCGGGCCTTGAGATGCTCCAGCCACCCGGCCCCCTCCAGGGTCTGGGCGGCGGCGTTCCCCCGGGCCTGGAGGGCAGGAGACTGCCACTGCTGGGCCGCCTGAAAGGTCCTCTCCCCCAGTCTGGCCTGGACCACGTAGCACCGGTCCGCCCCATAAAAGCCCCCCAGCCGCTCCAGGGTGCCCTGGATGCCGTCCTCCAGGCTCTCTGCCGACAGCAGAAGGCCCGCCATCTCCAGCAGCACGTGTTCGGCGTTCTCCCTGGCCTCCTCCTGGGCCGCCGGGGCCTGATAGATCTCCAGCCGGGCAGGCCGGCCGTCCCACTGAATGATTTTGTCCCGGATGAGGAACCGCCGGTGAAGGCGGACATTCTGGTTTTCCCAGGTCTTGAATCCCTGCTCACTGGGCAGGTGGTTCTGGCAGAAGACGCAGGGCTGGGAAAAGCCCTGGAGAACCTGGTAGCACTTTCTGCCCGCGTACGCCCCCTCCTCATACCCGAAGGCGGCCCGGGCCGGGGCATTCATATAGCGCATCTCGTAGGTCTCCAGGTCGATCACAAAGAGCATGTCCTCCAGCGCATCGAGCATGCAGTGGGTGCCCAGGTGCTCCTTGGCCGCGCACTGGAGGGAGGTCACCGTGCCCTCCCCCTCCAGAAAGCCCTCGTCCCGGCAGCAGCTGTACCGGGCCTTCCCCTGCTGCTTGGCGTGGTAGAGGCCGGCGTCGGCCTGACGGAACAGCTCCTCATACTGGGCCTGGCTGTGGGGGGCCAGCCCCACGCCGATGGAGGCCGACACCGGGACATGGTCCTCTGCGGCCTCATAGGCGATGTTCAGCATCCGGCACAGGGCGTCCGTCTGCTCCAGGACCCACTGTTCGCTGGGGATCTCCCCCAAAAACAGGACGAACTCATCCCCTCCAATCCGCCCCACCAGCCCCTTTTGCTGGAAGGAGGCGTGGAGAATGTGGCCGATCTCCTGAAGGAGCTTGTCCCCCTGAAGATGGCCGTAGCGGTCGTTGACCTGCTTAAAGTTGTCCAGGTCGATGACCAGCATGGCGCACTGGCCGCCGCTGCCTCGGCGCTCCTGGAGAATGCGCTGGATCATGGTCTGAATGGTGGCCTTGTTGTACAGGCCCGTCACCCCGTCCTTTTCCGCCCGCTCCAGCAGGGCCAGCTCCGTCTTTTTCCGGCTGTCGATGTCCCGGACGTAGCCGAACAGGAGGATATCCCCCGTCTCCGGGTCCTCGTGTATGGTGGCCCGGAGGGCGGCCCACAGGATCTCCCCGTCAAAGTTCACGCACCGGTACTCCCCCCAGATTCCCCGGTCCCCCGCCCGGTACTTGGCCAGCAGGGCCTGCCGGCGGAAGAGCGCCCGGTACCGCTTGCGCTCCTCGGCGTTGGCCAGATACTCCCCCATGAGCTGGAAGAGGCCGTCGCAGTCCTGCACCTTTTGAAACGCCGCCGGAAAGGACCGGTGGCCCCACAGCTCCTCCACCTGGTTTTTGGTCAGGTTGACCTTGCCGGAGATCAGCACATCCACCGACAGCATCTCCCGGAGCTGCTCCTCCTGCATGCAGCGGCGCTCGGCATACTTTTGGTCGGAGACATCCTCCACAATGGCCACCGCCCAGACCGGCCTCCGGCGGTCGTCAAACAGGGTGGTGTAATGGATGCGCTCCCAGCGGTAGCCCCCCTGGGGGGAGCGGACCTGCACCACACAGCTGGCGGTGGGCTCCCCCCGGTGGAGGGCCTCGTGCATCCCCTGAAACTCCTTCACCCCGCTGGGGTGAACATAGCCGCTGTCGATCAGGCTCTGGGGGACCTGCTCCACAACAGGGCAGGCCTCCCCATGGCCCTGGGTGGAGACCGAGGAGTAGAGCCTGCGGGC
>OLOW01002569.1_pt1 | contig 12119 bp, 10 predicted proteins | sample 1672801 | NCBI WGS metagenome assembly OLOW01 (sample SAMEA3136725, study PRJEB25190) | human gut metagenome | biome: human gut; feature: human-associated habitat; material: faeces | place: Austria | collected 2013
TTTGCAAGCCTGCAGGAAAGCGACAAAGGGCTTTACAAAGCTTGATTGGGGCACCTTTGAGCACCTCAGCGGCGCGGTGAGTATAGGCGGAGCGCCCAAAGCCTTTAAAGCGGACAGAACTGCAAGAAAACGCAGGGATTGGAAATACATTCAGGCGTGCTGGCTTTCAAATGCCGAAAAAGCCCACGAAGCGGTAAGGGCTATGGCTGAAATTAAGCACGGCGACCTTTACATAACACCGCTGGTGGAGGACGGAATGTTTGAGGAAAACATAATGTACCCCGTGGCGCTGTTTTCAGAAATGCTGTGGGATACCGATACCCCTACATCTGAAATGATGACCCGCGTGGCGCTCAGGAATTACGTTGATTTTGCGTAGACGATACGATCAGCGCTTAATCAGGTTAGTCGGCGGGGACGGCATTGATATTCAAATTATCTTGCGCTATGATAAAAATGCAAAATAGTTGCCGAAAAAAACATTGTACCCTGATTGTTTTTACTTATCTGTTATTTCAGGTAGGGTAATTGTTATTTCGGTGCCCTCGCCGGGTCTGCTTTCAGCCGAAATTTTACCGCCTAAGCTCAGCGCTATGTGCTTTACTATTGAAAGCCCCAGCCCCGTGCCGCCGCTTTGCTTTGAGCGGCTTTTATCCACACGGTAAAAACGCTCGAAAATACGGTCTATATGCTCGGGCGCTATGCCTATGCCCGTGTCGCTCACCCGAATAAATGCGCTGCCGCCCGCAGAGCCTACGGTCACCTTAACGCTGCCGTTCTCGCGGTTGTATTTTAACGCGTTATCGCAAAGGTTGTAAATCATTTCAAAAATAAGCGATTTCCCACCGCTCACAAGGGTGCTCTCGCCCTCTGCCGTCACGGTTATTCCCGCCTTTTTCGCTACGCCCGAAATGCTTTTTACCGCGTCGTTTGCAACCTCAAGTATATCGGTAGTTTCCGCTTTTTCGGTATCCTCCGCGCCCTCGTCCAGCTCTGAGAGCCTTATAATATCATTCACAAGGGCAAGCAGGCGCGCAGCCTCGCGGTTAATATCCCCGCCGAAGCCCTTAACATCCTCAGACTTTACAATGCCGTTCATAAGCATATCGGATATTCCGCAAATTGAGGTGAGCGGGGTTTTAAGCTCGTGCGATACGTTCGCCGTAAATTCGCGGCGCAGCTTTTCGCGCTTTTCCTTTTCGGTTATATCAACCAGCAGTATAACCGCGCCGCAGGGCTCGCCGTTTTCATCGTAAACCGGGTTTGCGGTTATGTTGAAGTATTTTCCGTCAAGCGGCAAAACATCGTCGCCCGAGCGCCTTTCCTTAATATCGTCAAATATTTTTCTGAAAACTTCGCTGCGGTTGAGTGTTAAAATATTACTGCCGTTTATATCGCCCTGCGTTCCGAAGAATTTTTCAGTGCCCTTGTTGTGGGTCAAAATATTACCGTTAATATCGGTAAGCACCAGCCCCTCGCTCATATTCTCGGCAATAGCCTCAAATTCGCGGCGGCTGCGCATGAGCTTTGCTATCTGGCGGTCAATTTTGCGGTTTTGCGCGTTTATTTTTGAAATAAGCGGCGAAAGCTCACTGTATGCCGAGTCGGTCACGGGTCTGTCAAGGTCAATTTCGTTTATCGGCTTTACTATTTTTTTAGCTATAACCGACGCTAAAATATTGGCAAGCACAAACACCATAATCGCAATGGCGCAAATAGGCGGCAAAAGCTCAAGCACTACCGCCCAAACGGTAAGCGAAGCGCCCGCAACGCGCAAAATATTGCCGTTTTTAAGCTTTTTTGCGTAATAGCAGGTCTTTTGCCCTAAGGTTTCCGAGCGCCGCGTATCATACCCCTCGCCGTCAGCTTCCGCCTCTTTTACCTCACGGCGGCTCGAGTGGTTTTCCATGGCGTCGGGGTTGCTCTTATTATCGTAAAGCACCTTGCCCGAGGGGTCTATAAGGGTTATTCGGTCGCTTATATCCGAATATTCGGAAAGGCTGTTTTCCTCTGCCGCAACACTTATTATTTCCGCCTTGCTGCGCAGCTCCTTGTAGGATTTTTCATCATATATCTGATACTGCACTCCCACCGTGAAAATAAGGCAGGCAAGCATTGTTATAACGGTTGAAATAAGTATTCCTCTGTAAATTTTTCCGGTCATAATAATACCCCTTTTGTCAAACTATTTTATAGCCGACTCCGCGTACTGTTCCTATAATATCTCCGCTTTCCCCGAGCTTTGCTCGCAGGCTTCTTATGTGCACGTCCACCGTGCGGTTTTCACCGTCGTAATCGTAGCCCCATATATCGTTTAAAAGCTGATCTCTCGTAAACACCGCGCCGCGGTTTTTAAGCAGCAGGCACAAAAGCTCAAATTCCTTTAAGGTAAGCTCGGTTTCCTTTCCGGCCACCGTTACAATATGCTTTGTCTTGTTTACATAAAGCTTGCCTACGGTGTATTCAACGTCTGCCGCCGCGGTTCTGCGCAGCAGCGCCTTTATGCGGGATATAAGCTCCATTGTGCCGAAAGGCTTGGCTATATAGTCGTCAGCGCCGCTGTCAAGCCCCACTACTTTATCGTATTCGGTGGATTTTGCGGTTAACATAATAACGGGCAGCTGCTTTGTGTCGGGGCGGGAACGCAGCCACTTCAAAACGGAAATTCCGTCCTCCTCGGGCAGCATTATATCAAGCAGGGCAATATCGGGCTTTTTATGTGCAACCGCCTCTTTAAAAAGCGACGGCAGCGGAAAGCCTTCCGCCTCCATTCCGGTCTGCCTTAACGCGTAAATCACAAACCGACGTATGCTCTCGTCGTCTTCAAGCAGATATACCATTTTTCCACGTCCCTTTTTTATTTTATCTGTGCGTGCCGGTAATTGAGTATTCCACCCACTCGGCTATATTCACCGCGTGGTCGCCTATGCGCTCAAGATATTTAGCAATCATTAAAAGGTCAATGCAAAACTCGCCGTTGGCTTTATCCTCGGTTATAAGCTGCACAAGCTCATCCTTAACACAGTTGAAAAGGTTATCCACCTTATCGTCATACGCCATAACCGCGCGCGCCAATTCCACATCCTTTTTTACAAAGGAATCAACGCTGTCGGTCACCATTTTGGTGGCGGCGGCAGCCATATCCTTAATGTGGATTTTGCTTTTAACATTGCTGTTTTTAATAAATTTTGCAATTTCGGCAATATCATATGCCTGGTCGCCTATGCGCTCCATATCCGAAATCATTTTAAGCGCAGAGGATATAACCCTTAAATCGCGTGCTACGGGCTGCTGCTCAAGCAATAGCTTCATACAGATAGACTCAATATCCCGCTCCTTGCGGTTAATTTCGTCCTCGGTTTCAACCGCTTTTTGGCAGAGTGCGTCGTCGTCATCCAAAAAGCCCTTTACCGAGGCGCTTATGGCGTCCTCGCAGAGCGCGCCCATTGTTATAAGCTCTAAATTCAGCTTTTCAAGCTGACTGTCAAATTTATTTCTCATAATCAACCGAACCTTCCCGTAATATAATCCTCAGTGCGTTTATCCTGCGGGGTTGAGAACATTTTCTCGGTCTCGGAGTATTCTATTACCTCGCCCAAAAGGAAAAACGCCGTGTAATCGGAAATTCTTACCGCCTGCTGCATATTGTGCGTAACCATTATTATGGTATATTTCTTTTTAAGCTCAAGCGCAAGGTCTTCTATTTTTGAGGTAGAGATAGGGTCGAGCGCGCTTGTGGGCTCATCCATTAAAAGCACCTCGGGCTTTACCGCCAGCGCGCGTGCAATGCAAAGGCGCTGCTGCTGCCCGCCCGACATTGCAAGAGCACTCTTTTTAAGCACGTCCTTGGTTTCGTCCCATATAGCGGCGTCGCGCAGCGATTCCTCCACAATTTCATCAAGCTTTGCCTTTGAGCGTATGCCGTGGGTGCGGGGACCGAAGGCTATGTTATCGTATATCGACATAGGAAACGGGTTAGGCTTTTGGAAAACCATACCGACGCGTCGGCGCAGCAGATTCACGTCCATATTGCCGTAAATATCCTCGCCGTCCAGCAGCACCTCGCCCGTAATGCGGCAGCCCTCAACCAAATCGTTCATACGGTTAAGGGATTTAAGCAGGGTTGATTTACCGCAGCCCGAGGGCCCTATAAAGGCGGTTATGCTGTTTTCCTGCATACCGAGATTTATATTTTTAAGCGCCTTAAAGTCATTATACCATAAATCAAGATTTTTTACAGTAAATTTTTCCATAGTTTTTATTTCCCCTTTGCCGTAATTCTTTTAGCTATAAGACCCGACAGTATATTTATTATAAGCACCAGTATCAGCAGCACCACCGCCGTGGCGTAAGCCTCATTCATATAAAGCCCCTCGCTTAAAAGTGCGTACATATGAACAGAAAGCGTTCTGCCCGAGTGCATTAAGTCCTTCGGTATTCCCGCAACCGTACCCGAGGTGTATATAAGCGCCGCCGTTTCGCCCATAATTCTGCCGACCGACAGTATAACGCCCGAGAGTATCCCCGGTACGGCGGAGGGCAGCACCACCTTGAAGACCGTGCGTAATCTCCCCGCGCCCAGCCCGAAGCTGCCCTCTCTGTATGCGTCGGGTACGCCGAGCAAGGCTTCCTCGGTAGTGCGCATCATAGTGGGCAGTATCATAATAGCCAGCGTCAGTGCGCCCGAAAGCATTGATTGATGAAAATGGCAGGCAATAACGAAAATCAAGTAACCGAAAAGTCCGTAAACTATCGACGGTATTCCCGCAAGGGTTTCGGTTGTGACCCTTACCACCGAAACCAGCGTGTTGCCGCGCTTTGCATACTCTGTCAGGTAAACCGCCGAGAAAATGCCTATCGGCGCTGCCAGTAAAAGAGATAAAACCGTCATTATAACCGTGTTTATTATTGCGGGCATCATTGAAACGTTTTCGCTGTTGTACTTCCACGCAAAAAGCGAGGGCTTAATGTTCGGTACGCCCTTAATAAGTATATACGCCACAAGAAAAACCACAACCGCCGCCGTAAGCAATGCCGCAAGCCAGGTTATAAGCAGCATAATAAGCGAGCCGGGGTGATTTTTGTAATTTATGAACTTTTGCTTTAAGGAGATTTTATTTACAGCGTCCATTTACTTTTTCTCCTTTTTAACAAGTGAGAACAAGAGGTTTATTATAAGGATAAACACAAACAGTACAACCGAGGTTGCTATAAGCGCCTCTCTGTGTAAATCGGCGGCGTAGCCCATTTCAAGCACTATGTTTGAGGTTAAGGTGCGCACGCCGCTGAAAATGCTTGTGGGTATTATAGCCTGGTTGCCCGCGACCATATTAACCGCCATAGCTTCGCCTATTGCCCTGCCTATTCCCAAAATAACGCCTGCCGTAATGCCCGATTTCGCCGCGGGCAGCACCGTTCTGTAAATGCTGCGCTCATGCGTGGCGCCCAGTGCCAGAGCGCCCTCGTAGTAGCTTTCGGGCACGGCGCGTATTGCCGCCTCGGAAACGCTTATAATGGTGGGCAAAATCATAATGCCTAACATTACAGAGGCTGTAAGTACGCTTTTACCCGAGCCGCCGAACAAATTCTGCATTGCCGGTACAATTACCACCAGCCCGAAAAAGCCGTACACAATAGAGGGGATTCCCGCAAGCAAATCAACTGCGGGCTTGAATATTTTATAAAGCCCCTTAGGGCAAAAGCGCGCCAAAAACACCGCGCATAAAACGCCTATCGGTACGCCGATAATAATAGCGCCCGCCGTAACGTAAATGCTGCCTATTATCATCGGCAGTATGCCGTAAAGGTCTTCAAGCGGCTTCCAGCGCTTGCCGAGAAGAAAATCGGCAAAGCCTATTTTGCCCATTGTGGGTATTCCGTTTGAAAAGAGAAACACGCATATTAAAATTACCGATATAATGGAAACGCAGGCGCAAAGCATAAACACAATGCGCATTGCCGTTTCTTTAATTTTTGAAATTGTTGTGTTCATAAATACTCCTGTTATGCGGCAGAGCCCTCGTGATTGAGGGCTAGCCGGAAAGAGGTGATTTTTTATTTTATTTCGCTCCACTTGGTAAGTGAACCGGTGTAGATGTTTTTGATCTGCTCGCTTGTAATCGCGTCAAGGGTGTTATCCTTATTTACTATTACCGCAATGCCGTCAAGCGCAATCTTAATGGAGGTAAGTCCCGCTTCCTTTTCGCTGTCCTTTACATCACGCGACGCCATACCTATATCGTATATTCCGTCAATCGCGCCCTTCATACCCGAGGAGGAGTCGTTCTGCTGAACATCTATTGTAACATCGGGGTTGAGCTTTACATAAGCCTCTTTAAGCTTTTCCATTACAGGTGTTACAGAGGAAGAACCGCCTATGGTAATCTTGCCTTTTTGACCGGAGGCTTTGTAAGCGCCTGTGTTGCCCTCGCTTATATAGCCGTTCTTTTCAACTACCGCCTGACCGTCTGCGCTTAGAATAAACTTGATAAAGTCGCTTGCTGCTCCCGTGGCGTCGCCCTTGGTGGCAATGTTGAACGGACGTGAAACCTTATATTCGCCGCTCTTTACGTTATCGGTGGCAGCTTCAGCGCCGTCAACCTTTAACGCCTTTACCTTGCTCTTATCAAGCGAGCCGAGCGAAATGTAACCGATAGCCGCCTTATTGCCCTGAACCGTCGTAATCATAACCGAGGTGGAGTTTGTGGTTTCTGCGGTATCAATTGTTTTATCAACCTTTTTGCCGTCGGCGTTCTTTTCCTCTATTCCCAAAAGCTCAATAAACGCGCCGCGCGTGCCCGAGCCTTCCTCACGGGTCAGTACCGATATTGCGTCTGTTCCCGTGCCTGTTCCGCCGTTATTATTGTCTGTTCCGTTGTCTGCGCCGCAGCCTGCAAGTGCGAATACCGTCATAAGGGCTGCAAGACCTAAACTCAAAATTCTTTTCATTTCTTTTTATCTCCTTTTCATCTTTCTGCCCCTATTATATTTCCCCTATGTTAAGTCTGTAATCAAAGTAATGTTAAATCCGTGTTAAATAGAAAGAGAAATTGTAAAAAATGGAATTTATTATAGCGATAAAAGTTTTTTTAATACAACAAAACCCCCGCAAGAGCTTAATGCTTCTGCGGGGGTTAAACCTATTAAAATTTAAAAGCTGTCCCGCCCTGCCGTAATGCGCTTAAAATAACCTGCGGTTTGTGCAGGTGGGTGCCCGCCGCGCGGCTTCACGCTCCCTTCTTCCGAACTCGGCACAGCCGCGGGAGGTCTGCAATCCGCCGCGCGAGCAAAGGCCCCGATTTAAAAGGTTGTAGGGCTATATAAGACGCGGTCCGCGAACAGCGCAGGACACTTTTTTATTTTATATTATTTGTTGTCTATCTCAAAAAAATCCTCAAGACGTTCAACAAATGCGTCGGCAATCATATCGTATTCGTCGTCGTCCTCTATTTCGTAATAGTATTCGTCGCCGTTTTCCTCTTCCTCGCCGACCTTTACTATAACCAGCTCGCCGCTGTCATCAAGCGTTTTTTGCGGGTCGTCATAAATCGGGAGCATTGCAAGGTATCTTCCCGTTTCGGTTTCAATAGCGTCAAGCACCTCAAAGGTATATTCCTTACCGTCATCGTCAGACAGGGTGACAATATCCGGGTTGTATTCGTCTTTGTTTTTAATCTCGTCCATATCAGAGCCTCCTTAGTACAAATATATTTTAACCCCAAAAGACCTTTAAGTCAATGGGAACTTTTTTCTTTTTCAAGTTCAATTACCTTTTTAAACTGCGTTTCGTAAAGCAGACGGTATTTTTCGCTTTTTTCGAGCAGCTCCGAGTGCGAGCCGCTGTCGGTAATAGTGCCGTTTTCTATTACCATAATTTTATCCGCCGCTATTACGGTTGATAATCTGTGCGCTATAACAAGGCTTGTTCTGCCCGCCATTACAGCCGAAAGCGCCGACTGTATAAGGCTTTCCGATACCGAATCGAGCGAAGATGTAGCCTCGTCCAAAATAAGTATTTTGGGATCCTTTAAAATTACCCGCGCTATTGAAACGCGCTGCTTTTCACCGCCAGAAAGCTTTAAGCCGCGGTTGCCTACCACCGTATCGAATTTTTTGGGCAGCGATAAAATAAAATCGTAAATATTAGCCGCCTTGCAGGCGTTTTCAACCTCCTCGCGCGTGGCGTCGGGCTTTGCGTAAAGCAAATTTTCAAGAATAGTGCCGTTGAAAAGGTAGGTATCCTGCGTTACAATGCCGATATTTTGTCGGAGGTACGCAAGCGAAAAATCGCGCACATCCGTTCCGGCTATTTTAACGCTGCCGCGGCTTACGTCGTAAAGTCGCGGTATCATGCCTATAATTGTGGATTTACCCGCGCCCGAGGTGCCTACTATTGCGTACATAGCGCCGCTCGGCACGGTGAAATTTACTCCCTTTAAAATTTCGTGACCGTTTTCATAGGAAAAATGCACGTCGGAAAACTCTATTTTGCTGTCATCAAGCGGGGGAGTTACGGGATTTTCGGGGTCTTCAATATCGCACTTACGGTCGAAATATTCAAAAATTCGGGTAAACAGCGCCATTGACCTTACAAAGTCCACCTCTAAATCAAGCAGCTGCCTTACCGGCTGGTAAAGCCTGTTGACAAGCGCCACCACTACCGATATATCGCCCACGGTAAGCGACGAATCGGTATGGCTTATTATAAGGAAGCCGCCCACAAAATAAATGAGCAGCGGCGCTATTTGTATAAACATACCCAAAAACACGCGGAACCAGCTGCCCGCGCGCTGCTCGCGTATTGTTATTTTGGTGGTTTCATCGTTTATTTTGCGGAATTTTTCATATTCCGTTTTTTCCTTTGTAAACAGCTTTACAAGCATTGACCCGCTGACCGAAAGCGTTTCGTCTACCTGCTGGTTAAGCTCGTCCTGTTTTTCCTGCGCCTCGCTTACAAGCTCCCAGCGCTTTCTGCCCACCGCCTTTGTGGGAAGAATTAAGAGCGGCAGCACTATAAGCCCCACTATTGCAAGCCGCCAATCGGTATAGAAAAGATAAAATACGCAGGTTGCAACGGTTAAAACATTGCTGAAAACCGAAGCCAGCATACCCGATATAACCGAGCTTACGCCGTTAATATCGCTGTTCATACGGGTTATTATATCGCCCTGCTTTTCATTTGTGAAAAAGCCGTGCGGCATATGCAAAAGGTGGTCGTACATCTGGTTTCGCATATCGTAAATTATCTTTTGCGAAATCCAGCTGTTTATGTATTGCTCAAGCACGCTTATAATCTGCGCGGCTGAAAGCACAATAAACGCCAGCACCACAAGCCCCAAAAGGGTTTTTACGTCGGCGCTGTCGTCCACTATCGCGTCAACTATTTTCCCCGTTATAATTGACGGGAAAAGCCCCAAGACCGCCGAAACGGCAAGGGCGGCGAAAACCGCTATGAATTGCAGCTTATACGGCGATAAATAGCCGAATATTCTTTTAAGCAGTGCTTTTGTCAATTTCGGTTTGTTCTGTTTTTCTTCATCGGTTAAAAACCCGCGCGGACCGCCGCCTATCCGCATAGGCCCTCTCATTCCGGGGGGCGGGGGCATCATAGGACCCATAAACATTTCTCCTTGCAACATATATATTTATATTTTAACATATATTTCTAATATTGTAAAGTTTTGAACAAATTGTTAATTTAACTAAAAGTTATCAAAAAGCACTTGACAAACTATAAATTATGCTTTATAATAAAACCAGACAAAAGGAAAGGAGATGAAAACAAGGATGAGAGAGGAAGCTCCACCGGCTTACTTTTAAAATAAAATGAAAGTGGTGAATCCAATGAAGTAATAAAAGGGCAGTCGCGGCAGGCGGCACTGAAATGATAATAAAATCTAAATGATTTTTTAATAGATAACCCGAAAAGGTGATTAAAATGATTGTGAGGAAATCACAGCACAAATAAATCAATACGGGTGATACCAATGTACTATTTATTAAACGGCTCGGTTAGCTCAGATACATAAATTTCGCGATATTTGATTGTTCTTGATATGCCAAAGGGCATTAGCACAAATTCAGTTAATATTAAAATAAACCGTTCAAGGGTTAAGTATATAGGGTTAAATTACAGAGCTTTCCAAAATTGAATAAGTAAAAAAATCTAACAGCCGCGGCAGAACACCGCGGCTGTTTTGCTGTAAACGCTCAAATATCGTCCTTTTCCTTAATTCTGTTTCCAAAGGCGTAAATTTTAATTATAACGAATGTTATCGGTCCGCCCGCAGCGGTAGCCAGCACGGTTGCCCAGAACTGGTCGAGCTGCCACAGGTTTATTGTTATAAATGAAACCAGTGTATATATAATTAGGTTGGGTATATAGGAAATAAGGAAACGCAGGTATTTTTTCAGACTTAAACGGCTTTTGAAAACAACTAGGCTGTTAAGAATATAGTTTATTGTGAGCGATATAAAAAAGCCGATATGCGCGGAAATATTCTCCTGAATTTTAAAATGAGCAAGCCAGGAGAAAAAAGCGGTATTAAATGTATTTATTATCCCTATAGCGCAGAAGCCTATAAATTTCTTGTTAAGAAACATAGCTTTTAAACGTTTTAAAAATTTCAAGCTTTTTTCACCTCGGGGCGGTATAGTGTTTTATTGCTGAGTATGCCTAATTATACCAAAACGCGGCATAAATAACAATAGGCGTTTTTCCTTGCGTGCCTGAATTATTTTTCGCCTAAAAAAGCAAGCACACATTCTTTAAGCTGTGCGGTGCCGTCCGGCATACGGTTGCCGCTGTTCATTCCCATGCCAAGTTCTCTGCCGACCTCCGGTGTGACCTTAACGGTTTTTACGCCGTTGGTCCTGCCGCGAATCATCATTTCGCTCATCATTGTTATTCCAAGCCCCTTGCTCACCATTCGTATTACCGTTTCATCGTCAACGTGCGCGGGGCGTATGTTCGGCTTTACGCCGTTATTGTAAAACTCGCGGTTTACATCTATATCAAATTTGCCGTAGGGCATTATAAATTCCTTGCCCTCAAAATTTTTAATAGGAAATTCATTGCTGCCAGAAACAGGATAATCCGGCGGCAGAACGGCATACATTATATCGTTGTAAAGCGGCGTCCAGTCACAGCCCGCAGCCCTTTCCTTAGCGGCGAAAATAACGTCGGTTTTTCCTTCCTCCAGCAGCTCAAACGGCTCAATTGCATTATCCACCATTCTGAGATCCACGTTAATATCGGGGCGTACCCTGCGAAAACGGTAGAGAATTTCGGGCATCCAGTGCATTGCAATGCTGGCATATGCCGCCACGCGTATGGTTTCATTCTTTTTTTCGGTTATGGCGGAAATGCGGTTTTCAAGGTTGGCGTTTGCCCGCAAAAATTCCCTTATATAGGGCATAAGCTCTTTCCCCGCAGCGGTAAGTGAAATTCCGCTGTGGTCGCGCTGTATCAGCGTAAGCCCTATATCGCGCTCAAGGCTGTCAAAAAGGTGTGTAAGCCCCGATTGGGTGTAGCCCACCACCTCCGCCGCCTTTGAAAGACTGCCGAGATCCACCGCCGTCATAAGTATTTCAAGCTTTTTTCCGTCCATATTGTTACCTCTAGGTATTACAAATTGTCATATAACTATTATAACAGATTGTTTTACATTTTTCAACATTTATAGTAAAATACCAATTGAGGTGTTTTACTTAATGAACATAAATAAACTGACATTAAAACAAAAAATTCTTGTTGCCGGAACGCTTTTCGGAATGTTTTTCGGCGCGGGGAATCTGATTTTCCCTGTTCACTTAGGGCAAATGGCGGGGAAAAATGTTATTCCCGCTATGATAGGATTTATAATTACCGCAGTGGGTATTCCGATTTTGGGTGTCGCCGCAATAGGCATAACCCACTCTGACGGCTTGCAGACCCTGTCCTCAAAGGTGGGCAAGGGCTACGGAATATTCTTCACCTGTATTTTATACCTTACAATAGGGCCGCTTTTCGCTATTCCGAGGTGCGCTACCGTGTCCTTCACAACAGGCGTTACGCCAATGCTTAAAAACATCTTCAGAATCAGAAAAATACGTCAGGAAGAAAAAACAAAAAAGAAGAT
>OLOW01002579.1_pt1 | contig 12094 bp, 8 predicted proteins | sample 1672801 | NCBI WGS metagenome assembly OLOW01 (sample SAMEA3136725, study PRJEB25190) | human gut metagenome | biome: human gut; feature: human-associated habitat; material: faeces | place: Austria | collected 2013
AGGTTATTCTTCTCGATGAGATCAAGGGCAAGGGCGGCGAGGGTGACGTCGTAGATGTGAAAACAGAATATGATATTTTTACCTCGGTTTGCAAGTATTAGTTTATCATTCATAGATGTCTATCTGACCGTGGCTTATTTTGCTACGGTTTTTTCTTTTTATCTGCAAGTCTTGTAAAATATCATATTCCCCAAAAGACTAAAAATTTATTGTTTATATGAAGGAGAAACGAAATGAGCAAGACAAATCAGAGCAAAAAATGTGCAGATCCTACAACAGAAAATAAAAAAATAGAGAGCGGGAAAGCAGAAAACAACAGAACAGAAAAGAATAAAACAGGAAAAAAAGAATATTTTGGAACAGTTTGTGAAATACAAAGGAACAGTTACAACATTTTAGTTGAAAACAAAATGATTCATGCAAAATTAAAGGGAAACTTTTTCAAGGAAAATGAGGAACTTCCGGTAGTTGGTGATAACGTGGCATTTTTACCAAACGAAAACGGTGATTCGCTGATCACATCGGTATGTGAACGGAAAAGCGTTCTGAAGCGGCCGTATGCAGCAGACCGTTCCATGGACAATGGGAAGGAGCAGGTTATGGTTGCCAATGTGGACTATGTATTTATTGTATCGTCATTGAATGACAACTATAACTTTAACCGTATCGCACGCTACGTCTCTATGACGCTTCAGGGAAATGCAATTCCTGTAGTCATTCTTACGAAAGCAGATCTGTGCAGTAATCCGGGAAGGTATGCAAGTGAAATCGAGAATCTGTCAGAACAAGTGAAAGTTCATTGTGTGAGTGCCCTGTACGGAATTGGAATGGATGAGTTAAATAAATATTTGCAGCCCGGAAAAACAATTGCTATACTCGGATCATCAGGTGTTGGAAAGTCAACCTTAGTGAATGCACTGGTACAGGAAGATGTGATGAAGACTTCAGAAATCAGGGACAGCGACGCAAAAGGGCGACATACTACAACACACAGACAGATGATCGTGCTTTTAAATGGTGCAAGAATCATTGATACACCTGGTATGAGAGAACTTGGAATGTGCGACATGGATCAGGGAATTGATGATACTTTTTCTGATATCGCAGAGCTTGAAGCCTGCTGTAAATTCAGTGACTGCAGACATGAAACAGAACCGGGATGTGCGATCAGGGCTGCGATTGCGGATGGAATATTATCGCGGGATAGATACGAACTGTATCGGTCTTTGCATGAAGAAAGCAGACATGCAGCAAAGATGAAAGATATTTCCAAATGGAGAAAGCAACTGAAAAAACGGAGATAAGAAAATGAATAAAGTATTTATTGTGGAGGATGATGCTGTCATTGCCAGGGCAGTGGCGGCACATCTTACAACATGGCAGATGCAGGTACAGTGTGCCGGCATGTCCCTATCATAGGGGATGAAAATATGATTCAGAAAATGCCGGAGGAATTCAACAAAGTGTTGGAGGTGCGGAGATCATGGCAGAAGTAATCGATGGAATCCTCATTCGTGAGGTGGAAACAAAGAACATCATGACCAAGTCCAGTCTGCCGGTAGGCGGTTACTCGGTCAATCCCTATGTGGGCTGTACACATGCCTGCAAGTATTGCTATGCTTCTTTTATGAAGCGCTTTACCGGACACACGGAGGAATGGGGCACTTTCCTTGATGTGAAGCATTGGCCGGAAATTAAAAATCCGAAGAAATATGCCGGACAGCGTGTGGTCATCGGTTCTGTGACGGATGGCTATAATCCACAGGAGGAGCAATTCAGGAATACCAGAAAGCTTCTGGAGCAGCTGATCGGCAGTGACGCAGATATTTTGATTTGCACAAAGTCTGATCTTGTGGTACGGGATATTGATCTGCTGAAGAACCTTGGACGAGTGACCGTTTCATGGTCGATCAACACACTGGATGAAAATTTCAAGAACGATATGGACTCTGCTTCGAGCATTGAGCGGCGCATCGCTGCTATGAAGCAGGTATATGACGCAGGTATCCGTACAGTCTGTTTCGTATCTCCGGTATTCCCCGGCATCACGGACTTTGAAGCCATCTTTGAGCGGGTAAAGGATCAGTGTGATCTGTTTTGGCTCGAAAACCTCAATCTTCGGGGCGGCTTCAAAAAGACGATCATGGATTATATCGCCGGAAAATATCCTGACCTTGTACCGCTTTACGATGAGATCTATAACAAGCATAACCGCAGCTACTTTGAAGCGCTTGAAGCAAAAGCTGAGGAAATGGCTGAGAAGTATGATTGTCCCTTTGTGGATAATGAAATGCCTTATGGCAGAGTTCCGCAGGGACATCCGGTGATCGTGGATTATTTCTATCATGAGGAAATCCGAGGAACAGAGAATACCGGAAAAAGAAATCAGAACTGCCCGAAGACTATTTTGTGCTGACGCTGGGGCTGTCCGCACCGCTGGAATCTGACCGGGTGGCGGCAAAAACCGAGCCGTATCCGGGACGGTGGACAACACATTTTGTCATCAGCAGTCCATCCGATTTGGACGAGAAATTATTTGATTGGATCGAGCAGGCATACAGTTTTGCTCAGGAAAAATGATGCAGTACAATTCTAAGGCAATACCGCACGAATGAGTTGGTGCGATGGCGAATGCATTTTTTGTCAGATGCGATTGCAGAAATCGAAGGTTTACTGGAGGTAAATCGAGATTTCTGCAAGAAGCAGATGGCAGAAAAGGCATCGCCAGCGCTGCCGACGAATTGTGCGGTAGTGCCCTAAGGTAACACCGCACAAATGAGGTGGTCGGCTAACGTATGGATTTTTCGTCAGATGCAAATGCAAATTTCGAAGGTTTACTGGCGGTACATCGAGGAATTTGCATGCCGCAGATGGCGGAAAAGACATCGCCAGACGCGCCGCCGAATTGCACGGCGGTGCCTTTATCAAACTGCCGTTTGTGTCAGGTTTTTTTACACCGGCCGCGGTTTGTTTATTGTATTCCGGGGAAAATCGGGGTATCATACAGGCACGAAGCGAGATGAAGAGCGCTTCGGATGAACAATAATTTTTCTCCACTGCGTCTGATTGAAGGAGGACGAACTTATGTATTATTCCAGCGGTAACTATGAAGCCTTTGCCCATCCCAAAAAGCCGGAAGGCGTTGACCACAAGAGCGCCTATATTGTCGGCGCAGGTCTGGCATCCCTGACGGCGGCATGCTATCTGGTGCGCGACGGTCAGATGAAGGGCGAGCACATCCACATTTTCGAGAAAGACCCGGTGTCCGGTGGCGCGTGCGACGGCCGGAAGTATGATGTCGGCTACATGATGCGCGGCGGCCGCGAAATGGACAACCACTTCGAGGTCATGTGGGATTTGCTCCGCTCCATCCCGTCCATTGAGACCGAAGGCGCAAGCGTGCTGGACGAGTATTACTGGCTGAACAAGGAAGACCCGAACTTCTCCCTGTGCCGCGCGACCGAAAAACAGGGGCAGGATGCCCACACGGACGGCAAGTTCGCCATCTCCGATAAGGGCGCGATGGAAATCATGCACCTTTTCTTCACGCCGGATGAGCAGCTGTATGACAAGCGTATCACCGATGTTTTCGACGACGAGGTGTTTTCCTCCAACTTCTGGATGTACTGGCGCACGATGTTCGCCTTCGAGAACTGGCACAGCGCGCTGGAAATGAAGCTCTATATCAAGCGCTTCATCCACCACATCGGCGGTCTGCCGGACTTCAAGGCATTGCGCTTCACCCGCTATAACCAGTACGAATCCATCATCCTGCCGATGGAGAAGTACTTGAAGGAGCACGGCGTGCAGTTCCACTATTCCACCAAGGTCACGGACGTTCGCTTCGACGTTACCGCCACGCGCAAGCAGGCGTCCTCCATCACCGTGGAGCATGATGGGCAGACCGACGTGATCGACCTGACCGAAAACGACCTGCTGTTCATCACCAACGGCGGCTGCGTCGAAAGCAGCACCTACGGCAGCCAGAACACTCCCGCGCCCTTTGACCCGGAGCTGAAGCCCGGCAACGGCTGGGATTTGTGGAAGAAGATTGCCGCGCAGGACGCTTCGTTCGGCCGTCCGGAAAAGTTCTGCTACGATCCGGAGCAGAGCAACTGGATGAGCGCGACCGTCACCACGCTGGACGACAAGATTCCGCAGTATATCCAGAAGATCTGCAAGCGCGACCCCTTCTCCGGCCATACCGTCACCGGCGGCATCGTGACCGTGAAGGACTCCAGCTGGCTGATGTCCTGGACGCTGAACCGTCAGCAGCAGTTCCGCGATCAGCCGAAGGATCAGCTGTGCGTGTGGGTGTACGGTCTGTTCTCCGATAAGCCCGGCGACTATGTGAAGAAGCCCATGCGTGACTGCACCGGCAAGGAAATCTGCATGGAGTGGCTGTATCACATGGGCGTGCCGGAAAGCGAAATCGAGGAGCTGGCGGAGCACAGCGCGAATACGGTGCCGGTCATGATGCCCTACATCACGGCGTTCTTCATGCCGCGCGCCGCGGGCGACCGTCCGGACGTTGTGCCGGAAGGGGCTGTGAACTTCGCGTTCCTCGGTCAGTTCGCGGAGGTGCCGCGTGACACCATTTTCACCACGGAGTACTCCATGCGTACCGCGATGGTTGCCGTGTACACGCTGCTGAACGTTGACCGCGGCGTTCCGGAGGTCTGGGGCAGCACCTACGACATCCGCGACCTGCTGAACGCGACGGTGCAGCTGCGCGACGGCAAGAAGATTACCGACTTGGATCTGCCGCTGATGGAGCGCTTGGCGCTGAAGGAAGTGCTGAAGAAGATTTCCGGCACGGACATCGAGAAGCTGCTCAAGGAATATCACTGCATCTAAGGGATTTGCCCCCGCTGTCTGGATTGGCAGCGGGGGATTTTTGTATTACAGGGGCGTGACTCCCCCTGCATGATAAGCATAAATCTATGCGAAAATCAGATTCCCGAAAAAATCCGCAAAAAAATAAATTTTTTTTTGAAAAGCAAGCAGGAAAATTGCAAAATACGTCGAATATAAATACTGTCAGAGTTTTTGACACTGACCCAATGCGGGAATGGCGGAATTGGCAGACGCGCTAGATTCAGGTTCTAGTGAGGGCTAACTTCATGCAGGTTCAAGTCCTGTTTCCCGCACCATAACTGGACACCGGTTTTGATACATTTGTGTATACAAACGGGTGTCCAGTTTTTCTTTTAAGCATTACGGAGGAAAATATTATGGGGAGGATTCGAAACTCTGCAAAAGCACTTATCATCAAAGACGGAAAAATGGCCGCTATCAAAATCAGAGATGCTGGTGGAGAATGGTATATTATGCCTGGCGGTGGTCAAGAAGCAGAAGAAACGCTAAATGAAGCTGTTTGCCGTGAAGTATCAGAGGAATTAGGTATTGCTATAGAGTGCAAAGAATTGCTTTTTGTAGTGGAAGGTGTTCATGGCGAAAACTTTCATCGTGTCGATTTGATTTTTTCTTGTGAATATATTGATAACATACCGGATGCTGTTCTTCATGGAGATACGAATCAAGTTGGCATAGGATGGCTGGATATTTCTACGCTTAATTTGCAGCCCTTGTATCCTTCGAAATTAAGACGACAGATTATGAATTATTATCAAGGGAAACCATACAAAGTATATCTTGGAAACGAAGAAGCCGGTGATTCGGAATGTCTGGATTAGAAGTATGCAGCATCTTCTGCAAATACGGTGTGCACCATTTAACGATTTCCAAACATTTTAACGGAAAGGTGACAAGGTGTGCATTTCATATCAAAATAGGTCTTTAGTTTCAAAGCCTTGAGAGTGAGAAATTTCAAGGCTTTTTTTTCTATACGGATTCGGATGGCGGATGTGGAAAAATCATAAAAATAGTGAACAGGTGGGCGAAAAGCGGGAAAAACACTGCCGCGCAAAAGAAGCGGTGTTGTCGTCCGAAAAATAAGTAGATGCAGATTTTTTTGTGTCTGCTGATCGCTACATACTTCACCCCGCATCTGCCCAGTGCCAGTCATCTGACAAAATAATATTGTCCGCACACAACCCAATCCCCCCCTAATTCTTCCTCAATCGCACATTTTCCTGCGCCAATGGGGGATGCAAAAAAACTGCCGCTGTGGTATCATCAAGATAGAAAGGAGTCCTTGCATGTTGCTGCGAATCGCCATCGTCGATGATCTCCCGCAGGACGCCGAACGTCTTCAACAGGCGCTGACCGCCGAGGGACAGACGAACATCATCCGCTACGAAAGCGGCGACGCACTGCTTAGCGCTATCAGCCCGGAGCAGCTGGATGCCCTCTTCCTCGACATTTGCATGGAGGGCACGAACGGCATCGACACCGCACGGAAACTCCGCGAACAGGCGCCGACGCTGCCGATTGTTTTCGTCACATCCTCGAAGGAGTACGTCTGGCAGTCTTTCCCGGTGCATCCGTTCGATTATTTGCTCAAACCGTTCGAGCAAGCGCGCATTCGTCAGCTGCTGGATGACCTGCTGCGCATCCTGCAGCACCCCGAACCGGAAATCGAGGTGCGTTTCGCCCGCAAACTCATGCGCCTGCCGTACAGCAAGGTGTATTACGCGCTGGCGCAGAACCACTTCGTCCGCATCATGAGCGACGAGGGCGAATGCCGCGCAACGGGAATCTTCGCGCAGGTGGAAAAGGAGCTCTGCGCCGATCCGCGGTTTTTGGTCTGCAACCGCGGCATCATCATCAACATGAGCGCCGTTCTGCGGTTCGAGAATGACTGCATCCAGATGCTCGACGGCACGCAGTTCCCTGTCCGCCAGAAAGACAAGGGGCGATTGTTCGCAACGTTCACGCAGTACCAGTTCCGCCATATGCGGCGCGAAATCTGACGAAATCCGCGCAGGAGGGGAGGAGACGACCATCGAAATTTCACAGTACATCCGCTACTTTCTGGAATTCTTGCCTATGCTGCCGGCGGCGGTCATGGTGCTGATGTCGGTCTGGGAGCAGCTGCTTTCGCCCAAACGAACGGCGTGTCAGGCGATGCTGTTCATCCTGATGACATGCGCGAGCGGCGCGGCTGTCTGCTGCTGGCAGGGCTGGGTAACAAACACGCTGCTGCTGCCCTTCATGGCGCTGGCGTTCGTGCTCTTCCGCCGTGCATTGAAACCAAATGTTTCAGTGTCACAAAGCATCCTTCTCTTTTTGAGCCCCGCCACCGTGGCGGCGGTGGCACTCATGCTGTCCGTCTGCCTGAACGCGCGGCGCGAGGTAACGAACGTTCAGCCAATCTACCTGCTGTCCACGGTACTGCTGAATCTCGGCATCGAAAGTTTACTGGCAATTGTCTACGCGCTGGTGGCTGTGCCGTGGCTGAGATGGCTGCTGCGCGAATATCAGGTGGAACGCGTGTGGCGCGTTGTCAGCCCCATCCCCGCTATTTGCATCGCGTTCATCATCTTCATCATGCCGCAAGACCCGGCGACGGTGCTGGTTAACCGGATGCAGCGCGTTTCCATTGTGGCATTGCTGATGGCGATGATGGCGATGCTTCTGCTGCTCTACCAGTTCTACCGCATGGCACAGGAGAGCGTGCGCAATCTGACGCTGATTCAGGAAAACCAGATGCTGGAATTGGAATCGCGCCGCTATGCACAATTGCGGGAGTACATGGCACAAACTCGCCGCCTCCGCCACGATTTCCGGCAGCACCTGCACGTTATTGCCGGGCTGACGGAGAGCGGCAAAATGGAGGAGCTGCGCGCATATTTGAAGGAGTATGAGAGCGAATTCGTTGACGCGCACGCGACCTTCTGCGCCAATGGTGCGATGGACGCAATTGCAGGCTACTACGCAGCGACGGCGGCGCAGAAGAACATCCCACTTGCCTGGCAGCTGAATCTGCCGGAGAAACTGCCGATGCGCGAGGCGGATTTGTGCATGGTGCTGGGCAATCTGCTGGAGAACGCCCTGCGCGCCAGCGAACGCCTGCCCGAAGCAATGCGACGCGTCAGCGTGATTTGCCACATGCTGTCGCCTGCCATGATGGGGCTGATTGTCGAGAATCGCTATGATGGGCAGCTTTCCCGTCGTGAAGGCAAGCTACTCTCCACCAGCCACCCCGGCTTCGGCACAGGGCTGCTGAGCGTGGAGACAGTCGCGAAAAAGTACCACGGGCAGATGACCGTCGAGACGGAAAACGGCGTGTTCCGGGTGAATGTGCTGCTGAATCTATGATTTATACTATTTCCAACGGAAAAGGCGCAAACAGATGGCGCGGGTGAATTTGGAAATCGTATTACCTGCAATAGGCATCAATGGCGCGCGCGGCAAATTCGGCAGTGCCTTCGCCGCCCGCGTTGTCAATGTTTTTGGTGAATGAGCCGCCTGCCCTGTACATCGCGCCGAGTGCGTTCAGCATTTCCGGCGTGCAGTGATAGTAGTTTTCCGAGATGTACGCTTGCAGACGCTTCACCAAGGCTTGCGCTTCGGGGGATGCAGGGTCAGCAGACTTGCATTTGCCGAAATCCGCGAAAATCAGCATCATGCCGTTCGCCAGCGCCGCCGCCGCCTCTTTGGAGCGCCCTTTGCTTTTTTTCGCGTACTCCTGATAGGCGGGCGTGTGCTGCCACTGCGCTTTGGCTTGCGCGGCGTATTCATCCATCTGTGCCGTATCAAATGCAGAAAAGTCCATGTTTGTTCCTCCCATTTCTTTTAGTCCGCGAGCGAAGGTAATCAGGTTGTCGATATGCGCCCTTTTCAGCGTGAGCAGATGGATTTGCTGGTCTAACGCCCGATTCCTGTCAAAGTTCGGGCTTTGCAGAATCGCCTGAATCTCTTTGAGCGAAAACGCCAGCGCGCGAAACAGCAGAATCTGCTGTAAGCGTTCCAGTGCCGCATCGTCATACAGCCGATAGCCCGCTTCTGTGCGCGCCGTCGGGGGCAGCAGACCCATCTTGTCATAATACTGCAATGTGCGGACGCTCACCCCTGTGCGTCTGCTTACTTCATGAACCGTCATCATGCTGATTCCCTCCTTGCGTGAACAGTATAAACCATGACGCAGCGTCAGAGTCAAGGCTTTTGGCAGAAAAAATAGAAAACCCGGATTGTCGCGGACAAAAAACTGCGGCAATCCGGGCTTTTGTATGCGGTTATGCGAACCTAATACTATTTCCAGATTCAACTGCGCCATCTGCTTGCGCCTTTTCCCTTCTGGCGTCCGCTCATTCCACTTAGCGTAGCGCTGCTACGCTGCGTTTCATTCACGTTAGCCAGAATGAAAAATTCGCGGCGCATCTTGGCGCATTCTTATCTGGAAATAGTATAAAGTACATTTTCAAAGGAAGCGTCAAGCCCTGCGCAGCATCGCATCCACTTCTTCCGCCCTCGGAATCGACGGCGCCGCCCCCTGCCGTGTCACGCTGATGGCCGATGCCGCCGCAGCGCGCGCCATGCACGTTTCCAGCGGAAGCCCTTGCGTGAGCGCCGCGAGGAAGTACCCCGTGAACGTGTCGCCCGCCGCCGTCGTGTCCACCGCCTGAACGCGGAAAATCGGCTGATGAACCGTTTTCTCCGGCGTGCAGCAAATCGACCCGGCGCTCCCAAGCGTCAGCACAACGCACAGCGCGGGGTACTTCGCCCGCAAGGCGGACAGGATCGCGTCCGGCGCGGTTTCGCCCGTCATTTGATGCCCTTCGACCTCGTTGATGAAAATCCAGCGAATTTGGTTGTAATCCAGCGACCGCAGCGAATCGTCAAACGGCGATGGATTCAGCACGACATGCAAGCCGCGCCGCGCCCCCGCTTCCACCATCTCCGGCAGACAGGACACCTCGTTCTGCAGCACCAGATAATCGCCGGGGGCAAACGCGGCAATCGTCTCTTCCACCTGCGCCTTCGTGATGGCGTGGTTGGACTGCCCGAAGAGCAGGATGCAGTTTTCGCCCTTGGGGCTGACCTGAATCATCGTGCTGCCCTGCGTGCAGTCGCGGTGCAGCAGGTAGTCATCGTGCACGCCGTTTTCTTTCAGCAGATTTGTCAGCAGCTCGCTGCCGTTACCGACGACGCCCGCATGATACACATCCGCGCCCGCCCGCGCCAGCGCCAGCGACTGATTCAGCCCCTTCCCGCCGGGATGCACCGCCTCGGACAGCGCCGCCATTGTCTCGCCCGCCTGCAGGAAGTGCGGCACTTGGTAAACGTTATCCAGATTCAGCGACCCGAAATTGAGAATCTTCATCGTTATCTCTCCCAAACGACGACTTTGCTCGCGTCAACCGTCTTGCCCGCGCATTTTGCCGTCGCGACGCCCTTGTCGATGCTTACGTTGATGAGCTGCAAGCCTTCGTTCAGGTCGATATCCGTGCTTTCGCCGTCATCCTCGTACAGCGTGATGGCACAGCCGACCTCCAGCCAGCCGACCAGCGACAGCTTCGTCGTGTCCAGCGCATCGACGTATTCCGCGCTGCGGCACAGCGGAATCACATGCCCGCGGCGGATGAACAGCGGCACTTCGTTCATTGGCACATCCAGCCAGTGATGCCCCTTCTGCATCGTTTGCACGGTGTAATCGTCGCCGGATCGGAAGCGCACCAGCAGCATGTCCTCCGGCAGATAAACATGGCGGCCGCGCGCGTTTTGTTCAACCACGGGGGCAATCATGCACTCGTCGCCCAGCATCAGCTGATCTTCCACGCGGATAGCGGTCTTGTCCTGTGGATAATCGAACGCCAGGGGGCGGAACATCATCTCGTCCCGGCAGGCGCACTTGACCAGCAGGCTGTACAGGTAGGGGAGCAGCGCATAGCGGACGGACACGACATTACGCATATCCTCCCAGTTGCGGAAGCGGAAAATCTCCTGATCGCGCGTGTGCTGCGCAGTGTGGTTGCGCATCAGCGGGGTGAAGACGCCCAGCGCCAGCCAGCGCAGGAGCAAATCTTCCGTTGTGTTGCAGGAGAAGCCGCCCAAGTCCGCGCCCGTGTACAGGAAGCCGCACATGTTCAGCGACGGCATCATTTTCAGGTTCAGCAGCAGATGCGACCACCAGCTGCTGTTATCACCCTGCCACACGCCGCCGTCGCGGTGCGCGCCGATGAAGGAGGAGCGGCTGAACAGCAGATAGCGCCGGTCGGGATTGTAGCTGCGGAAGCCTTCAGCGGCGGACTTTGTCATCATCGCGCCGTAGAGGTTGTGCACTTTGTCGTGGCGTACGGGCTGACCATCCACCGTGTGGTAGAAGCGGCGGTAATCCTCGGCGTTGTTGGCAATGTTGACGAACGCGTCTTTCAATTTGAACGCGCCGTCAATGCCCAGATTCTCGTGCCGCATCTTTTCCGCCGTCTCGAACGCGTTTTCCAGACTGTCCGTGCTGTAAAACAGCGCCGGTTCGTTCATGTCGTTCCAGAAGCCTTCGATGCCCGTATCCATCAGCTTATGGTACTTCGCGCCGAACCATTGCCGCACGTCCTCGCGCAGGAAATCCGGGAAGCACGCGCGCCCCGGCCAAACCGCGCCCACGAACAGGCTGCCATCCGCCTTCTTGACGAAGTAATCCTTCTGCACACCCTCGTCGTAAATCGGGTCGCCAGTGAGCTGCTTGATGCCCGCGTCAATAATCGGTACAAGGTGGATGTGCTCGTCCTTCATGCGCGCATTGGTGGCTTTCAAATCCGGGAAATGCACCGGATTCCAGGTGAAGTCCTTGAAATCCTCCATGTAGTCGATGTCCATGCACACGTTGTCCAGCGGGATGTGGCGCTTGCGGTGCTCGGATACGATGAAGTTCAAATCGTCTTCGCTTGCGTACCCCCAGCGGCTCTGGATGTAGCCCATCGCCCACTTCGGCGGAATGTAGCTGCGTCCGATGAGGTGGCGGAACTCGCGCACCAGCCCTGTTAGCGTGGTGCTTTCAATCAGATACACCGACAGATTGCCGTTTTCGGACGTAATGACCGCCTTGCCGCCGTCAGAATACCCCAAATCAAACGTGACCGCACCGGGATCGTCGAAATACGCGCCGAAAACACCTTGCTCGCCGCTGAACAGCAGCAGATTGTGGCTGGAATAAATGCCGCCCTTGTTCTCCGTGTGGCTGAAATCGTCC
>OLOW01002582.1_pt1 | contig 12082 bp, 10 predicted proteins | sample 1672801 | NCBI WGS metagenome assembly OLOW01 (sample SAMEA3136725, study PRJEB25190) | human gut metagenome | biome: human gut; feature: human-associated habitat; material: faeces | place: Austria | collected 2013
TCTACCTGATGAGCCGCGGCATGACCGAGGAGGACGCCCGCGCCCTGATCGTCGGTGGCTTTGCCGAGCCCATCGCCAAGGAGCTGCCGCTGGAATATGCGGTGGAGATGAACAACCTGATTCATCTGGAGATGAAGGGAAGCATTGGCTGATTGTAAGCCTTCCCCCGATGGGGGAAGATGGCCGAGGCCCCGCCCGAGGCCGGATGAGGGGCGTGTTTGCCATGATTGCCCGTTAATGGGTCGCTACCGCAAGCTTTGCCCTCATCAGTCCGCTTCGCGGACAGCTTCCCCCGAGGGGGAAGCCTTAGCATTGAGTTTAAGGTGATATATATGACTACAACCATGAACCGCCTCCCGGTTTCCACCTGGAATCCGCTGGGCGTGAATTATGCCCCGGCGTCGGCGGCACTGCCTGCCGTGCCCGCCGCGGGCTGGGCTAAGGCCGAGGCCTTGTCCCCTGCCCTGCCCGCCGGTGTGACGGCCCCCGCCGCGGCTGACTTCGGCAGCTTTGCCGTCAGCGGCATGGGTGCCGAGACCGACGCCTGGCTGGCCGCAAACGCCAACCTTGTCAACCATCTGACCGTGACCGGCACCGCCGACGCGCCCGTCGTGTTTGAGACGGCGCTCGACGCCGACCACCCCCACGCGCTGACCTATCTGACCATCGACGCCGCGGCGGGCAGCAGCCTGACCGTCGTGCAGGTCGTGCGCGGTGATGCCGAGGGCGGCGTCTCCGCCAACCTGACCCGCATCCGCGCCGCCGAGGGTGCGCATGTAGTTTTGGTGCAGGTGCAGCTGCTGGGCAACCGTGCCCGCCGCTGGAACGCCGTTGCCATTGAGCAGGGCACCTCCGCCCGCGTGGAGCAGGTCCGCATTGAGCTGGGCGGCTCCGTCGTCGCCTGCGGTGCCCGCACGCTGCTGAACCACAACAAGTGCGAGTACGATCTCGATGCCGTCTACTTCGGCCACAGCAATGACGTGCTGGACTTCAACGACGTGTCCGTCCACACCGGCAAGGATACCCTGTGCGAGATGCACACCGCCGGTGTGTTGACCGGCAGTGCCGATAAAATTCTGCGCGGTACTGTCGATTTCCAGCGCGGTGCCAAGCGCGGCGTCGGCCATGAGAGCGAGGACGTGCTGCTGTTCAGCCCCAGCGCCCGCAACCGTACCGCCCCCCTCATCCTCTGCGGTGAGGAGGAGGTCGAGGGCCAGCACGCCGCCAGCGTAGGCCGTCTCGACGAGAACAAGCTCTACTATCTGCGCTCCCGCGGCCTGAGCGAAGCACAGGCCCGCCGCCTGATGGTGGACGCCCGCTTTGCCCCGGCCATTGATAAGATCCCGTTGGATTCTTTGCAGGATGAAGTACGTGAAAATGTTGCACGGAGGCTGAATGATGAACTGGACGGCTGATTTTCCGATTCTGGCTGCCGACGAAAACGGCAATCGCCTTGTCTATCTGGACAGCGCCGCCACGACCCAGCACCCCATGCAGGTCCTGAACGCGGTGGTCGATTACTATACGAAAGAGAACGCGAACCCCCACCGCGGCGTTTACGAGCTGGCCATGCGCGCCACCGACGCCCACGAGGGAGCCCGCCACACCGTAGCGCAGTTCTTTAACGCAGAGGACGACGAGATCGTGTTCACCCAGAACACGACGGAGAGCCTGAACCTCGTCGCCTACAGCTACGGCATGAATTTTCTGCATGAGGGCGATGAAATCGTTATCTCCGTGGCCGAGCACCACTCCAACATGGTGCCGTGGCAGCGCGTTGCCAAGGCCACCGGCGCGAAGCTGGTTTATATGTATCCCGGCGAGAACGGCCGCCTGACCACCGAGGAGCTGGACAAAAAAATCACTCCCAAGACGAAGGTCGTCGCCGTGGCGATGGTCTCGAACGTGCTGGGTCTGCGCGCGCCTGTGGAAGAAATTGTGAAGCGTGCCCACGCCGTGGGCGCTGTGGTCGTGCTGGACTGCGCCCAGAGCGCGCCCCACACCCCCGTGGACGTCAAGAAGCTGGACGTGGATTTTGCGGCCTGCTCTGCCCACAAGCTGTACGCCCCCATGGGCGTCGGTGCGCTGTACGCACGCGCCGGGCTGCTGGAAAAGATGCCCCCGTTCATGAGCGGCGGCGATATGATCGGCGCCGTGCATGAAAGCGGCGCGACCTGGGCCGACGGCCCCCGCAAGTTTGAGGCCGGCACCCGCAACGTCGGCGGCGAGGTCGGCTTTGCCGCCGCCATCGACTATATGAAGGGCATCGGCTGGGAGGCCATGGAGACCCATGAGCATGCGCTGCTGGACCGTATGCTGGCCGGTATGCGCGCCATGCCGTGGCTGACCGTCTACGGTGAGCCTGTGGCCGAGGGCCGCTACGGCGTTGTCAGCTTCAATGTCAACGACGTACATCCCCACGATGTAGCGACGATTCTTGACGCGGGCGGCGTGGCCGTGCGCGCCGGGCATCACTGCGCCCAGCCCCTGATGGAGTTCCTGGGCATCGGCAGCTGCTGCCGCGCCAGCGTGGCGATCTACAACACACCCGAGGACGTGGACGCCCTGCTGGAAAATCTTGAAAATGTCAGAAAGGTGATGGGCCTGTGAACCTGAACGAACTGTATACCCAGATCATTACCGAGAACAGCCGCAGCAAAGAGAACCGCCACCCCGTCGAGGGGGCGACCCACAGCCTGGAGGGTGTCAACCCCAGCTGCGGTGACGACATCACGCTGCAATTGCGCGTAAAAGACGGCAAAATCGAGGACGCCGGGTTTATCGGCAGCGGCTGCGCCATCTCGCAGGCGTCGGCTTCGCTGATGATCGACCTTGTGAAGGGCCGCACCGTCGAGGACGCGCACCGCCTCATCAGCCTGTACTTCCAGATGATCAAGGGCAAGATCACGCCCGAGGAGCTGGACGACCTGGAGGACGTAGCCGCTTTGCAGGGCATTGCCCACGTCCCTGCCCGCGTCAAGTGCGCCGTGCTGGCCTGGCACACGCTGGAGGAAGCGCTGGACGGCGAGGGGAAAACCGATAAGGTGACGACGGAAGAGGAAGCGTAACGTTATATTTCTGTGGCAGGATGTTTCGGCATCCTGCCGCTTTTGTTTGTCAGGCCTTCCCCTGTGGGTGAAGCCATTTTGCGCTTCACTTTTCTTCACATATTTTCCCCGTCTACTTTTCTTTTTCCTTCATCTGTGGTACAATATACAAATATATAAGTTAAAATCCTATGATTGCGCCTATAGAGAGAAAGGGAATGTACCATGTGTGGTTTTGTTGGCTTTACCGGTCTGCGTGAACAGCGCGAGGCCATCCTGCACAGAATGGCGGACCGCATCATCCACCGCGGCCCCGATATGGAAGGCTACCATATCAGCGGCGACGACCCGCGCACGGCCATTGCGCTGGGCTTCCGCCGTTTGAGCATCATCGACCTGGCCGCAGGCAAGCAGCCCATGTACAATGAGGATGGCACCGTCGTCTGCGTGTTCAACGGTGAAATTTACAACTTCATGGACCTGCGCACCGAGCTGCAGGCCAAGGGGCACATCTTCAAGACCCACTGCGACACCGAGGTCATCATCCACGGCTATGAGGAGTACGGCACGGCACTGGCCGCCAAGCTGCGCGGCATGTTTGCCTTCGTCGTATGGGACACGAAAACGAACGAGATGTACGGCGCGCGCGATATTTTCGGCATCAAGCCGTTCTATTATACCCAGACTGACGCGGGCGAGCTGCTGTTCGGCTCCGAAATCAAGAGCCTGCTTGAGCACCCCGGCTTCCGCCGTGAGGTCAACGCCGAGGCCCTGCGCCCCTACCTGACCTTCCAGTACAGCGCCATGAACGAGACGTTCTTCAAGGGGACCTACAAGCTGCCCCCGGCCCACTGGTTCACCTACAGGGACGGCAAGATGCAGATCGAGCGCTACTGGGATGTCGATTTCCGCCACCCCACGACGCTCTCCTACGAGGCCGCCGCCGATGAGATTGATGCCCGCGTGCGGGAGAGCGTGGCCGCCCACCGCATCAGCGACGTCAAGCTGGGCGCGTTCCTGTCCGGCGGTGTCGATTCCAGCTATATCACGGCCTGCCTGATGCCCGACGAGACCTTCTCCGTCGGCTTTGCAAGCCCCGACGGCACGCATAAATTTGACGAGACCAGCGAGGCAGGCGAGCTGAGCCAGAAGCTCGGCATCAAGAACTACCGCGAGATGCTGACGAAAGAGCAGTGCCTCGACGCCTTCGCCGACATCCAGTACCACATGGACGAGCCCCAGTCCAACCCGTCCAGCGTGCCGCTCTACTTCCTGTGCCAGCTGGCGCGCCAGCATGTCACGGTGGTGCTGTCCGGCGAGGGCGCGGACGAGATCTACGCCGGTTACGAGTGGTACGCCGACACCCCGCTGATGCAGAAGTACAAGCACATCCCCGCGCCGCTGCGCCATCTGGCCAGCGATGCCAGCCAGCACCTGCCCTACTTCAAGGGGCACGACTTCATCATCAAGGGCAGCGGCCGCCCCGAGGACTGGTTCATCGGCCAGGCGCACGTCTTTGAGGAGAAGGATGCCTACGACATTCTTAGACCTAAGTACCGCGTCGGCCCCACGGCCCGCGAGGTCGCCGCGCCGATCTATGACCGCGTCAAGGACTTGAGCGAGCTGGAAAAGAAGCAGTACCTTGACCTGAACCTGTGGCTGCCCGGGGACATTCTGCTGAAGGCCGACAAGATGAGCATGGCACACAGCCTTGAGCTGCGCGTGCCCTATCTGGACCGCGAGGTCCTGCGCGAGGCCCAGACCTACCCCGACAGCTACAAGCTGCGCGGCGACACGAAGGCCGTGCTGCGCACCGCCGCCAACAAGACCCTGCCCGACGCCTGGGCCAACCGTACGAAGAAGGGCTTCCCCGTGCCGATTGCCAAGTGGCTCGAGGACCCGGCGTTTTCCGCCAAGGTGCGCAAGAGCTTCACGAGCGATGTGGCGGCGGAGTACTTCGACCAGGACAAGCTCGTCGCCATGCTGGCCGACCCCAAGCACGAGCGCCGCAAGATCTGGACTGCCTACACCTTCCTGACCTGGCATGAGCAGTTCTTTGAGAAGTTTGATGCGTGAGCGGGAAAGCGATGCTTTCCAAATAAAAAATAAGAAATAATAAATAATAAATGCGGTGGACCGCGTCGCTGCGCTCCGCTCAAAAGAATCCCGTAGGGGCGCATTCCATATGCGCCCGCGAAAGTATGCGCCGCCGCAAACGGGTACGGGCGGATATAGAATCCGCCCCTACAAATTTCGTTTTCGACCAGCGGGAGAAAACTCCACAATATTTATTATTTCTTATTTATTCTTTATTATTTGAACAAAATCCTATTGAAAATTGGAGATGTACTTTCCCATGTCCGACATTATCCCTGTATTCCTTGGTGCAGACCTGAACTGCTACAACTTTGCCCGGGCGTTCCATGAGGCTTACGGCGTCGAGAGCTACGCCTATGGCCGCTACCCGATGGCTCCGACCAAGTATTCCAAAATCATCCACTTTACCACCGTGCCCGATATGGACAACGAGGACACGATGCTGCGCATTCTGCACGAGTTTGCGGCACAGCATAAGGGCAAGCGGCTCTATCTGTTCGGCTGCACCGACGATTACGCCGCGATGATCATCCGCCGCAAGGCCGAGCTGACCGAGTATATCGCCCCCGGCCCTGCCGCCGACCTGTACGGCTCCATCCAGAAAAAGGCCGAGTTCTACGAGGTCTGCGAAAAGTTCGGCATCCCCTACCCCGACTCGAAAATCCTGACCGCACCTGTCGATGCCGCCGAGCTGACCGAGGATAAATTGGGCTTTGCCTACCCCATCATCGTCAAGCCGTCGTCCAGCGTTGATTACTGGAAGCATCCGTTTGACACGATGAAGAAAGTCTACACCGCCGCCACCCCCGCCGAGGCCGCCGAGATCGTCAAAACGATCTATGCCAGCGGCTACCCGGACCGCATGGTCCTGCAGAAGATGGTGCCGGGCGGCGACGACCACATGCGCGTGCTGACGGCGTTCTCCGACGAGAACGGTAAGGTCCGCGCCATGTGCCTTGGCCATACGATGGTCGAGGAGCACACCCCCCACGGCTTGGGCAACCATGCCGCCATCGTCAGTGAGGACACGACCTCCCTGCCGCTGGTGGAGAACATCCGCAAGATGCTGGAGGCCTGCCGCTACACCGGTTTTTCCAACTTTGACATCAAGTACAGCGGCACCCCCGGCGACTACCGCGTGTTTGAGATCAACCTGCGCCAGGGCCGCAGCAACTACTATGTGACCGCCACCGGCATGAACATTGCCAAGCTGGTTGTGGAAAAGTGGAACGACGGCGGCACGGACTGCGTGCTGAACAAGAACGAGGTGTTCTGGCACCACGTCCCCGCTCGGGTGGCCTTTACCTACACCGAGGACAAGGACCTCGTCGCCCGCGCCAAGGCGCTGAAAGCACAGGGCAAGGAGGCATGCAGTCTGCTGTACAAGCCCGACCTGCTGTGGAACCCCGTGCGCTATGCCTGCGTGCTGGAGCAGCTGAGAAGGCAGTTCAAGAAGTTTAAGACGTATTACCCGGTACACAAATAATAAATAAAAAATAAGAAATAATAAATGTGGTGAATCGCGTCGCTGGCGCTCCGCTCAAAAAACGTAGGGGCGGATTCCATATCCGCCCGTGCCCGCTTGCGGCAAGGCAAACTTCCGCGGGCGCATATAGAATGCGCCCCTACGGATTTCGTTTTCGACCAAAGGGAGAAAACTCCACATTCTTTATTATTTATTATTTATTATTTATTCTTTCTTATTTAAAAAGGACGTTATCATGAAGCTAAACGACCTTGTCCAACATATCTCCCACACGGGTGCCTCCGAAACGGACATCAACGCCATCACCTACGACTCCCGCAAGGCTTGCGCCGGCTCGCTGTTCGTCTGCCTTGTCGGTGCGTGGCTGGATGGGCATACCTACGCCGAAAGCGCCTACCAAAACGGCTGTCGTGCGTTTTTGGTGGAGCATAGGGTCGACCTGCCCGCGGACGCCGTGCAGATCGTCACCGACGACACCCGCGCGGCGCTGGCCGTCATCGGTGCGGATTTCTACGGCAACCCCGCCGACGAGCTGCACCTCATCGGCATTACCGGCACAAAGGGCAAGACGACCACCGCCCTGCTGACCGCGGCCATCATGACCGAGGCCGGTCTGCCCTGCGCCTACATCGGCTCCAACGGCGTGGACATTGCGGGCGTGCACGAGGCCACCGCCAACACAACGCCCGAGAGTCTCGAGCTGCACCGGCTGTTCCGCAAGATGCTGGATGCGGGCGTGCGCCACTGCGTACTGGAGGTCAGCAGCCAGGCGCTGCGCCACCACCGCGTAGACGGCGTGCCGTTTGAGGTCGTGGCTTTCACGAACCTGTCGGAGGATCACATCGGCCCCGGCGAGCACCCCGATTTTGAGGACTACAAGTGCGCCAAGCGCCGCCTGTTTGCAGAATACAACGCCCGCACGATGGTTTACAACGTGGATGACCCCTACAGTGATTTCATGCGCGAGGGCTTTAAAGGCGAACAGATCAGCTTTGGCATCCAGAATGCCGCCGACTATCACGGGCAGAATCTGGCACAGTACCGCAGCCAGACCGCCCTCGGCGTTGACTTTGACTGCGTACACGCGGGCGAAACGACCCACATCGAGGTCATGTCCCCCGGCACGTTCAGCGCTTCGGATGCGCTGTGCGCCGTCGCACTGTGCGGCGCGTTCGGCGTGACGCCTGCCCAAGCCGCCGCCACGCTGGCCCACACCCCCGTGCAGGGCCGCTTTGAAGTCGTCGAGGGTCTGCCCGGGCGCACCTTCATTGTGGACTACAGCCACAACGGGCTGGCCCTGACCAGTGCGCTGAAAACGCTGCGGGCGTACAATCCGCACCGTTTACTTTGTGTATTTGGGTCGGTGGGTGGCCGCACGCAGGTGCGCCGCAAGGAGCTGGCCGACGCATCGAGCGCCTACGCTGACTATACGATCATCACGAGTGACAATCCCGACAACGAGCCGCCCGAGGACGTCATCCGCGACATTGCGGGCCACATGGCTCCCGGCGCACCCTACACCTGCATCACGGACCGCCGTGAGGCGATTTACGCCGCGGTGAAAATGGCCGAGCCCGGCGACATTGTGCTGTTTGCGGGCAAGGGCCACGAGGATTACCAGCTGATCAACGGCAAAAAACTGCATTTCGTCGAGCGGGAGATCATTAAAGAGGCTTGCGCGGAGATAAGCAAATAAAACAGCGGCCCACACTTCGGGAGATACGAAGCGTGGGCCGCTACTGCGTTGCAGGGGCCGGGCATGCCCGGCCCGCGGCATGTACGGCGGACGGGTTCTGCCGGAAGGCTGCGGGCCGCACATGTGCGGCCCCTACCGCGTTGCGGGATTTTTATTGTGTGTCGCAATGGTAAGCGGGCACGGAGCGGTCAAGACCGCTCCCTACAGAACCCTGGAAAGCGGTATCGTAGGGAGGGGTCTTGACCCCTCCGCACAAGTTTTCGACATCAGAAGTATACATCCTTTACGCCCCGGCTCTTGGCAGCAACAACGCGGCGGCCAGATACGCAAAATACAGCGCCAAACACACCCACCCCTGCCCGCGCTTCAGCTTGTGCCTGCACAGCGGCGGGAGCAACAGCACCAGCGCCATGGCGGCGCAGACGGGGACTTCATAGCTGCGGAACTGCGCGCCGACGGGCAGCTTGTGGCGGTACATCAGGCTGGAAATCGGCAGCGCCAGCGTCAGGTTCAGGATCGCGCTGTTCAAAAGCTGGATGGGCAGCGAATCCGGCGGGTAGTAGCGGCAGCGAACCGAGAACCACTTCCAGACCGAGCCCAGCGGGTGATTCAGCGCCTCGACCAGCAGAGGGATACAGAACCCGAAGCTGATGAGCGTCGCCGCCCAGAGGGCCTGGATCGTGCCTGTGAGGTTTGCCAGCGTCGTGGCGCTGTAGAGCAGCGCCTGTGCACCGCCCGCCAGCAGGGCCAGCCCGCCCACGACGCCCGCCAGATTTGTCAGTGCGTTCCGGACGCTCATGACCGGGAAGGCCATCGTGTGGGCGGTGTAGCCGTATTCCTGCGCGGCCAGCTGCGGGCTGGGATGCTTTTCGGACGTGGAGACCGCCTTGATCGTATCACCGTAGGTGAATTTGTGCTGGAACACAATGCTCATCATGACAAAGAGCACGAACAGCAGCATCAGCAGTCCGGTGCCTGTGTAGCTCAATTCGCCGTCCCGCACAAACACGGCCAGCACGCCGCAGGCCGCCAGCAGCAGCAGGCATTTACGGCAGAACTCGTCCCGGTCCGCCACGGCGCAGTGCCTCTTGCGCAGCAGGCAGACGGAGAGCGCCAGCCCCAGATTCGTGACAGCGCCCGCCAGTGCGGTGCCGATGGCCAGCGCCGTGACCGACATGCCCGCCGCCAGAAATGCCAGCATCAGCTGCGGCAGCGCCAGGCAGAACGGTGCCACTGTGCCGCCCACGACCCACATGGGCAGCCCAAGCAAGGCGCAGCACCAGGTAGTGCACCGCCCCGCCAGCCGACTGCCCACCGCTGTAAACAGCAGGCCGAGGGCGTAGACTAATAAAGTTGCAACTAAAATTTTCATCATTGTATCGTAGGGGCGGATTCCATATCCGCCCGAGCCGTGCCGCCGCTTGACGGGCGGATAGGGAATCCGCCCCTACGGTTGTAAACAAAAAAGCGGTGCCGGGGCACCGCTTTTTTTCTTAGTACGCTACGCCCCAGACGACCATCTTCTGGGCGGGCTTGCCGCAGACCGGGCAGACATCGCTCAGGTGCTCTTGGGCAAAGGGCATGCAGCGGCTGGACAGGCCAGCGTCGGCCTTCATGGCCTCCTCGCAGGCGAGGTCGCCGCACCACATCGTCTTGATAAAGCCGGTGTGCTCCTTGGCAAGCTGCTTGACCTCGTCCATCGTGGTGGCGCTGTAGGTGCGGTTCTCACGGTTCTGCAGGGCGCGGTCATACAGGTCCTTTGCCAGGGCCTCCATGGCAGCGGGGATGGCCGTGGCCAGCTCCTCAAACTTCACAAACTGCTTCTCGCGGGTGTCGCGGCGGACCAGCACGCACTGGCCGTTCTCGATGTCGCGGGGGCCGACCTCCAGGCGCACGGGCACGCCCTTCATCTCCCACTGGGCAAACTTCCAGCCGGGCTGCTTGTCGCTGTCGTCCAGCTTGACGCGGGCATACTGGCCGATCTCGGCGGCCAGCTCGCGGCACTTGTCCAGCACGCCGGGCTTGTGGGCAGCCACGGGCACGATCACGACCTGAATGGGCGCGATGGCCGGGGGCAGGATCAGGCCGTCGTCGTCGCCGTGGGTCATGATGATGGCGCCGATCAGGCGGGTGGACGCGCCCCAGGAGGTCTGGAACGGATACTGCAGGGTGTTGTCGCGGCCCGTGAAGGTCACGTCATAGGCGCGGCTGAACTTGTCACCGAAGTAGTGGCTCGTGCCGCTCTGCAGGGCCTTGCCGTCCTTCATCATCGCCTCGATGGTGTAGGTCGCCTCGGCACCGGCAAACTTCTCCTTGTCGGTCTTGCGGCCCTTGACAACGGGGATGCACAGGTCGTGCTCGGCAAAATCGGCGTAGCAGTTCAGCTGCTGCTCGGTCTCGGCCTTGGCCTCCTCGGCGGTCTCGTGGATGGTGTGACCCTCCTGCCACCAGAACTCACGGGTGCGCAGGAACGGGCGGGTGGATTTTTCCCAGCGGACGACGCTGCACCACTGGTTGTACAGCATGGGCAGGTCGCGGTAGGAGTGCAGCACATGGCTGAAATGGTCGCAGAACATCGTCTCGCTGGTGGGGCGCACCGCAAGGCGCTCCTCCAGCGGGTCGCTGCCGCCGGCGGTGACCCAGGCGACCTCGGGCGCAAAGCCGTTGACCAGCTCGCCTTCCTTTTTCAGCAGGCTTTCCGGGATCAGCACGGGCATTGCCACGTTCTCATGGCCGGTTTTCTTGAATTCGCCGTCCATGATCCGCTGCATATTCTCCCAGATGGCGTAGCCATAGGGGCGCAGGATGGTAAAGCCCTTGACGGAGGCGTACTCCACCAGTTCGGCCTTCCGGCACACGTCCGTGTACCACTGCGCAAAATCGACCTCCATGTCGGTGATCTGCTCCACCTTTTTCTCTTTTGCCATATTTTCTCATCCTCTCAGAATGCCAAATCTTGATACTCTATTATAGCACCATTGTCAAGGGTCTGCATAGGATGAAGCAGATGTTTTTCATAAAAATTTTCCGCTCAGGAGGCGCTTATGACAAAGGTTACGCTGTACTTGGAGCCGGCCGTGGCTCTGTTTTATTCCCGGGTCGCCGACTGGGCAGGACTGCCGTTGGAGCAGGTGCTCTGCGACAGCCTTTACAAGCTGGCGGGGGAATTGAGTCTGGAGGCACTGCAAAACCGGGAGGAAAACCCATTGTAATTTCCTCCCGAATTTGCTATACTAAACGGGAAAGAAATCCCCGCCGGTTTTCCGGCGTAAAGACAAGACATTGGGAGGTTCCTCCATGAAATCTATCCGTGAAATTTACAAAACCGGCAAAGGCCCCTCGTCCTCCCATACCATGGGGCCGGAACGTGCCGCGAACTATTTTAAGAACGCCCACCCGCAGGCCGACGGCTTCCGGGTGATCCTCTACGGCTCTCTGAGCAAAACCGGCGTGGGCCACGGCACCGACCGGGTGCTGCGGGAGGTCCTTGCCCCCGTCCCCACGGAGATCGTGTTCTCCGACGAGGCGCTCCCCGCCTCCGCCCACCCCAACACCATGGACCTGATCGCTCTGAAAAACGGGGCGGAAGCGGACAGGCTGCGGGTGGAATCCATCGGCGGCGGCGATATCCGCATCCCCGGTCAGACGGATTCCGAGAGCGAAGAAGTCTACGTGGAGCATTCCTTCGCGGAGATCGCCGATTTCTGCAAGTGGCGTGCTTAAATCTAGCATTCTTCTCTGTACCAATTCTATCAT
>OLOW01002583.1_pt1 | contig 12082 bp, 9 predicted proteins | sample 1672801 | NCBI WGS metagenome assembly OLOW01 (sample SAMEA3136725, study PRJEB25190) | human gut metagenome | biome: human gut; feature: human-associated habitat; material: faeces | place: Austria | collected 2013
CCCCTGCAAGTCCCAGGATACAGCCCAGCAGCTTCTTGCCGGTCATTTTCTCCTTACGGAAGATCAGGCAGGATAAAAAGATGGCGATAAAATTCCCAAGGCCGGAAATGATCCCGCCTTTTACACCGGAAGTGTGGGCTACTCCTATGTAAAAAAAGAAATACTGCACAAGCGTCTGAGCCATACACACCGGTATGGAATAACACAGAGTCTTTTTGTCCGGGAGAAGTATCTTATGCTGCTGGATAGAAGCAAATATAAGCACCAGGATCCCTGCCAAGGTAAAACGTACTCCTGCAAACAGGATCTGGCTGGCACTGTCTGCAGAATCCACCTGCAGCAGCCGATAAGCAGTTTTGATAGTGGGAATGGCGCTCCCCCACAGGATGCAGCACACACAAGCAAGTGCCGCTACCACCCATGTTTTGGTCAGGGTGGAGGATTTTGAATCAGTTGTCATGTTCTTTGTACCTCGTAAAAATTTATCTGTTTTCAAAAGTCTGTTACTCCGTACCTACGGTACTGCCGTCCAGGACTTTTCTAATAAAATCCTATCATAAAAATGCCCGATTCACAAGCGATAAATACATTGACAAAAAGCGTCCGGTATACTATGGTTATGATATAAATATTTTCAAAAAGGGGGAAGAAAGCTATGAAAAAGAAACATTCCAGAATGATGATGGGCATGCTTTTCCTGCTTCTGACACTGACTCTTGGAGTTGTTCCGGTTCAGGCCGCCAAACGAAAAGCAGTAAAGGTGCAATCCAAGATAACCCGTTCCAGCGGCAGGATGTCTATGACCGTGCGAGGTCTGGATTCCAAGGGAAAACAGGTATGGAGACATAAAACCAGAAAATATCCGGCGACAGAGCTTGATATGGTAGAATGTGTGGTTCGCAAGCAAAAAGTGTATATTTTCGCCGGTTCCAAACTGACCGTGCTGCGCAAGACAGACGGAAAGAAATTATGGACCCTCAATAATATCTCTTCAGCAGGATATGCACTTACCTTCGATAAAAGTGATAACCTGTATGTAACCGGATATTATGAGGATATTATTTTTAAAATTTCCCGGAATGGCCGTATTCTGTGGAAGACCGATATCTCTAAAACAGGAAACTATTGGCCAAACAACTTAAGAGTTTCAGGAAAAAAACTTATAATTCCCTATGGCACAAGTACAAATCCACCTTATAACAGTAGAAATCACAGAGTCATTCTTTCCACAAAAACAGGTAAAATTATATCTTACAGATAATATTGAATACAATATTTTACCCTTATATGGAATGACTCTTTGTTGTTTCAAAAGTCAGAGTGAAAAAGATTTTTCATAAAATCACAGGCATCCCCTTCTATACATTGAGGGAGATGCCTTTTCTAATAAAATCATAAATCTGCCTGTTCAACCAGATTAATTATGAGTTTTTCATACTCAAGTAAAATATTTTATACGCTGAGCTTCTTTTCCATGATCCAGCCGCTGATCAGATACAGCACTGCTGCGATCACAAATGTGACTATAATATATAGGGTAAAGGTCAGTTCCGCACTTTTCAGAACCGGAATGTGATCCAGTGCTGTTCCAAGAATCATGGAAAGAATCATGAAGATAATAAAGGCTACCACTTTGCTGCCTTTTTTTCCGGCAAGAACACTGGAGGATAAAATCACTGCCAGATCTGCATTAACAATATAGACGATCCAGCTTGCCAAAAGTCCGAAGAAAAATAATACGGCTTCTGTCTGCGTAAAATCCACAGACCAGTTTACTTCCATAAAGGAGCTTACCAGATCAAACAGTTCTTTTACTCCACCGATATAAAGAGTTGCCACCGTAAGATCAATAGCAGACAGTACTGCAAAAAACGCACCTGTCAGTACAATGGAAATGCCATTTTCCAGAATCTTGGCTCCCAGGATCTGATAGCTGTTCTTTGGGGTCAGAAACAGCATATAACTCTGTTTGGTGTTCAGGTCACGGTGCAGGACATTCACACTTTCCAATCCGATATAAACAACACCAATGATTGCGCACAAAGACAGAAAAACAATTCCCATTGCCAGAAGATTATCTTTTTTTCCAAAAACACCGATCAAAAAGACAATTTCCATTACTGCAGTGATTGCCAGCAGCACCAGCTTGGAAAAGGCAGTCTTTCGAAATTCATATTTCATCAGCTTTAACATATTTCTTCTCCTCCATGTCCATAAAATTCACGGTACAGATCAACCACAGATTTGTGCTGGCTGATCCGAAGCTCTTCCACCATACACTGTCTGACCAGCTTGCCATCTTTCATAAAAATAGCGGCATCTGCCACACGCTCCAGCTCATCTACAAGGTGGCTGGAAATTACCAGTGTCACATCCGGATCAATGGCCTCCAGAATGCTTTTCATAATCTGGTCCCTGGCAAGAAGATCAATGCCATTTAAAGGTTCATCCAACAGATATACCTTTGCTGCCCTTGCCATGGTAACAGCAATTTTCAGCTTAGCCATCATACCGGAGGAAAGCTTTTGGGCTTTCATATCTTCTGTCAGTTCCATACGGGAAATCATCTGTCTGTATTTCTCCATGGAAAAGTCCTCAAAGAAGTCTTCATAATATTTTCCCACATCTGCTACTGACATCCAATTATAAAAATAAGGCTCCGTGGACATGTAGGCAATCTCTTTTTTACTCTCCCGGCCAATGGGATTTCCCTGGTAAAGAATTTCTCCTCCAGTGGGTTTCACAAGTCCGGAGGCCATCTTCATCCAGGTGGTCTTGCCGCTTCCATTGGGACCGAGCATTGCATATATAAGCCCTGTTTCCAGCTGTAAAGAAACCTGATCTACAGCAGTCTTGCTGCCATACTTCTTTGTTATTTCTCTGCTTTCTAAAATCATTTCTACGTACTCCTTGTCATTCCTTAGACTGTTCTTCTTCCAGAAGTCCGATCGCTTCGGATCTGGAAAAACCAAGCTGCTCCATCCCTTCCAGAAATTCCCGGATCAGGGTACCAGCCATCTCTTCTTTTAACATCTGAACTCTCCTTGCATCTTCGGTTACGAAAGTTCCCATCCCACGTCTGGTGAAACAGATTCCTTCCATTTCCAGCTCCTTATATACGCGGCTGACGGTATTGGGATTGATGGTATATTCCACTGCCAGGTCGCGTACAGACGGAAGCTTCGCCCCCGGAGACAGCTTGCCGGTTACAATGTCACGCTTTATCAAATCTGCTACCTGAAGGTAAATCGGCAGCGATGAATTATATTCCATATATGCCTCCTTTTTCTCACGTATCACTGTCATAGTTTTATAGTACACTAGTTTTATAATATTGTCAAGGATTTTTGCAACAAAAAAAGACAATACCTTTTCTTTTGTAGAAAGATGGGTATTGTCTTTTGGAAATTAGAAATTTCTGGAGCAGAGCCGCTCCCGTAACTATGATTGAATCTTATCAAGAAAAATCTCTATCGTCTCTTCTATTTGCTCTTCTCTTGAAATGCTGGCCTTGCCATCTCCCTTTTGGTCTCCATAGCTTCCAAACTGTCCGTGGTTTCCACCTTCCAGACACTTTTCGATGCTGTTGGCAGGAAGCAGGGCGCGTCCTTTTTCCAGGCTCTTTCGATTTAGGACACCGTCCTCACTTCCGTATATGGTTACCACCAAAAGGTCTGACTGTGATAAATCTTTGGTGGTGTAAGATGCAAGAAGTAAAAGACCGTCAAGCTCATCCGTATGCCCTGCTGCAAAGCTGGCGGCCATTGCACCGCCAAGGGAATGTCCGCCCAGGTACCAGCTGTCATACTGATAATTCTCCAAAATCTTCTCAGCCCGGTTTATCCCGAAAAAGGCCATGTGAAAAGGCATATCCACTAGAAAGCAGTCCACACCCTTCTGAGCAAGCTGATACATAAGAGGGGCATACGCTTCTGTGGAAACCTTTGCACCAGGGTAAAAGATCAGAGCCTTTGTGGTTCCAGGCCCATCAAAGAAAATCCCCTGATCAAACCCGGAAACCTGAACCTCTTCGGAGCTGGTAAGGTATGGCTCTACGTCTACACTGTGGTAATAGGTACACAGGTAGAGGGCGACTGCAAGCAAGAGAAACGCAACGATGCAGAAAATAGCGATTCGTTTTCTTTTTGTTTTTTGAAATTTGGTTTGTGGTGTTGAATTGGTAGCGTCCATTTTTGCCTCATATTTCTCTTAAGTGTGTCATTCTATCCATTTATAAGATATGCCGTTGGGGCATGAGATACATCTGAATCAATCAATAAATACTTTCCGTCAAAGCTTACATACGACGCGCATGTCGGAGAATAATTCTCTATCAGTACATTTCCATTCCAGTCATATAAATTATAATTTCCATTTATCTGTCCCCTCCAGACAAGTCCAGTTTTTCCATCCGCAGGAGAAGGAAAATAGTCAAAATCGTTTTTTATACCATTGGCTGCCACTAATCTGTAATTCAAATCATTTGTATTCGTTGTAGCTACAGCAAATACAGGATAATCATAAGTAACCCTATCTGATATTTCCGAGGTAACCGGATCACAGGTTATTACACCATCTTTTCTTATGTAACCAATCTGCCCATCTTTTTCTACTACGAAATAGCCACATCTTGAGAACTCAATCCGGTCATATTCTTCAGGAATGATCCAATTGCCGTTTAAATCGCATACTCCATAATGGGAGGAAGATTCTGTAATCACATAACCAAGTTCCTTATACCAGCCCGGTTGATAATAAGTAGCACTTATTCCTTTTTCATATAAAGAATCCCTTATCTTATCATATGAAGAAGTGTATCCAGGAACTATAGAAAAAGAGAAATCAACAGAGACATCGTCTCCATTATCTTTAATACAAAGAAGCTCTGCATTTGCAGAAATTGAAGCCCTTTTACGAATTCCAGCTTCTCTTCTATTATTTCCATTTAAACTGTAGGCTGTTATATACGAGCCGCCTTCATCTCCAATAATCCAATACTCGTTCAAAATATCAATGTTATTATATTTAAATGGAATAGCTACGCTTCCATCCATGGCAAATACACCATATTTTCCTGTCGTATCATCTATGGCTAAACACCAGCCATATTTGGAGGCTTTAAAAAATCTATACTTAAATTCTGTAAGAAGATTTCCATTTAGATCCATTAATGCCTCTGCGCCCCTATTATTCGGATCTTGTACTCTAATTAAATAAGTTCCGAAAACAAAGCCAAGATATTCATACTCATCACCAACTGAAATTACTCCAAGCTTTGTCAGCTGAAGCGCACCGTCTGCAGGATCGTTTTTTGCATTTATAAGGAAATTATGTCCACTTACATCTCCACCGGTTATGTTCTCAGAAACAGATGGGAAAGCATAATTCGCAGTAAGGCTTACATCAAATCCAGGCATCACAAAAGATGTGGTTTCTGCCTGGGGATCAGCAAGAACCACATCTCCAGAATTCACTGTCCATCCAGCAAATACGGCTTCACTTATTGGTTGTTCCGCTGTTATTGTTACGGTATCCCCCTCATAGTGAGAGCTGGTTTCGGCAGAACCATTTTCTTCTACTCTAACAGAGGACATACGTAGCACTGGTGTTACAGTTGGATCCTCTGCTGGTGCTACAACCGATTCTAAAGAACTACCGGAATCATTTTGCATATTTTTTCCCACAAATACAATTACACCTACTGCCAGTATTGTCGCGCCTACAGCCACATATTTTTTCCAGTTAGAAGAGGCGGGCGCCCCATTTTTGGCTGTAGAAGAACTTTTATTTTCTGTACATGATTTTTCTTTTTTACTCTCAGAAAGCTTTTGTGACTGTATTTTTGATACTTCTGAAGAAACAAAAGTATTTTCCAACACCGGAATCGAGGGAATCTCACGTGCTGTCTTTTTCAGCTTCTGCAGATCATTGTACAGTTCATGCATTGTCCCATAACGATTCTCCGGCAGGTATTCGCAGGCTTTTAAAATAATGGCCTGGAATTCTTTGCTTCCGTTGCAGGGCGCCGGAAGCGGAATCCCTCGAACACGCTTCATCAAGGCAGCTTCCCGGTCACTGAAACTAATCTTCTGATCGATAGGTGGATAAAAGGGCAGACGGTTATTGTTCATTAGACGGTAAAGCACAATTCCCAGTGAATAAATATCTATCTGCTCATTATAATCCTGACCAAGATACACCTCCGGTGCCATGTAGCTCTCGGTTCCTTTTTTGGAAAGTCCCCCTGTGGTTTTCTCAATGGTACGGGCGATGCCAAAATCTCCCAGTTTAAAGTGCCCGGTATGATCTACAAAAATATTTTCCGGCTTAACGTCCCGGTGTACCAGCCCATTATCAAAGGCATAGGTAAGAGCGTTGCTGATCTCACTTCCGATACGGATTGTGGTATTTTGATCTATAGGGTGGTTTAACATCCATTCTGTCAGAGGTGTAAGCAACTCCATTTTGATCAGAATATCCCAGCCAACGCCATCTTCATGGGCGATGACCGTGTGATCCTCATATGCCACAATGTTGGGATGATCTTTCAAAGATACCATGACCTTGATTTCCCGAAGGATTTCATCTACAAATTCCCGGAAATACTGGGTAACCGATTTCTCATCCATTCCTTCACTCATAACGGTTTTTACATCTGAAACGGATCGCGGAATGCGGATTACCTTCAATGCAGATTTCGCAGTAATCACCGAATCATTTTTCTCTATTTCAAAAACCTTTCCTGTTGCACCCTCCCCGATCTCGCGGGTGATCTGCCAGTCGTTAAATACAAAAGCTCCTATTGCGTAGTTCATACTCTCCCCCATTTGTTTTGTAAATTTATAAAGTTATCATGATTCTATCGCAAATATGTCCGATTTAACAAAATTATACCACGTAAAAAGGAGTCAAACAACATCTTTCACAGGATGTTGCCGACCCCCTGATTAAATCAATAGCTATTGACTGCAGCTTAAACCACTCTTTTTGCTTCCAGCTTTTTCATATGCAGTAAATATACGATGAGGATTGCACTGCCGGTAAAAATCCAGGAGGCTACGTAGACATTCATCAGCATATCGAAGGTTGGCACCATCTTGAAAATGGTTGCCAGCCAGATCATACGGAAAACTACAGTTCCAAGAATGGTGATAATGGAGAGCTCCAGGGATTTTCCCATGCCTCGAAGAGCTGCACTTTCCACCTCGTAAGTAGCGGTAAGCCCCTCCAAAGAGCATACCCGGTGCATACGGATCAGACCGAAGGCCGCCACTTCTGCGCTGGTGGTATAAATACTTACAAAGAAATCATCCCAGATCATAAATACAATACTTAGAAGTTCCGTAAATCCCATTCCAAAAAGCAGACACAGCCAGAATACCTTTTTGCAGCGTTTTAAATTTCCGGCACCAAAGTTCTGACTGGTAAAGGTCACGGCGGCCTGAGCAAAAGCAGCTGCAATATCATATGTAAAATATTCAAAATTCAGCGCCAGTGAAGAGCCTGCAATCGCATCCTCTCCAAAGGAGTTGATTCCGCTTTGGATAAATACATTGGAAACAGAGAAAATCGCCCCTTGTATTCCTGCGGGGATTCCAATTGCCAGAACCTTAGACAGCTCACTTTTATTGATGCGTATTCTGGAAAAACAAAACTGAAATTCATCCTCTCTTTTGCGAAGATGGTGGATGACCAGAGCTGCACTTAGCACATTGGAGATTACAGTTGCAATAGCCACACCGGAAACTCCCAGATGAAAACAGATCACCAGAAACAGGTTCAAAATCACATTTACAATTCCGGAAGCAAGCAGGTAATACATGGGTCTTTTGCTGTCCCCGTAGCTGCGTAAAATAGCAGAACCGAAGTTATAAATTGTCATAAAAGGCAGACTGATAAAATAAATACGAATATACAAAAGTGCCTCATCCATAACACTTTTCGGTGTTCCGGAGGCCTCCAGTACCACCCTTGCTGACAGCATACCGATGATCATAAGCAAAAATCCAAGGATTGCTCCAAAGGTAAGTATGGTATGAAGCATACCGTTGATCCGCTCACGCTTTTTCTGACCGATCAAAGTCGCCAGAGCTGCATTAGGCCCAACAGACATACCCACAAGTAAGTTTACAAAAATACCCACAAGTGCTACGCAGCTTCCCACTGCAGCCAGAGCTCGGTCCCCTGCAAAACGGCCAACCACCGCCACATCTGCGGAATTAAATAACTGTTGTAAAATGCTGCTGAATGCCAGCGGTATTGCAAACAGGATAAGCTTGCCTGCAAGACCACCATTCAGCATATCCATTTCTTTTGATTTTTTTACAGTTTCCATCTCTTACGGAATTCCTTTTCTACTTAAATGTATTAATTTAACACTTTTGGCTGGTAGCGCAGATCTGAAACATTATATACTGTCACAAAAGCCTTCGGATCTTCATGATTGATAAAATTCATCAACTTTTGATATTCTGTCTTATCCACAATGGTAATGATCTCATTTCGTTTTTCCATATTATACGCACCGATGGATTCATAAATAGTAGCGCCACTGTGAAGATCCTCGATAATAAATTTTCGAAGCTCATTTTCTTTGTTGGTGATAATACACACTCGTCTTTTGATATTATGGTCAAAAATGAAATGATCCAGAACTATACCATTGAAATACGTTCCTAGAATACTTAAAACTACCGTTTTTTTATCGTATACCAATGCTGCTGAAAGAGCTACACACATACCGGAAAAAGACATAGCCTTTCCCAGATCCATGTGAAGATACTTGTTCATGATCTTTGCCACAATATCCAGTCCGCCGGAAGAAGCATTTCTGTTAAAAAGGATGCTAAGCCCTATACTCACCAGCAGAATATAACAAAGAACATCCAATTCCTGACTGCCTGTTAACGACTCAAAGTCAGGAAATATTTTTTCAAAAAGCCCGAGGAAAACTGGCCTCACAATACTTGTATAAACTGTTTTAGTTCCAAATTCCCGCCCACAGGTAAAAAAACCGATGATCAGAAGTACAATATTCAGAATCATGGTGATTACAGACAAATGCAGAGGGATAAAGTTGGAAAGTACAATACCAAGACCGGAAATACTGCTCACTGATGCATGACTTGGCACCAGAAAAAAGTATACCGCTGCTGCAGTGATCGCCATTGCTGCTGTGAGAATCACTGTTTCCTTTATAATATCCAAATAATCTGCCTGTTTTTTCATCGCTTACATTCCTCTTTTCCTATATATTTTTTTCATCTTCGTTATTCAATTTTCTTTGAACGCTCATTTTCCATTTGCGCTTTTGCCTTCCGTCCGATTCCCGCATTACTGTTCATGATGCTTGCCCGGGTGATCTTATCATTTCCAAATTTTATGCGAATGGCATCCAAGGTTGCATCCAGCTTCCGGTGTTGTTCTTTTTTCTTCGTATCTTCAAAAAGTGACATCTGCTCAAAGCCATCCTCTGTAAGACCGGTCAGCGACACTCCGATCAGGCGCAACGGCTGTCCCTTCCAGAATTCTGCAAACAGTTTCCTGGCGTTTTCATAAATCTCATCTGTCACATCCGTAGCACCTTTCAGCTTTGTCTGATGAGATCTGTTTTTGAAATCCAGGGTACGAAAAGTCACAGAAATACAAGTGCATTTTTTCCCTTTTCTGCGCATTCTGGTGGCTACAACATCACACTGCTCCAGAAGGATCGGCAGTATCTGATCCATAGATACGATATCGTCATTAAAGGTTTTCTCCACACTGAAGCCCTTGCTTTCTTCCGGGACTTCCAGAACCGGGGACTGGTCAATACCTCTTGCATACTGATACAGCTGATGTCCTGTTTTTTCTCCCAGAAGAGCCTGAATTACTGATTCCTGTTCTTTTGCCAGTTCTCCTATGGTGTGGATTCCAAAATCAATCAGCTTTTTCTCGGAAGCCTTTCCCAGAAACAGAAGCTCTCTTACAGGAAGAGGCCACATTTTGGCAGGAATCTCTTCTGGAAACAAAGTATGTACCTTATCTGGTTTCTCAAAATCAGAGGCCATTTTTGCCAGCAGTTTATTTGTGGAAATTCCTATATTTACCGTAAATCCAAGTTCCTGGCAGATTCTGTCTTTTATCTCATAAGCAGTCTGGATGGGATCCGGGTAAATCAGTGAAGTCCCTGTCATATCCAAAAACACCTCATCAATAGAAAAGGACTCCATTGCAGGGGCATAGGATTTGCAGATTGCTTTAAACGCCTGAGAGTTTCTGGTGTAAAGAGAAAAATCGCTGGGAACCACTACCAGATTCGGACATTTCCGAAGAGCCATAGCTACCGACTCTCCGGTCTGTACTCCATATTTTTTTGCAGGAATAGATTTGGCCACTACAATGCCGGTACGGGTCTTTGGATCACCGCCAATTGCAGAAGGAATTTCTCTGAGATCCGGCAGACCCTCTTTCACTCTTTTTACAGCCTCCCAGGAGAGAAAGGCACTGTTTACATCAACATGAAAGATCAGCCGCTCCATACCATCCACCTCCCACAAATTTCTCCCAAAGCCATAAATCCGTCTATTTCCTTTACATTAATAAATTACAGTAAAGAAGCCAGAAACATACAGAGGATTTTGGCAGCTTTCATACTCCATAGGTAAAGTGCAATCTGTAAGCTTTTTCCTCCGTCAGTTCCCAGCAGTTTAGTCAAATCCAGTATAGCACACATGTATAAATTCTGTCTATATTATTCATGTTTTTTATTCAAATTGCACGAGTTATCCGAAATGTCATACAGTACAGCGAAAATTAAGTATTTACTGTTCTAAGAACAAAAAGGACTGTGCCAAACCTGTTCTAAGAAAAACGGGAGTGACACAATCCTTAATCTTTTAGCTAAATGTAATTTTCAGCTTTACTGAATGTGGGCAGCACCAACTGCACGGATATCCATTGGATATACATTCTCTTTGCCTACATATCTGGAAATATATTCAACATAATTCTCCATCTCTTTTTCCGGAACCACTGCTGCGATCACACCTGCAAATCCACCTCCATGGATTCTGCAGATACCACCGCCAATCTTATTCAGGAAAAGCTGGGTAAGGGCAAGAACAAGAGGAATCTTCTGCTCATGGCAGTCTTTGATGCAATAACAGTTCTGAAGAAGTTCCCAGGAAGATTTTCCAGATTCATCCATAAGCTTCAAAAATTCAGCATAATCCGCTTTCCCAATGGCATTTGCTGCTCTTTCCACACGTGCAGTTTCTTCAAAGAAATGGATTGCACGAAGAATAGCTCTGTCATCTTTGATCTCATTCACATGAGCAAGAAGCTCATCCAGTGTGGTCTCATGAAGAAGCTCCACTCCCAGAACCTTTGCAGCTGCTTTCATCTCTCCTGGAATCTCGGAGTATTCCTGGCTTAAGTCTGCATGGCCTTTTCCGGTATTCACGATCACAAGTCTGTGGCCGAATTTTCCAAAGGAAAAATCAAGTTTACTGTATTTCAGGTCATTTCTGTCGGCAAAATCAAAAAGAACCGGACCGCCCACTGCACATGCCATCTGATCCATCATTCCGGAAGCCTTGTCCCAGTACACATTCTCTGCATACTGACCAATCTTTGCATAATCGGTATAGGTCATCTTGCTGTTATTAAAGAAATAATCAATGATAACACAGATCAGCATTTCAAAAGATGCAGAAGAACTTACACCTGCAGCTGCGATTACATTGGTACTTACATAGGCGTCAAATCCAGCTGCCTGAAATCCATTCTTTCTGGCAGCTTCCATCATACCGGCTACCAGTGCAACGGTTCCCTTTGGATAATTTGCTCTGCTGATACAGTCGAGATCTACCACAATCTCATCTCTGTAGCCTTCACTTGTGATGTGGATCACATTTGTTCCATTTGGTGCTGCTGCGCCGATGGTGTCCAGGTTGATGCTTCCTGCGATAACCTTGCCGCCATTGTGGTCTACATGGTTTCCAATGATCTCAGTTCTGCCTGGGGAAGTAAAGTAATCTACATGATCATGTTTGTAAAGTTTGGCAAATTTCTCTGCAAGTTCCTCAAAGCGTGCAGCGCA
>OLOW01002594.1_pt1 | contig 12043 bp, 10 predicted proteins | sample 1672801 | NCBI WGS metagenome assembly OLOW01 (sample SAMEA3136725, study PRJEB25190) | human gut metagenome | biome: human gut; feature: human-associated habitat; material: faeces | place: Austria | collected 2013
GAAAAGCCCATCAAGCGCGTCGGTCTTTGCACAGGCGCAGGGGTGGAATTTGTTTCTCTGGCGGCGGCGAAGGGCTGTGATGCCTATCTGACGGCGGATATCAAATATCATGAAGCGCAGAAGGCGGTCGAGCTGGGCATTGCCGTTGCGGATGTGACGCATTACGCGAGCGAGGTGCTGATTGTGCCTGTTCTGCAGGAAAAATTGCAGGCGGCGGCAAAGGAAAACGGTTGGAATATCGAGGTTGTCTGCTCCGCAGTGGATGGGCAGACCTTCTGGACGATAGAGTAAGGAGGGAAGACAAGTGGAAACAAGAAAAGTAAATGTAATGGGAAAGGAAATGCAGATTCCAAAGGGCATGACCTTCGGGGAGCTGGCAAAGGAATTTGAGGGCGAGGTTTTCGGTAAAATTCTGGTGGCAAAGCAGGGAAATTCCCTGCGCGAATTGATTTGCCCCATCCGCACCGATGAGGATATTACCTTTTTGGATTTTCGGGATAAGGAGGGCGTGCGCGTTTATGAAAGAGGGATTTCCCTGCTGCTGGTGAAGGCGGTGCGCGATGTGCTGGGGACAGCGACAGGCGTGGAAATCGAACATTCCCTGCGGGGCAATCTTTATTGCGAGCTGCGCAGCCCACAGCAGGTGCCGGATGCAGATCTGCTTGCCAAGATTGAGGCACGCATGAAGGAATATGTTGCGGCGGATACGCCTATTGTGAAGCATGTCTGCCCCAGAGAGGTTGCCATTTCCATCGTGAAGGAGCAGGGCTTGCAGGACAAGGTGGAGCTGTTCCGCTATCGCACGGCTTCTAATATCAACCTTTATGAACTGGATGGCTTCTATGATTATTTCTTCGGGTATATGCCGGATTCCGTCGGCGCATTGGAATGGTTTACGCTGATGCCCTTTGAAACAGGCTTTCTGGTGCGCTTCCCCGATCCTGCAAAGACAGGGGAGCTTCTGCCGGAGGAGCAGCCCAGAAAAATCAGCAAGGTATTTCTGGAGCAGATGCACTGGTGCCAGCTGATGCAGGTGCGGAACGTGGCGGAGCTGAACCGTACGATTGTTGAGGGGAAATTCGGTGACCTGATTCGCGTGAATGAGGCATTGCATGAAAAGAAAATCGCGGAAATCGCAGATCAGATTCATCAGCGGATGGATAAGGTGCGTGTGGTGCTGATTGCGGGACCTTCCTCCTCCGGCAAAACCTCCTTTGCAAACAGACTATGTATTCAGCTGCGCGCGCTGGGCGTGAAGCCGCACAAGGTTTCTCTGGACGATTATTTCCTTAATCGGGAGGACACCCCTCTGGATGAGCACGGCAAGAAGAACTTCGAGCGCATGGAGGCGTTGGATTTGAAGCAGCTCAATCAGGACTTGAAGCAGATTATCGCGGGGGAAGAAGTAGAACTGCCCTATTACAACTTCGTGACGGGCAAGCGTGAGCACAGCGGTGAATTTGTGCAGCTTGGCGAGGGCGAAATTCTGGTCATGGAGGGCATCCATGGCTTAAATGACCGCCTGACCCCCGAAATTCCTGCGGAATGTAAATTTAAAATTTTCATCAGCGCCATTACGCAGCTGAACGTAGACGACCACAACCGCATTTCTACCTCCGACAGCAGGCTTATCCGCCGCATTGTGCGCGATTTCCAGTTCCGCGGCAGAAGCGCCAGAACGACCATCGAATCCTGGGACGAGGTGCGTCAGGGCGAGGAGGATAATATTTTCCCGTTTCAGGAGAATGCGGATGCGGTGTTCAATTCCGCAACGCTCTATGAGCTTTGTGTCCTCAAGCAATACGCAGAGCCACAGCTGTTCGCGATTGAAAAAACCATGCCGGAATATCCCACGGCAAAGCGGCTGATTAAATTCCTAAGCTATTTCCTTGCCGCGCCGGGGCTTGAAATCCCGAATAATTCGCTGATTAATCTCCACCACCACCTGGGTGGTGCCGTAGAAATCCCGCAGCACCACAAAGGCGAAGTTCTGCCCCACGACCCGGACGTTTTCCATCCAGCCCACGATTTTCACGCGCTGACCCGCATTGGCCAGCCGCAGCTCCCCACAGGTATGGGTTCGCATCTGCATCATATGAATCGCTCCTGTTCTGATAAATATTTGTATAGTTTGGTTAAAATATCACGTTCTGTATTGAATTACTTGATTACAAGTTGAAATATTTCATTCAGATATTTCGGTTTGTATTTATTATTCCAGGATGACCTTGCCCTGGTTTCGCTGGGACAGTCCCTGGGTGATCCGGGACAGAGTGTCCTCAAAGGACAGCTTGGTCTGCTCGCCGGAGGTCATATCCTTGCAGGCCACCTGTCCTGCGGCGATCTCGTCGTCCCCCAGGAACACCACATAGGGGACCCCCAGCTTGTCGGCATAGTTCATCTTGGCCTTGAACTTTTTCTGCTCTGTATACAGCTGGGTGCGGACGCCTGCACTCCGCAGCCGAGTAGCCAGCCGGATGGCCGGCGTCAGGTCCTGGGTCATGGGCAGGATCAGCACATCGGCGGGGGCCGTGGGCAGCTGGGGGTTCAGCAGACCCTGCTCGCCCAGCACATAAAACAGCCGCGTCAGGCCGATGGAGATGCCCACGCCGGGGAGCTGACGATCGGTATAATACTCAGCGAGGTTGTCGTAACGCCCTCCGGAACACACGGAACCGATCTCTGGATGGTCCAGCAGGGTGGTCTCATACACCGTGCCGGTGTAGTAGTCCAGGCCCCGGGCGATGGTCAGATCCACGGCGAAATTCTCCTCCGGAACGCCGAAGGCGGAGAGATAGCGGGTGACGGTGTTCAGCTCCTCCAGCCCCTGGTCGAACAGCTTGTGCCGCCCCTGATACCCGGCCAGAGCGTCCAGCACCTGCCGGTTGCTGCCGGTGATGGAGATGAACCGCATGATCTCGTCGGCCTGCTCCGCCGTCAGTCCCACGTCCTCCGTCAGGCAGGTCCGGACCTTGTCGGCCCCGATCTTGTCCAGCTTGTCCACGGTGCGCATGATGTCGCCGGACTGCTCCGTCAGGCCCAGCATGGCGTAAAATCCGTTGAGGATCTTCCGGTTGTTGACCCGGATCTGGAACCGGGTCAGGCCCAGAGAGGTGAAGGTCTGATAGATGATGGAGGGGATCTCCGCCTCGTTGGTGATGTCCAGCTTGCCGTCGCCGATGATGTCGATGTCCGCCTGATAGAACTCCCGGAAGCGGCCCCGCTGGGCCCGCTCGCCCCGGTATACCTTGCCGATCTGATACCGGCGGAAGGGGAAGGCCAGGTCGTTGTAGTGCAGGGCCACATACTTGGCCAGGGGCACCGTCAGGTCAAACCGCAGGGACAGATCGGCGTCGCCCTTCTGGAAGCGATAGATCTGCTTCTCGGTTTCGCCGCCGCCCTTGGCCAGCAGCACCTCGCTGGCCTCAATGGCCGGGGTGTCCAGGGGAGTGAAGCCGTATCGGCTGTAGGTGGTGCGCAGGATCTCCATCATCCGCTCCATCTGCTGCTGCGGGGCAGGCAGCAGCTCCATGAAGCCGGAGAGAGTCCGGGGGGTCACAGTTGCCATGGTGAAATATTTCCTTTCTGTTGTGTATTTCGGTTTTGGTACGAAAAAATGCGCTCCCGTCCCGTGTTTGGGACGAGAGCGCATGAATACGCTTCGTGGTGCCACCCAAATTCAGCCCCAAGGGGCCCTCGTAGCTCCTGTTACGGGGAGCGGGCCGTGGATGTTTCCATCCCCGCTGGGGGACTGTCTTCGCTTCTCCTGCCGGGGCGCGCTTTCAGCCGGTGTCGCGCCTCTCTGGTGCCGGTGGGGGTGAAGGTACTCCTGTCTCCTTTATGGCGGTCGTTCTTCCTATTTTATGGCATTCGGGCCCGCTTGTCAAGCGGTAAAGGGCTTGGTTTTGGGATTGACAATGTCGCGCCAGGCCAGGTCGCCCCGGGCCAGGCCCAGCACCAGCATCTCGGCGGTGGCCACATTGCTGGCATAGGGGATATTGTTCTGGTCGCACAGGCGGAAGATATTGGCCACGTCCTCGTCAGGGACTTTCTGGTTGGGGTCGCTGAAGCAGAGAACCATGTCCAGCTCATTATAGGCAATGCGGGCTGCAATCTGCTGGCCGCCGCCGTGGTCGAAGGACAGGAAGCGGTGGATGCGCAGGCCGGTGGCCTCCCCGATCTGGAGGCCGGTGGTGGCGGTGGCGCAAAGGGTGTGCTGGGCCAGAATGCCGCAGTATGCGGTGCAGAACTGGACCATCAGTTCCTTTTTGTTGTCGTGGGCGATCAGTGCGATATTCATGGAGGCACTTCCTTTCGTGTTTTCAGATTCGCATCAGGGGCACCTGGTGCCCGGTGATGCGCCGTGCGATGTTTTCATAGGCCCGGGCCGCGTAATAGTTGATATCCCGCAGGGGGATGCCCCGGTTCAGGGCATAGGGGACGTCGCCATCCTCCGGCACCACCCCCAGCAGGGGCAGCCCGGCGGCGTCCATGGCGTCGTCGATGGTGCTGTGGAGGGCCCGGAGCAGCTTCTTCTGCACCCGCCCCACCACCAGGAACAGACTCTCTGTGGTGAAGCGCTTATCCAGCAGCATCACGGTATGCTGGGCGTCCCGCAGGGCGGAGGCGTCGGTGGTGGTGATGACCACCACGCAGTCGGCGCAGCCGGTGGCCAGCCGGAAGCCCTGACCCAGCCCCGCCGGGGCGTCGATCAGGCAATAGTCATACTCCTGGCGCACCTGGTCCAGCAGCTGCCGCATCTGCTCATCGGTCACGTCCAGCTGTCCCCCGGGGGACAGGGGAGCGGTCAGCAGATGCAGCCCGGGATACTTGGGGTGATCGGCCGCGGCGTCGGACAGGGAGCAGCGGCCGGCGATGACGTCGGAAAAATCCATCAGGGCCTTGTCCGTCAGCCCCAGGGCCAGGTCCAGGTTCCGCAGGGTGATGTCGCAGTCCAGGCACAGGGTATTTTTCCCAAGGGCGGCCAGCGCCAACCCCACGTTGGCGGTGAAGGAGGTCTTTCCGGTGCCGCCCTTGCCGGAGACCACTGCAATGATTTTTCCCATATCCAGGTACCTCGTATACAGTTGGGGACTCAGCCCAACGGCGCTTTTTTGATGCGGGCGAAGGGCCGGGGATAGGCTGCCGGGGTGGGACGCTCCTTCCGGATGATGACCACCCGGTGCCGCACGTCCGTTCCGGGGATGGCATAATCCCAGATTTTTCCAATTTTGCCCCCCAGCTGGGCAATGGCGCTTCTGGCGCGCTGAATCTCGTCGTCGATGTCCACCGACTTCATGGCCAGGAACTGACCGCCCACCTTCACCAGGGGCAGGGCCAGCTCACACAGTATATTCAGCTGGGCCACGGCCCGGGAGGCGGCTATGTCGTACTGCTCCCGGTGCTGCCGGGCGAACTCCTCCGCCCGGGCGTGGACGCACTGGACCCGCTGCAGGCCCATGGCGTCCACGGTCTCCTGCAAAAAGTCGATGCGCTTTCCCAGGCTGTCCAGCAGGGTCAGGTCAAAATTCGGCTCCAGCAGCCGCAGGGGCATTCCCGGGAATCCGGCCCCGGTGCCTACGTCCACCACCTGCTTGCCCCGGAAGTCCGCCGCCGTCAGCAGGCAGGCGCAGTCCAGCAGGTGCAGCCGCGCCACGTCTGCCGGTTCGGTGATGGCGGTCAGATTCATGACCTGGTTCTTCTCCAGCAGCCGCCGGGAAAACTCCGTCAGCGCCGGGATGCTTCCTGTGTCCAGTCCCAGCTGGGCCAGACCCTCTTTCAGAATGGCTTCCAAATTACTTCTGCTCCTTCAGCAGGTCCCGGATCTCCACCAGCAGCTCCTCAGTGGTGGGACCGGCAGGCTCCTCCGGCGCAGGCTCCTCATCCTTCTTCTTCAGGGCGGCCAGCTTGTTCATGGCTTTCACCAGCAGGAACATGGCAAAGGCCACGATGATGAAGTCCAGGATCACCGCCAGCAGATTGCCGATGCCCAGGGTTACCGGGTCGGCGCCCGCCACCACGGCGGTCTTGTTGAGGATGATGTTCCACTGGGTCAGGTCGATGCCGCCGGTGATGAGACCGATGAGGGGCATGATGATGTCGTTGACCAGGGAAGTGGTGATCTTGCCGAAGGCGGCGCCGATGACCACGCCGATGGCCATGTCCAGGACGTTGCCGCGCATGGCAAACTCCTTGAACTCATGAAAAAACTTCTTCATAAGTATCCTCCTTCCGTCCTCAGTGCTTGGGAACGATGCGGTCGTGGCCGCCCATATAGGGCCGCAGGGCCTGGGGGATCAGCACGGAGCCATCGGCCTGAAGGTTGTTCTCCAGGAAGGCGATCAGCATCCGGGGAGGGGCCACACAGGTGTTGTTCAGGGTATGGCACAGCTGCATCCTGCCGTTTTCGTCCTTATAGCGGATTTTCAGCCGCCGGGCCTGGGCGTCGCCCAGGTTGGAGCAGGAGCAAACCTCGAAATACTTCTGTTGCCGGGGGGACCAGGCCTCGATGTCGCAGGACTTGCACTTTAGGTCTGCCAGGTCGCCGGAGCAGCACTCCAGCTGCCGCACCGGGATATCCAGGGACCGGAACAGCTCCACGCTGTAGCGCCACAGCTGTTCGTACCACTTCTTGGAGTCCTCGGGCTTGCAGACCACGATCATCTCCTGCTTTTCAAACTGGTGAATGCGATAGATGCCCCGCTCCTCAATGCCGTGGGCGCCCTTCTCCTTCCGGAAGCAGGGGGAATAGGAGGTCAGCGTCTGGGGCAGGGACTCGGCGGGCACGATCTGGTCGATGAACTTGCCGATCATGGAGTGCTCGCTGGTGCCGATCAGGTACAGGTCCTCGCCCTCGATTTTATACATCATGGCGTCCATGTCGGTCTGGCTCATGACGCCCTCCACCACGTTGCCGTGGATCATAAACGGGGGAATGCAATAGGTGAAGCCCTTGTCGATCATGAAATCCCGGCCATAGGCCAGCACGGCCTCGTGGAGCCGGGCAATATCGCCCATCAGATAGTAAAATCCGTTGCCGGACACCCGCCCGGCGGCGTCCATGTCGATGCCGTCGAAGCGCTCCATGATCTCCGTGTGATAGGGGATATCGAACTCCGGCAGCTTGGCCTCGCCGAAGCGCTGGACCTCCACATTGTGGGAGTCATCGGGGCCGATGGGCACGGAGGGGTCGATCATCTGGGGGATGACCATCATGATCTTGGTGATCTGCTGGGTCAGACGGCCCTCCATCTCCTCCAGCTGGGCCAGCCGGTCGGCGTTGGCTTTCACCTGGGCCTTGGCCTCCTCGGCCTCCGCCAGCTTACTGGGGTCCTTCTTGGCCTGACCCATCAGCATACCCACCCGCTTGGACAGCTGGTTCCGCTGGGCCCGCAGGTCGTTGGCCTCGTTCATGGCGGCCCGCTTCTCGGCGTCCAGGGCAATGACCTCGTCCACCAGGGGGAGCTTGGCGTTCTGGAACTTCTTGCGGATGTTTTCTTTAACAGCTTCCGGATTGTCCCGGACAAATTTGATATCAAGCATGGCTTTTATCGCACCTTTCCGTGTTTCACGTGAAACATCATGGTTTTTTGATGGTGTGCAGGGCTTCCAACAGCTCGTTCAGGTCGTCCACACCGTAATATTCCAACTCAATGCGCCCTTTCTTCTTGCCGGAGACAATGCGGCATCCCCGGCCCAGGGTGTTCCCCAGATCCCGGGCGGCCTCCTGGGCATAGTCCACGATCAGACCGGCAGGGGAGGGCTTCTCCTTCTTTCCGGCGGTGAGTTTCTTCACCAGCTGCTCCGTCTGCCGGACGGACAGGTCATTTTTCAGGATGGTGGCCGCCGTGGTCTCCTGCAGGGCAGGGGACAGGGGCAGCAGCGCCCGGGCGTGGCCGTTGGTCAGCCGTCCGTCCTCCACCATGGCCCGCACTGGAGGACACAGGTTCAGCAGACGCAGGGCGTTGGCCACGGCGGACCGGGACTTGCCCACCCGCTGGGCGGTTTCCTCCTGGGTCATGCTGTACTGGCTCATCAGCACCTGATAGCCCTCGGCTTCCTCGATGGGGTTCAGGTCCTCCCGCTGGAGGTTTTCGATCATGGCCAGCTCCATGGCCTTGCGGTCGTCGGCCTCGATGACGATGGCCGGCACCTGGGTCAGTCCCGCCATGCGGGCGGCCCGCCAGCGCCGCTCACCGGCGATGATCTGGTAATAGCCGGACTGCAGCTTCCGCACCGTCAGCGGCTGGATGATGCCGTGCTCCCGGATGGAGTCGGCTAAGTCCGCCAGTGACTCCGGATCAAATTGCTTGCGGGGTTGGGATGCGCAGCTTTCCACCTGAGAAATCGGCAGAAACAGACTGCTCTTTTCCTCCTGAGAGTCGATCACGTCGTCTCCCAACAGGGCGGCCAGGCCTTTGCCCAGCCCTTTTGGGTTGTTGGCCATTGCTGAAACGCTCCTTTCCGCACAGAATCAGGTATTTTTCTTGAGAAATTCGTTGGCCAGAGCCAGATAGGCCTCCGCGCCCCGGCAGCCCCGGTCATAGGCCGTGATGGGCTTTCCGTGGCTGGGCGCCTCGGACAAGCGGATGTTCCGGGGGATCACCGTGGCATACACCTTCCCGGGGAAGAACCGCTTGACCTCCTGGGCCACCTGAATGGCCAGGTTGGTGCGCCCGTCGAACATGGTCAGCAGCACGCCCTCGATCTGGAGCCGGGGATTCATGTTCCGCCGGACGATGCGCACGGTGTTCATCAGGTCGCTGAGGCCCTCCAGGGCGTAGTACTCCCCCTGAAGCGGTACCAGCAGGGAGTCCGCCGCGCACAGAGCGTTCAGGGTCAGCAGCTCCAGGGAGGGGGGACAGTCCACAAAGATATAGTCATAATCCTCCCGGACGGCGTCCAGGGCGCTGCGCAGCAGGAACTGCCGGTCCGCCATTTCGATCATCTCCACGCCGCCCCCGGCCAGGGCCTTGCTGCTGGGCAGCACGTCGCCATAGGGGGTGGTGACGATGGCCTTCCGGGTCTCCACGCCGTTGATGAGCACGTCATACACGCCGTTGGACACGGATTTGTCCACCCCCATGCCGGAGGTGGCGTTGGCCTGGGGGTCAAAGTCGCACAAAAGCACCCGCTTCCCCAGGTATTTCAGGGCCGCAGCCAGGTTGACACAGGTGGTGGTCTTCCCAACGCCGCCTTTTTGATTCACGATCGCCACGATTTTCGCCACTTTGTCCACACTCGCTTTCTGTCGGTCTTTATTTTAGTATATCACATTTTCGGTCGGTTTCAATAGAAAATCTGCAAAATGAGAAAAAACTTGAGAAAAATGTTTCACGTGAAACAGCGAAACCAACACGCAAAAAGGGTGGATGTTTCACGTGAAACATCCACCCCGTGGGTCATATCAGGATCATCCCCGAAACCGGCGGCAGCCGCAGCCGCAGCTTCCCGCCGGGGGCATAGAACTGCTGGAAGGTCAGGGCCTCCCGGGCCAGCTCCCGGGGCCAGGGGATGGCTACCTCTGCGGCGTCCTCGCCTGCGTTCAGGGCTGCCACGGTGATCTCGTCTCTCAGCTGCCGCCGCAGCACCAGAACGCCGCCCCGGGCATGGAGATAGGTCAGGTCCCCCTCCTGCAGGGACAGGCGCTCCCGGCGCAGCTGCCCCAGCTGGCGGAAGAAGGCCAGCAGCTCCTGGTCCTCCCGGCCCCAGGGATAGGTCCCCCGGTTCAGGGGGTCCTCAAAGCCCTCCATCCCGGCCTCGTCGCCGTAGTACACCGTAGGGGAGCCGGGGAAGCAGTACAGCAGCATCTCGCCCACCCGCAGCCGGGCCTGGCCCTTCTGCCGCTGGGCAGGGGAGAGGCGGTATGCCGCCCGTCCGTCCTTGGTATCCGGCACATCCTCCGCTCCCAGCAGGGTCAGGATCCGGGGCGTGTCGTGGGTACCCAGAATGTTCAGGGCGCTGTAGAAGGCGGGCCGGGGATAGTGCTCCCGGATGACCTCCATGGTGCCCCGGAAGCAGGCGGCGTCGCCGCCCCGCAGCCAGTCCAGGGCTGCCGTCCGGAAGGGATAGTTCATCAGCCCGTTGGTCTCGCTGCCCAGCAGATACCGCCTGCGCTGGCTGTAGGCGATCTTGTTGCTGCCGTCCTCCCACACCTCACCCAGCAGGAAACTGTCGGGCTTTTCCTGGTCCATGGCGCTGCGAATTTCGGCAATGAAGTCGTCCGGCAGCTCATCGGCCACGTCCAGCCGCCAGCCGGAGGCCCCCTGCCGCAGCCAGTGCCGCACCACGGAGTCTCCGTCCCGGATGATGAACCGGCGATAGCTGTCCGCGGACTCCTGCACCGCCGGCAGGGTCTTGATGCCCCACCAGGCATCGTAATCCTCCGGCCAGGGGTGGAAGGAGTACCAATTATAATACTGGGACTCCCGGCTCTGGGCCGCCCCCAGCTCCGGATAGAATCCCTGGGCGTTGAAATACCGGCTGTTGCTGCCGGTGTGGTTGAACACCCCGTCCAGCATCACCCGGATGCCCCGGCACCCGGCCTCCCGGCACAGGGTGCGGAAGTCCTCCTCGGTGCCCAGCATGGGGTCAATCCGCCGGTAGTCCGCCGTGTCGTACCGGTGGTTGCTGTCGGACTCAAAAATCGGGCACAGGTACAACGTACCTACTCCCATACTCTGTAGGTAGTCTAATCGGGAGGTGATCCCCGCCAGACTGCCGCCGAAGAAATCGTTGTTGCGGATGATCCCCTGGGCGTCGGGCCGCCAAACCGGGGTGTCGTCCCAATCCCGATGGACCACCCGGTCCCCCACCATCCCGGCGGGGTCCGGCACCCGGGTGCGGCAGAACCGGTCCGGGAAGATCTGATAGGTGATCCCCCGGCCAAACCAGGCGGGGGTAGGGCGGCTGTCGTCATAAATCGTCAGCTGCCACCGGGCCTGGTCGTCGAAGCCGTGAAGGCCGTATAGCCTTTGCCCCTCCGGATACGAAAACCGGAAGGCGTACCACACCAGCTCCGGCTCCTCCGGGGCGGTGTATACCCCCTGCCACCGGCCGTCATCGCCGGGGGACAGGGCCACCTCCTGCTCCGTACCCGCAAATTCCCGCCGCAGGAGCAGCGTCACGCCGGTAACGTTTTCATCCCCCGGTCGAACCGCGAAACGGACAGTGGCGCCGCACACGGCGGCGCCAAAGGGGGACTTATATTCCGTATCGCGGGAGTCAAAGATCTTGCTCATGGAATGCCTCATTTCAGCAGGGTATTTTCGCCGATGACCACGGCGCCGATCTCCTCCTGGGAGAAATAGGAGTTCACAATGTCCACGGCGGTGGAGGCCAGGGCCGCACCGGAGCCGCCCTTCTCGATGACCACGGCCACGGCGATCTGGGGATCGTCATAGGGGGCGAAGCACACGAACACGCCGTTGTTGGTATTGGCGATACCGGTTTCTGCGGTACCGGTCTTGGCGCCGGCGGACACCACGCAATTGGAGAAGTAGTAGGACAGGCTCCCGGTGGTCAGGTTGTGCATGCCCTCCTTCACCGCCTGCACGGTGCTGTCGCTCATCTCCACGGTGTTCAGCGGCGCCTTGTCATAGGCGTAGATCACCGAGGAGTTGTCGTAGGATTTCACGTTTTTCAGCAGATGGGCCTCATAGTGCTGGCCGCTGCCCACCAGGGTGGCGATGTAGTTGGCCAGCTGCAGGGGCGTGAACAGGTCATAGCTCTGGCCGATGGCGGCGGTCAGGGTCTGGCCGTCGGTCCACTCCAGACCGTTGCGTTCGGCAAACTCCGGGGTGGCCATGGAGCCCTTGGCCTCGGCACTTCCCGCCCCGCCGATCTCGATGCCGGTATACTCGCCCAGACCGAACTGCCTGGCGTAGTCCGCCAGGGTCTTGATACCCGTCAACCGGCCCACCTCATAGAAGAAATAGTTGCAGGACACGGTGATGGCCTGGGACACGTTGACCCGTCCGTGGGTGCCGCCGTACTCGTTATAGATCCAGCACCGGGGCTGGGGAGATTTGTAGTAGTCATACAC
>OLOW01002597.1_pt1 | contig 12039 bp, 10 predicted proteins | sample 1672801 | NCBI WGS metagenome assembly OLOW01 (sample SAMEA3136725, study PRJEB25190) | human gut metagenome | biome: human gut; feature: human-associated habitat; material: faeces | place: Austria | collected 2013
CTTCCCACCGTCCGTCATCGCGCTTGCGCACCATACCGTCTCCCGACGGTCTTCGCTTTGCCATAGTATCACATCCTTTCGCAGTACAACACAATACCACATACATGGCGGAATATCCAGCTAAATTTGCGGTAAAATTCGCAACCCCTATATCAGCGAGGTTAAAATTAGAGCAACCCCTAAATTGCGGTTTCGTAACCGGATTGCAAAAGCCGTACAAACCCTTATGCGGTCGGCGTTGCCGTCCGCTGTGAGCCGAGTTGCGGGTCGCTTGCGACCCCACCTCTTTCTCCTGCTTATTTTCGGACGAGCCGTAAAACTACCGTTAAACCGCCGATCCCCCGTGTTTGCGGTCAAATTCGGCGAGTTTTTTCAAAGCCGCCTGACGCCGCATTTCGCTTTTCAAACGAATCATTTGTTGTTCGTTATGATATGCTGTCGCATTATCAATTGGACAGACGGTATAGAGCAAATTGCCGTTGCGCTTTTCGCCTTTTTGTGTGTATACAGAGGTCGGCTCAGTTGTGATCAACCGTTTTTTGGTCAAACCGTCCACATGTTTTCTAACGGTGTTTTTGCTCATGCCGACAGCTTTCCCGATCGTTTTGTAGCTCGGATGGCACTGAAATGTTTTCCTGTCCTCGCAGTACATCAGATACGCATATACTGCGATCTCGCCGGTACTGAGACCCAAGCTGAAAATTTCATTCGGCAGAGGAAAATAATCCCGGATCGCATCACGCTTTGGATATCGGGTGAACTTCAAATGCTGCCTCCCGTCTTTTCTTCGACCCATGCGCGTAATTTTTCTTTCGGTACGATGAGCCGTGAGCCGATACGCAACGACGGAAATCCTTTCTCGTGCATCAGCTCGTAGCTGCTTGAGATGGAGATACCGAGGAGCTTCGCCACCGTTTCAGCATTAAGGAACAGCGGAAGATCCTCATAAGCGGTGTAAACAGATTCTTTCATTGGTTTTTCCTCCTGTTAAATTCACACGGTTTTTCGCCGTGTTATGTAGAGGACTGCTGTTTTGCAAAACAAAAAGACCCGCACTCAATCCCGATGCGTAGTTGCATCGGTGATTATGTAAGTGCGAGTCCGAAACTCAAAACAGAAATATGTGTATTCAATTGTCGGTTGCTTTCTTTACTTGCAGTATAACATACTGGGGAAATTCTGTCAAGTTTTTTGCGCCAACAGTGTATATTCCGGCGCTTTTGCGGGAATACTATTTTCTTTGTTTTCTGCGGTGCAGATTTCAACCGTGCTGTGTCGAACTGAAAATCGCAAGGCCAAACCGCGAAATCGGCTCGGCCTTGTTTCTGCTTATTCAATCCTCTGACGGTTTACACAACACTTCGGTCATGATTCTCGCCGCGAGCTTAAAGCCGCTGATAAACGCTTCGCGCTCATTCATACCGTGTAGTTCCGCCTCGCAGTCTTTGAGCTTTTCAAAGATTTCTTTCTGCTGAACCGTGAGCGTCGGTATCAAGCTGTCCTGATGCCGAATAACATAGCTCAACACTTCGCTGTAAGCACTCCCGCGCTTAAAACTGTGTTCGTGCGGAACGATATTGCCGTAGTACAGATCTTCAAGCGTTGTCATTTTCATTCCACCTCACATAGGAAGAGGGCGGCACGCTATCGGTCATACCCGACACCGTGTCGCCCTCATTTTTCATTTTCTCTGCCGCCATAAGCGCGTGCTTGACAAGCAGCATTTCAAGCCAAGTACGCTCGTCGTATTCCGACGGACGCCCATTTTGGAGGAAGTCTTTCATAACTTCTCCCAAGATACCGTACTTTTCTCCCGCACCTTCTCCGCGGTATAATTCTTCTAAACTCATCTGTGCCATATCCGCACCTCCTTTGCAGTACACAACAGTACCACAAAGAGTTTCTAAAGTCCAGAGAAAATCAGCTTGCTTGTTAATTCTTTTGCGATATAGTCTTTCTTATTTATTCAAGAATCTCGTCTTTTTTCATAAAGTCAAAAGGATGTCCAACTCTCGACGACATATTTCCATATTCTTTAAGCAAATCAATAGTATTTAACTCGTTTAAACGAGCTATTCTTTGAACGGGAAAACTCAAAGAAGAACCGTTAAATTCGAAGTTTTTAATAGCGCTATCACAATTTAAAAGATATGAAAATGCACTTTTGATTTCTTCGGTATTTTTTTCGCTTTTGTAGCCACTCAGGAAATCATCGATTATTTGTTTGTTTTTTAATACTTCAGAAAACAAAGTTGATATGGCTTTGTAGCGGTTTAAATAATTAATTGTATAACGAGTATCTAGTAAACAATCTCCTTCAAAACAAGAAATATCTATATAGGATTTTCCGTCATCATTAGTTACACATAAATCTAGTATTTCAAAAGGCATTACACTATTATTTCGAAATATGACTGCGGGATGTTTAAAGTTATTATCTCTATCGCAGAAACAAGAAAGATTATATTTATAGCAAGTATTTGGAGACTCTACGATATTTAGTAGTATTGCATTTTCTAGTTTTCTTTTTCCGTCTTTCCTTAAGAATGTGTCACAAGATTGAGTTACCAAGATATAGTATTTATCTCCAATTATGAAAATATCTCCAGTAGATATTTCACTATGCTTTTTGTTTACATAAACATCATATAACTCTTTCTTTCGTACTTTTAACAAATTGTTTTGTATGTCTGTTGAGTTAGGAGTCACTTGAGGAATACTTTCACATAAAGTTTGATAATGATTTATATTTCGAGATATATCTAACATATTCGTTGCTAAAAGGTGACCGTATTCATCCTCGTGAAATATTTGAACCAGTCTGTTAAAAAAATCAAAATATGATTCTCCGTTTGCTTGGACTTTTTCGGCAAATACATAGTTCAAAGTTTTTTGGTCAATTTTAAGCAATTTTTCTATTGTTTTATCACAGCTGATATGTAAACACTTTGTGAAAACTTCCATAAGTTTGTAGCATTGCTTTCTTTTGAATCCATATGCTAAGCTTTTGGCAATACGATCATACTTTTGGTTCATTACAAGATTCTTGTTTATGTAGTAAATGAATGAGGTTTTTTCCGTACCATTCTCCAAAAGCATTTTGTCAAATTCGCACTCAATATCTTCTTCCTCATCTGAAGAGCCATCGATTGTTGTTAACATGAAAATAAAGTTATCAGATGTCGTAGCTTGTTGGATTTTGTTTTTGGCTAACTCAATGCCTGCGGTAACAGATTCTTGAGCGTTTGAAAAACTTTTATCAATTAGCCACAATATTGCACCATTTTCCATTCCCTGTGATTTGGTATCGAAAACTTCTGCTTCGTGAGTACTTGGTATAGTAACATATTTTTCAATAATACCATCTGTTTGTAGCTTAGTTAAAAAATTCACAATGCCTTGTTGCTCCTCAGAAATGTTATTCCTGTCAGGGTGCAAGAATTTTAAACATTCAACAACTTCCTCTATTTTTATGCTGTCGATTAACGATTGAATTAATGCGCTAGCATTGGCATCGGTCGTAATTTTTAACATTTCTTGTATGTCATTGATCTGTTCTTCTTTACCATGCTTTTTAAAGAAGGATGCAACATTATCAAACGAGTGCATTGAATCAACAAGAAGCTCGTTGCGTAATTGTTCTTCTTCAGGCGCAGCAAAACAATCGTCAACACTAATAATATATTTAATATTTTCAGTTTTAAATAATGTGTTTAGCATTTTTTACATCCTCTTTATAGTTACGACAAAGTTGAAGATAGATCTATTTCAAATTTAAATAAATTGCCGTACGAATTTCTTTCATTCAATAAGCGAATTCGTGCAGAATGGTATTTGAGATTATTTGCAACAATATAGAGACCTAATCCTCTTCCTTTTTTCTTTTTTGTTTCGAACGGATCGAAAAGCCGAGTTTCTATATCCTTGCTTATGCCTATTCCATTATCCGATACTACTACTATACCTTTTTCGAAACTTTGAACAGTAAAAACTTTATCCGATATGAGTTTATTTTCTTTTGAAAAATCCAACCAGTATTCTGAATTATTAAACAAATTATCAAATACTTGATTTAGCATTCCGCGATTAACAGAGATACTAAAGTCTTCTTTAACTTGAATTTCGTAGTTAATTCCACTAATACTGCAACGTTCGGAATAAAATGATTTGTGTTCTGTTATAAATTGTTTAAATGAAAAGGTTTGCTTTTCAGAACGTACAAATTTTAATCCTGGATTGAAATAAGACATTTGTTTTCTCAAAGTGCCCAAAGCATAGTTGACATAGATAATATGCTTTAACAATTCATCTACAGTAGCTGAATTCGCCTTAGATATAAAAGCATTATTCTTTGTACGAATACTTCTTATAGAAGCATCAAATTCGTGGGAAAACATCTCGACCGATATTCCTAAACCAGCAAGCTCAAATAGGTCCTGCAGCCTTTCATTTGCTTTCTCAAAATCGTAAGAAATGGTTTCGATTTGCTGAGTCAAATAATTATGAGCACTTAATAGTTGATCATAATTTTTAGATAAAATTTCAATATTATTATAAACATCATCAAATTTGGAAACGGTATCTTCAGGTATCAATGGAATTGATTGAATGTCCTTCTTAACTTCTTCACATTGGTTCAGAGTATTGTTCATCAATTTAGCATTTGCGTTGGTTTGGTCGTAAGTCTGTTCCAATCTATCTTTTACTTTTTCAATTACTGGTTCCAAAGATAGCGAAGAATCATCAACATCTGCGGTAGTGTTAATCGCCTGTTTTAGATATTCCCTCATTTCATCGTTTAATTTTTTTCGATTCTTATTAATTCTACGTATAGAATCATTTAATATCTGCTTAAACGCAGTATAAAAACTATCTTCAACAAAGCCTTCTCTATTGGTAGTTTCTTTCAATGAAGAATTATTATCTCCGGTAAGATATACACAGCCAATAACGCTATCATTTCTAAAATCAAAAAATGAACCTTTTGTTTTTGAAGATGATGACAAACCTAGCCAGTCGCCACCATCGCCCTCGCCAAATCCTTGCACAACAAAACCGTCACGTACAACTTTAATGCCGTGAAATCGTTCTATAAACTCTTTATATTCGTTTTGATCTATCAAATCAGAATAACTAATGTTTTGATAAAAATTATCAAGAAATTGCTTATCTAATGTATATTCGTATATTTCACATTCGAATGCACCGGGGTCTGAACTCTTATTATCTTCTTTCGAATAAACAATATCTTCAAACAAACAGGAGTCAATAGATGTGAAAACATCTTTATTATTAGGATGAAACTCAAAGACTGACAAGTTGGATTTATGACTCTTCCAAAAGTCAGATAGAGCCGAACCACTGACAGAAAATCTGTTTTTTAAAACTCTATCCATCATTTCTCTATTGTAGAAAAACGATGATGTGTAAAATGATTTTAAAATACTCTTCCCATTTTTATATGAAATAACATGTTTAGCTCTTGCGCGAGACAACAAATCTTCAAAAATTGTGTCGATAGGCTCTATTGGTTGATTATTAACATTTGCAAAAACCTTGAAGCTGTTTTCTTTGCTTTTAAAGGGGGAAACGATTTTATTTATACTATTGCTCAAAACATTTATCTGTTCTTGATTCTCCCAAAGTGCGGTATTGATTAAATCTTTAATTGTTATTTTGGTATACGATCTGTTATCATCGGTATGTTGTTCGTTGATTGTTACAGGAATTTGGTCTATAGTTGTATTTTTGAGAAAATCACCCCAAGGAATAATGACTGTATATTCAATACTTGAAGATTTAGATTTAGTAGTCATTTGCATATAACGACCTAATTTTTGCACAGACAATCTTCCTAAACCCTTGTCGCCAAGGGGATACCGATGAAAAATAGGTGTTGTTTTTTTCTCTTTCTTCATTTTCTTTTTAGGCGAATTTGAAAGAGTGAGCCATCCATTCACAATGGTTTGCAAGTCCATACCACAACCGTTATCAGAAAGTTCAATTTTACCCCGACACACATGATTGTTAATAGTTTCGGTATATTTAGTATCAATTGTTAACGAGCAAAATTTAGCATCTGCATCATAGGCATTTTTAATTAGCTCTGACAATGCAGTAACTTCGTCAGCTATAAGGGATTCGCCTAATTTGTATATTAATGAAGCATGAACACGAAAAACCGCACTTTTTTCATCAAATTCATTTAAATCGGATTCATAAAAATCGGAATTATTATCAAACAAAGAAAGTTGATTATTCATTTGCTTGTGCCTCCTTCGCAAACACTAATATATGTTCTCTTGTCATTGTCGTCTGTGACTCTTTATTCTCGCCTGTATATGCATTAACTTCTGGCATTCTTTTATTCAGAATCTTTCTTGTGAAACTAGTTACTAAAGACAATTGATAATGTGAGCATAGCTCAATCATAATATTATTCATAGGAATCTCTTGCTTTGCTATTTTTCTGTTGCCTAATGTCCATACTGAAACGGCATTAGGCTTCATTCTTTTTGAAATTGCCGACAAAAATAAGTCATAGTCACTATAAAAAGCCACAAGTTTATTTACCTGTTTTGCTGCAAGCGATTGAATTTTTTCGCTTTGAAGTTTTAGAGTTTGAGACTTTAATAAAACGCTTTTCCGCTTTTTTGTCATTGACTGATTAGTGGATTTGCCTCCTAATGATACATTATCAATTCCATAGAGGGTAGATAATAGTTTATCATCAAAAGCCTCATCTATATCAGTACAAACAATCCATCTTAACGGCATAACCGAATATTGACCATAAGAAACAGTAGTATGATTGTCTCCATATGGTGGAGATGTCAAAATTAAATCAAACTTTTGCTTAGTATGATTGAGATATTTAATTGAATCACCTAAAACAATTTTTATGTTGCCTTTGTAAGAACTACCATCTTTTTTTAGTTTTCCTGTTGATTTTAATGTGTAGTAAAAAGAGAGATATTTTTCCACATTGAAATTCAATGTTTTTGAAAAAATTTCCAATCCATCTTTATCATAACTATCAATATCTGATTTTTCTTTTATGTGTAATTTGTATGTGCAATCTCTAGAATTTGATACTATTCTAACCACTTCGCAAAATGTCGCCCAAAAGAATCGACGTATATTTATATCGCTATCTTCCATGACAGCGCGACGGATAATCGATAGGTCTACAATAGCTTGTTCAGTAAACCACTTTTCAATACCATCGAAAGAATGATTGACTACTTGCGATTTCTTCAATTCTGTGATTTTACCTTTTATGGCAGTTGTATGTTGCTTTAAGATTTCGGGATTAATGATAGTTGTTTTTGCCTTGCACAGCAAAACAGCAAGAGGATTAACATCAACGCCAACAATATCAAGACCTTGCAACATACCTTCAACCAAAATTGTACCAGAACCTGCAAATGGATCCAGTAATTTTGGACGCTTATTTTCAGATTGAGCAAGACATACTTCTAGTATTTCACGTTGCATTTTAGGAACCATCATGGCGGGATAAGTACAAAAGCCGTGAACGTAATCACGCTCACTTTTGCAGTTACCTCTATAATCCCAATGATCCTCTGATTCTAGAGTAAGTTGATTGAATTTTAATCTAAGATTTTCTATACTCATTTTATCACCGCTAAAATTACTTAAATAATTTTCCCTATCGAATTAGTATCACATCTATACATACAAATAACCCTCATATTATCAGCTATCCTTCTAATTACAGGTACACAAACAGAATTTCCTATCTGCTTATATGCATCTTCAATAGTAATTGTATTAGGAAAATAAAACTCGCTTGGGAAACCTTGAAAATCAAGACACTCTCTAAGTGTGAGTTTTCTCAATCCGTAATCATCAACTATCAATGGAACCTGATTTTTTGATATTCCCATCGATGCAGTCAAAGTTGGGCACATGTGATTCTGTGTTATCTTTATGCTGTTATTATAAACTCGATATATAGAATCATGTCTTTTTACTATTTGAGACGCTTTGCGGTAAAAGGGATCATCTAACGAGTAGTAATATACCTCATTTTTCTTAACTGCTCTGTTAAGAATATCCTCGATGGTAATATTCAAATCCGTTTTATCAGGGAATACAAATGAATCACAATCTTCATGTTCACGAAAAGCAACAATATATATTCAGTCTCAAATTTGAGGAATCCTACCATATTCCGATGTGCGTAACACTCGGTATCGAATAGAATAATTCAGTTCGGACAAAACATTGTGAACAGTATTAAAAGTTTTTCCGTTATTGTGCTCCATTAGGTTCGGAACATTTTCAAGGAATATAAATCTTGGTTTATAAGCACTTATGAATTTCCCGACTTCATAAAAGAGATGAGCACGCGCATCACCAAAACCTCTCTGCTTACCAGCCACCGAGAATGGCTGACACGGAAATCCAGCAGTTATTATATCCACACTACAAAGACTAGATGGATTAACAAGTCTAATATCTTTTTCAATCAATACCGTTTCTTTAAAATTGTGTCTATATGTTCGACAGCATGCAGCATCTTTTTCTACAGCACAAGCAATTTTGCAACCTGCTTGTGTAAACGCAAGATCTATGCCACCAATTCCAGCGAATAGACTTCCAACACTTAATTCCATCTGCAATCGAACATAAAGATTGTGGATGGCATACCAACAATTTGGATGTCAAATTTTAAACTTGGTTCTACATATGTAGAAGCATTATGAATTCTAAAACTAAACTGCCAGCCGCCATCCATATACAGTTCCACAGTATTATTACTATTAGGCTTGAAATCCAAGCTAACAATACGTGTTGGCAAACTGGAAATCGGCACAAAAATCTTAGGCTTACATTTTTTGCTTGGTTGGTTTAATGTTCCTCTTAAATTATAAGTCTGTATCTGTGTAACATATTTATTGTCAATACTAATCACCTTGTAGAAATCAAACTGACCCAGTAAATATTCTACCATTTTCTGAGGAACATTTTCATGAGTGGAATCTGCTCTCACTATTTCTGTGATAAATGCATTTAACAATGGAATATACACATCTCTCTCTTTATTAGGCAACTCGCTCCATTTTTTGCCGTCAGCTATCTCATCCGCAAGATATTCAAATATCGGCTTTACTTCATTCCAGTACTCATTTGAGCATGGCACTTCAAACCACTTTTCGCCAAAATCAAGTTGTTTGCCTAATCGACTGTGCTTTACAGCAAAATGATTGTGTTTGATACTTAGACCAATCTCCCACATTATGTGTTTGCGAAGAATAATAATATCTCTCACATCACCAACTACACCTTTAGTGTCTGGCTGAATAAAGAGCTCCAAGCAATCTTCATCATCTTCAATTATTAACGGCTCCATATCAAACAAGGTTGACACTGCTGCTTTTGCACTAATCGTCAAAACATTTCGAGTAGCATCATCAATCGCATTCCAAGCCCTATATGCGGCATCAAAACTGCTATTTTCAACTATCTTAGCTAACCTAATCTTGTTGATTTCTTCATTCAATGTTTGAAGACATATATATTCGTAAGCTCTTCCCTTATCGTTACTTTTTGTACTCACTGTTTTTTCCTCCAATGCTTTTTTGATTGCTACCGCAACTTCGTACGCCAGATTAACCGGAACAGCATTGCCTATCATTTTATAGGCATTATTGGTATTTGTGTAAATAAACTGAAAATCATCTGGAAATCCTTGTACTCTTGCAACTTCACGTATCGTCATTCTTCGATAGAGATATTCTTGGCCTTCCACAAACCTACAGTCATTATGTCCGTGCTTCACCATCTTAGGCGCTTGAGGATGAAGTTGACATTGGCGACCTGATGCCTGAACAGTAAATGCTTGTTCGTCCCATCCTTTTACTCTGTTTCGACTCATAAAAATAGGAGAATAAGCACCAGTAAAATATTCATTATTATTTATCGCAGTAGGATTATGCTTGTTTTTTTCAGCCGCAGGAACTGCAGTGTTTTGCAAATCCCCAATAATATCGCGAAGCGTTATTTTTTTGTCGTCATTGACAGTAGAGCCTTCGGGAAATTTAAAGTTAATACGGAGATCTTTTCTGAAACCTATGTAAAACACACGCTTTCGCTCTTGTGCAACACCATAATCTTTAGCATTAACAAGGGTTACTGTAACATCATATCCTATTTCATCAAAAATTTTAATAATATTTTCTACTACCTTAGAATTCCTGTTGGCAAGCATTCCACTTACATTCTCAGCTAAAAAGAATTTCGGCTTTTTTGCATCAAGAATTCTGATGTACTCGTAAAACAATTGACCGCGACCATCACTCATTCCTTTCAAAGCACCTGCTTCTGACCAACTCTGACAAGGAGGACCTCCAATTATTCCATCGATTTCATTGGGAAAATCTTCTTCGTTAATATTTCGGATGTCACCCTCTATAAGTTTGGTATTTGGGTGATTAACTTTAAATGTTTCATAAATCGTTTTATCATACTCGTTAGCGATCGGAATACTAAATCCAGCTCTTTCAAAACCCAGGTCTAAACCACCGCAACCGCTAAATAAGCTAATGATATTCATGTACATTCTCCTTATTTGGTTATAGTAATCAGTTTGGCTTTGTTCAACACAGCAGGATTATCCGGATCCTGAATTTTTACATCACTTATTTTTAATGATTCATCAGAAAGGGATAATTTCTCCAGGTCTTTTGTGTTTGCAAATGTTTTCCATTTATCTTCGTTGATAATACACATAAAATTAAATTCCGCATCGTTATCGCGTTCATAAACATAATCAAAAACATGCCAAGGATTTTCAATTCCCCACATTCCCCTTACGCGCATATATGTAATTTTTAGCGGATCAACTTTATTAATATGTGCTATCTCTTTTGTGGAGCAGAAATCTACATCTGGAATAGAAACGACCCCGTCTTTTATGCGATTTAAAAGACTTTCATAGCATTCCTTTGAAGCGCAATAATCCAATCCATAAACCATGCATAAGCTTTTCAACAAACCGTTGTTAACAATTCCTACGATATATATGATATCTTTTTCGTTCCATTGCTCCGCCTGCTTGCATTTTTTTGCTATCTTAGAATCATCACAGTATAGCTTATGTTTAGGATAACTACTATTTAATGCAATCTGTGAATCCGACTCAATTTTCTTGACTTCAATAGCATCGCCTTCTTTTAGCATGGCATCAGGAGGGCTGTTACTTCCGCCGAGATACGAAAACACTTGATTCCATTTTATAATTCTTGCCTTTTTTGACGCATCAAAAGTCCCTGCAAATAAATCTTTCACATATTCTTCTAATGCATCTCCTACACTATTAGCCCTATTCTTACTTTTATATGTAGCAGCCACTTTAATCACTGGATTACTAACTAAATTTATAATTGCATTAATAATATTCATAAGCTTTCTCCTGATAAATTTAGAAAATCAATTATTTTTGCTCAGGCACGATCTCTACGATATCGTCCATCTTACATTCAAGAGCAGCACATATCTTCACGAGCACATCACTGGAGACGACAGCGCCGTCTTTGCCCATCTTGGTGATGGTGGCGATGCTGATGCCGGCTTTTTCGGCGAGTTCTTTCTTTTTCATATCACGGTCGATCAGAAGCTTGAACAATTTTTTATAGCTTGCGGCCATTGTATTACACCTCATAAATAGTTATAGTTAGTACATTGTATCATTGAAAATCATTATAACACACTCTGCTCCAAACATCAACAGTTTTCGGCAGAAAAATACTGCGATTTCAGCATTTATCAACTTTTTGTTGCAAGTTTTTAATTTCCTCCTTGCTTTTTCGTAATTCCCTTTTTCTTTGTCTACTGCGGTGCAAATTTTGACTTGAACAAACTGTTGTTCAGAGTTATAATAACCGTATAAAAAGCAATCGCCTCTCGCATGATAACGAGAGGCGTGTAGTGTGTATTTTTCTGCAGAAATTGCTGTTGACCACATAACAGACCACCTACCGTTTCGGAGCACTCGGAAACAGTGGAGATAAG
>OLOW01002598.1_pt1 | contig 12037 bp, 10 predicted proteins | sample 1672801 | NCBI WGS metagenome assembly OLOW01 (sample SAMEA3136725, study PRJEB25190) | human gut metagenome | biome: human gut; feature: human-associated habitat; material: faeces | place: Austria | collected 2013
CTCCGTGGGCAGGCCAAAGGCATCGAAGCCGATGGGGTACAGGACGTTGTAGCCCTCCATGCGCTTTTTACGGGTGACGATGTCCATGGCCGTGAAGGGCCGGGGGTGGCCCACATGGAGGCCCTGACCGGAGGGGTAGGGGAACTCGATGAGGCCGTAGAACTTGGGGCGCTTGTCCCCGGTGACGGCGGCGTAGGGCTTGGTCTCCTCCCACCGCTTCTGCCACTTCTTTTCAATGGCGGCAAAATCATACTTCATGCTGCTTTCTCTCCTTACTATGATAATGTATAACTGAGCGGTAAAAAAACGCCCCCGGCCGCTGCTGCGGTCAGGGGCGAAGCAACTCGCTGTACCACCCTGCTTCCGTGATGGGACTTCTCCCCTCACGCTCAGGCGGCTTTAACGCAGGCCATACGTCCCGCCCTGTTCAGGCGGGAGGCTCCGGGGCCAGTACAGCAAGGCACCTCCGCCGGTTCGCACCACACGCCGGCTCTCTTGGGGCAGGTCTGCCTTGCCTTTTTCCCTTCATCGCTTTTGACAATACAGTTCTATGATAATATCCTTCGATGGATTTGTCAAGCGTTTCGCCGGGAGTTGTTTTATTCCTTGGCATCCACCACGCCCGTCAGATCTACCGGTGTACCGTCACGCCACAGGCGCTCCAGCCCGTAGAACTCACGGGCCTCGGCGTTAAAGACATGGACGGCGATGCAGCCGTAGTCCAGCAGCACCCACGTGCCGCCACGGTAGCCCTCCCGGTGCAGGGGATCCTCCTCCGCCTCCTCCAGCAGGACCTTCTCCACGTTGTCCACCAGTGCGTTGATCTGGGTGTTGGAGGAGCCGGTGGCGATGACAAAGTAGTCCGCCAGCGTGGTCAGCTCCCCGATCTCCAGCACCTGAATTTCCTTTCCCTTTTTATCCGACAGCGCACGGGCTGCCAACAGCGCCAGCTCCTTGGCATTTTTCATTTTGCTTCACCTCTTAACAGAAAATCTCTCGCTTCCAGCGTATCATGATGCACGGGATTGCCCATGCGCTCCATCTCGTCGATGGTGTCGGACAGGCCCATCAGGAGACCCTTGTCCAGATCGTCGTATACGGCACGGCGCAGCTCGTCCACCCCCGGAAAGTCCCGATTGGGCTCGATGTAGTCCGCCAGATAGATGACCTTTTCCAGCAGGGTCATGTCCGGCTTGCCGGTCGTGTGCCAGCGGATGGCCTCGTAAACGGCGTCCTTCACGCCGAAGATGTCACGGGCCACGGCGGCGCCGGTCTTGGCGTGCAGCAGCTTCAGGGCGTGCTGCTCCAGCTCGTCCAGCCGGATATCGTACCTGTGGCACAGGGCCAGCTGCTGCTCCATATCCAGCTTCTTGGTGCAGTCGTGGAGGAGGGCGGCGATGCGGGCATCCGTCTCGTCGGCCCCGTAGCGCCGGGCCAGCCGGATGGCCTCCTGCTCCGTCCCCAGCACATGGGGCATCCGCTTGGGCTTTAAGAAGCTCAGGGCGATGGGCCGCAGCTCCTCCGGCGTCAGGTGCTTCAGTTCCGCATGGGTGCCGTAGAGCCGCTGGCGCAGGATGTAGCCGTACACCGCCTCCGGCAGGTACTCCCTGCCCTCCGGCAGCAGCTGCCGCAGACGGGTGGAGGAGATATCCACCACATGGGGGTTCTCCACCACCGTCACCTGCGCCCCGAAGGTCTTCTCCAGATATGCCCTCTGCCGTGCAAAGCGCTGCTGCTCCGCATCCCCGGTGCGGCTGAAGGCCGCTACACGGGCAAGGCGCAGGATCTCCTGCGGCTCACGCCAGTCCTGCAAGGACAGGAACATATCCGTTCCCATCAGCAGCCACAGCTCATCCTCCGGGTACTGCCGGCGCAGGGTGCGGAGGGTATCCGCCGTATAGCTCTTCCCCCGCCGCTTCACCTCCACGTCCAGCACCTGTGCAGGGCAGGACAGCTCCGCCGTGGCCAGCGTGGCCATCTCCAGACGCTGGGCGGCATCGGCGCCACCCTCCGGCAGCGCCTTATGAGGCGGGATGCTGGCGGGGATCAGCAGCAGAAGGTCCAGCCCCAACTGCTGCGCCGCCGCCTGTGCCGCCGTGATATGACCCCGGTGAATGGGGTCAAAGGTCCCGCCGTAAATACCGATCTTCATATCACACGCTCTTCTTCCGGTCCTTGACCAGCTCGATCTTCCGCTTGGCCTTGTCATGCTGCATCCGATAGAGGACGAATTTGCTGCCGATGACCTGCACCACCTCGCACCGGGCGGCTACCTTCAGCTCCTCCGCCGCCTCACGGGCGGTGAGCATGGAGTTCTCCAGCACCCGGCCCTTAATGAGCTCCCGTGCCTCCAGGGCGTCGTTGACCTGCTTGATGAGGTTCTCCCCGATGCCGTCCTTGCCCACATGGACGATGGTATCCAGCGTGGACGCCATCCCACGCAGCTGGGCTCGCTGCTTGCTTGTCAGTTCCATATCAATGATTCTCCATATATTCTTTCAGTTTTTCACCAAAAGCCCGCAGGGCCACGCCCCGATGACTGATGGCATTCTTCTCCTCCGGCGTCAGCTGGGCGAAGGTCTTTCGCAGCTCCGGCACGAAGAACACCGGGTCGTAGCCGAAGCCGTTCTCCCCCTGCGGGGCATAGGCGATGGTGCCGTGGCAGTCGCCCTCGGCCTCCAGCACGTCCCCGTTGGGGAAGCAGCAAACCACCGACGTGTGGAAGTGGGCGGCACGGGTCCCGGCTCCCCGGAGGTTTTCCAGCAGCAGCCGATAGCGGGCCACATCGTCGTCCAAGCCGCCATAGCGGGCGGAGTACACACCGGGGGCGCCGTTGAGGGCGTCCACGCACAGGCCGGAGTCGTGTTCGCGAAATTCAGCGACGAGCGCGACCACGCACAGGCCGGAGTCGTCGGCAATGGCGGGCAGTCCGCTGGCCTGCATGACGGCCTCAGCCTTGATGCGGGCGTTTTCCGTGAAGGTGGTGCCGGTTTCCTCCGGCTCCAGCGCCAGCCCCAATTCGGACTGGAGCACTACCTCCACCCCCAGCTGGCCCAAAATGCGCTGCATCTCCGCCAGCTTGCCCTGATTATGAGAAGCCAATACGAATTTCATCACAGTACCTCCCCCAGAATATCCTTCTCCTTACGGATCAGCTCCCGGCAGCCCTTGGCGCACAGCTCCACCAGCTCCTGCTGCTCTCTGGCGGTGAAGGCCCGGCCCTCGCCGGTGCCCTGCAGCTCGATGATCTCCCCCAGCTCGTTCATGACGCAGTTCAGGTCCACCATGGCCCGGCTGTCCTCGCTGTACGGCAGGTCCAGCATGGGCACATCGTCGATGATGCCGGCGGAGATGCCTGCCACGAAGTGCTTCACCGGCGTCCGGGGCAGCACCCCCTCCTCCACCAGCTTGCGGCAGGCCAGTGCCAGAGCGATGAAGCCGCCGGTAACGGAGGCGGTACGGGTGCCGCCGTCGCCCTGCAGCACGTCGCAATCCACGGTGATGGTGCGCTCGCCCAGCAGGCGGCGGTCTACCGCCGCGCGGAGGCTGCGGCCGATAAGGCGCTGGATCTCGGCGCTGCGGCCGGAGAGCTTCAGCTTGTCGATGTCCCGGCGGGAGCGCTGGCGATTGGCACGGGGCAGCATGGAGTACTCCGCCGTCACCCAGCCGCAGCCGGGGGCCACATGGGGCGGCACCCGCTCCTCCACGCTGGCGTTACAGAGCACCACCGTGTCGCCGCAGCGGATCAGCACACTGCCCTCAGCGAATTTGATGAAGCCCGTGGTGATCTCCACCGGGCGCAGCTCATTATATTTTCGTCCATCTGCACGGGTCATATGCCTTCCTCCTCAGATAAGATCGTTGACGAATTCCCTTGCGTCAAAGGGGCGCAGGTCATCGATGCCCTCGCCAAGGCCCACGAACTTCACCGGCACCTGCAGCTCCTGTGCGATGGCAATGACGATGCCACCCTTGGCGGTGCCGTCCAGCTTGGTGAGGATGATGCCCGTCAGACCCGCCGTCTCCTTGAACTGCCGGGCCTGAATGAGGCCATTCTGGCCGGTGGTGGCGTCCAACACCAGCAGCGTCTCCTTGGCGGCGTTGGGGGCCTCCCGGTCGATGATCTTGCGGAGCTTGGCCAGCTCCTTCATCAGGTTATCCTTGTTGTGCAGGCGGCCTGCCGTGTCGCACAGCACCACGTCTGTATTCCGGGCCTTGGCCGCCGCCAGCGAGTCAAACAGCACGGCGCCGGGGTCGGCTCCCTCGTTCTGGCGCACGATGTCCACACCGGCCCGCTCCGCCCAGATCTCCAGCTGATCGGCGGCGGCGGCACGGAAGGTATCTCCGGCGCACAGCAGCACCTTCTTGCCCTCATTCTTCAGCCGGTGGGCCAGCTTGCCGATGGACGTGGTCTTACCCACGCCGTTGACTCCGATGATGAGGGCCACGCTGGGCCGGGTAGAGAGGTCCAGCGCGGGATCGCCCACCGACAGCTTTTCCGCCAGAATGTCCCGCAGGGCGTTTTTCACGTCCTCCTCGTGGGTCAGCAGCTTGGCATAGGCCCGCTTTCTCAGCTGGGCCACGGCGTCCACCGCCGTATCCATGCCTACGTCCGCCAGAATAAGAGCCTCCTCCAGATCGTCGTAGAATCCCTCGTTGAGGGAGTCGAAGGACATGGGCTTGAGCCACGCCTCCTTGAATTTTGCAAACAGTCCCATGGCTGCTTCCTCCTTGCATCGGGCTGCCGCCCGGTTATTTGATCTTCAGCTCCTTGGCCATATCATTGAGGTTGATGGTGAGGATGCGGCTGACGCCACGCTCCTGCATGGTGACGCCGTACAGCACGTCGGCCTCCTCCATAGTGCCACGGCGGTGTGTGATGACGATGAACTGCGTCTTACCGGCGATGCGGCGCATATACCGGGCGTAGCGCACCACGTTGGCCTCGTCCAGTGCCGCCTCGATCTCGTCCATGACACAGAAAGGCGTGGGATGCACCTTCATGAGGGCGAAGTACAGGGCAATGGCCACGAAGGCCTTTTCGCCGCCGGACAGCAGTGTGATGGTTTTCAGCTGCTTGCCGGGGGGCTGCACCTTGATCTCGATGCCGCAGCCCAGAATGTCGTTCTCGTCCTCCAGCTCCAGCCGGGCCTTGCCGCCGCCGAACAGCTCCAGAAATGTCTCCTGAAAGCTCTCGTTGAGCAGCCGGAACTGCTGGGCGAAGATCTCCGTCATCTGGCGGGTGATCTCGTCAATGACCCCCGTCAGCTCCTCCTTGGCCTTCTCCACGTCCGTCCGCTGCTCGGAGAGGTAGGTATAGCGGGTGTTCACCCGGTCGAACTCCTCGATGGCCCCGATGTTGGGAGTACCAAGGCTCTTGATCTCCCGGTTCAGCTCCCCGATGCGGCGGGTGGCCTTGGGGATACTCTCCAGCTCCATGCGCTGGCTCTGGGCTTCGGAATGGCTCAGCTCATACCGCTCCCACAGCTTATCCAGAATGTTCTTCTCCTCCATGGCGGCGGCGTTTTTCTGCTGCTCCAGCCGGGCCACCTCACGCTCCGTGTGGAGGACCTCCTCATTGCAGCGCTGCATCTCCTGATTCTGCTGGGTACGGCGGCGCTCCAGCTCCAGCTTCTCCGCCGCCAGCGATGCCAGCTGCTCCTTCAGCTGGCGGCATCCGGCCCGTAGCTCCTCCGCCTTCTGCCGGTGGATATCCATCTCCCGGCCGGCTTCCTCATTGGACCGACGGAACCGCTCCAGCAGCGCCTCCCGCCCGGCCCGGTCGGTATGCATCTGGACCTGCAAACGCTCCAACTCCCGGCGGCTGTGGAGTGAGGTCCCCCGCTCCGCCGCCAGCGCCGCCAGCGCCGTTTTATGCTCGGTGATCTGGCCGGAGATCTCATCTGTCCGGGTCTGTAGGTCGCTCTGCCCGGCCCGGCTCTCCTCCGCCTGACGGGACAGGCGCTCCGCCTCACCCTCGTGGGCGGCGATCTCCTGACGCACCGCCTGCATCTGCGTCTCCTGCTCCTGTAGGCGCCGGGTCAAAGTCTCCCGCTCCTGCTGCAGGCCGTCCTGAGACAGGCGCAGATTCTCCAGCAGGATCTCATGGTGTTCCTGCCGGCCCTCCAGTGTCAGCACCTGTTGGGCTGCCGCCCGCTGCTGCTCCTTGGCCACATCCAGCTCATACTGGGCCTTTTGCAGCTCACGGCCCGTCTCCTGCGCCCGGCGGTCGGCATCCGCCAGCTGCCCACGCAGCTGCTCCAGCTGACCTGCCAGCCGCTGCAGCTCGTTGGCACGGGACAGTACACCGGCGCTGCGGCTGACGCTGCCGCCGGTCATGGAGCCGCCCCGGTTGATGACCTGCCCGTCCAGCGTCACGATGCGGAAGCGGTTCTGGTACCGCCGGGCCATGGTGACGCCGCAGTCCAGATCCTCCACCACCACCGTGCGCCCCAGCAAGTTCTGGAACACGCCGTCGTAGCGCTTTTCATACTGCACCAGCTCCGAGGCAACGCCCACGAAGCCGTACTCCTCCTCGATGCGGCTCTCCCGCAGCTTCTCCCCCCGGACAGCGTCCAGAGGCAGGAAGGTGGCTCGTCCGCCGTCCCGCTGCTTCAGGTAGCCGATGGCGGACTTAGCATCGTTCTGCGTGTCCACCACGATATTTTGCAGGGCGCCGCCCAAGGCGATCTCGATGGCCACGGTGTATTGCTCCTGCGTGGTCATGAGGCTGGCCACCGGGCCGTGTACGCCCCGCAGGCCGCCCTTGTCCGCCGCCTGCATCACCAGCTTCACCGCACGGGAAAAGCCCTCGTACTCCTTCTCCATCTCCGTCAGCAGGCGGATGCGATCCTCCATGGCCGCCGCCTGACGGCTCAGCTGCTCCCGCTGCTGGGCGCTTTCCTGCGCCCGGCGCTGTCGCCCGCCCATTTTCAGGCCGTGGCCCTGAATGACGTTCTCCGCCGCTGCGGCCTCCTCACGGGCCTCCTCCAGCGCCTTACGGTTCTCCGCTGCTGCGCTCTCCTCGGTTTGGCGGCGCTCCTGAAGCTGCTCCAGCTCACGGCCCACCTCCTCCAGTCGGGTGCGGGCCGCCTGAGACTGGGCCTCCAGTCCTGACAGCTGCACCCTTCCATCGGCGGCAGCCGCCGTGGCCAGCGTCTCTCTGGCCCGCAGGGCCTCCGCCTCGCGGACGGCGCTGCCGGCACGCTGAGTCATGGACTGCAGCTGCTGCATCCAGCCCTCCAGCTCTCCGGTCAGCTCCTGCGTCCGGCGGTCGATCTCCTCCGTGCGCCGGGTGAGGGCATCCATCTGCCCCTGCAGATCCTCCGTGCGGCTGCTGCTGTCGGCCATCTCCCGCTCCAGCCGGGTCATGGACTCCTGATTATGATCCACCCCCGTCTGCAGCACGGCGATGGCGGCGTCCTCCTCCCCGGCAGCCGTCTCCAGTCCGGACATCCGGCCCCGGAGGGCCTCGGCCCGCATATCGTTCTGCTGCACCTGCTCCACGCAGGTCTCTGCGGCGGCATACACCTCATCCAGCGCCGCCTGCGCCCGCTGCTTATCCTGACAAGCGGACTGGTGATCCGCCTCCAGCTTCCGGGCCTTGACCTTCAGGGTCTGAAGATTTTCCAGCCACACGCTGATCTCCAGCACCCGCAGCTCGTCCCGCAGCACCAGATACTTCTTCGCCGTCTCCGCCTGCTTCCGCAGGGGCTCCACCTGCAGCTCCAGTTCAGCGATCTTGTCATTGATGCGGACCAGATTCTCCTCCGTCCGCTGGAGCTTGCGCTCCGACTCCTCCTTGCGGTGGCGGTACTTGCTGATGCCCGCCGCCTCCTCGAACACCTCACGGCGCTCACCGCTTTTGACGGACAGGATCTCGTCGATCTTGCCCTGTCCGATGATGGAGTAGCCCTCCCTGCCCATGCCGGTGTCCATAAACAGCTCGTTGACATCCTTGAGACGCACGGACTGGCGGTTGATGTAATATTCCGACTCCCCGCTGCGGTAGTAGCGGCGAGTGACGGCCACCTCCGCCTCGTCCCGGCCGGGGAAGATGTGCTCCGTGTTGTCGATGACCAGCGTCACCTGTGCAAAGCCCATCTGGCTGCGCTTCTCCGTGCCGCCGAAGATCACGTCCTCCATCTTGGCTCCCCGCAGCTGGCGGCTGTTCTGCTCGCCCATGACCCAGCGGATGGCGTCGGAGATATTGGACTTGCCGGAGCCGTTTGGCCCCACGATGGCCGTGATGTCCTCACCGAAGTTCAGCACCGTCTTATCAGGGAAGCTCTTGAAGCCCTGGATTTCCAAAGCCCGAAGGTACACGAGTCGCTCACCTCTTTCATGTTTGCATATAATAACTAATTTATTATAGCAGGCTATCCCCCCTGTTTCAAGCAAAATCCGCTGACGAACCGGGAAAAGCCCATCAAAGCGGCGATGTTGGTGCCATCTCCTTCCAAAAGACGACCCCCCTGACCGCCTTGCGGCGGACAGGGGGGTATGCTCGGGGAATACGGTTTACTTCACCAGCTGGCAGAACAGATCGATCTCATCAGCCAGAGACTGGAGTCCCTGCCGCCAGAAGGCCTTATCCGTCAGGTCGATGCCTGCGATCTTGGCGGTATCCTCCACGCAGGTGACGGAGGTGGCGTGGAGCATCTTCTTATACAGCGGCACGAAGTCCTTGCCCTCCTGTTGATACTTGGCATACAGGCCACGGGCAAACAGGCCGCCGAAGGCATAGGGGAAGTTGTAGAAGCTCAGGCCGCCGCTGTAATAATGGCCCTTGCACAGCCACATATACGGGTGCAGGCAGGTCTGATCCAGCCCGTCGCCGTAGGCCTTCTTCTGGGCCTCCAGCATCATCTGGCACAGGCGGTCGGGATCCAGGAACTCCTCCGGCCGGGCGGCAAACACGGCGGACTCGAACAGATACCGGGAGTAGATGTCGCAGATGATCTGGCAGGCGTCGGACAGCTGGCTCTCGATCAGAGCCAACTTCTCGTCGTTGCTCTCGGCGGCATCGATGGCGGCGCTGACGGTGAGCACCTCGTTGAAGGTGGAGGCCGTCTCTGCCACGGGCATGGTGTACTCCTGGCACACCAGCGGGTGGGAGAACACCTGCTGATCGTGGAAGGCATGGCCCAGCTCATGGGCCAGCGTCACAATATCACCGAAGGCGCCGTCGAAGTTGGTGAGCACCCGGCTCTGCTTAGCGCTGGGGACACCGCAGTCAAAGGCACCGCCCACCTTGCCGTTGCGGGGATAGAAGTCGATCCACGCCTCGTCGAAGGCACGCTCCACCATGTCGTGAAGCTGGCTGTCGAAGCCACTGAAGATGCTCAGCAGATAGTCCTTGGCATCCTGTGTGGTGTACTTCTTATCGCTCTTGCCCATGGGGGCGAACAGCTCGTACCAAGGCAGGCCGTTCTCGTGGCCCAGCGCCTTGCCCTTGGCCCGCAGATACTGCCAGAACTTGGGCAGATACTCATCCATGGCCCCCAGCAGGGCATCCAGCGTCTCCCGCTTCATGCGGCTCTGATACAGGGCCTTATCCAGCGGGGAGGCATAGCCCCGGACCTGACACTCGTTGATGACCTGCAGCTTGATGCTGTTGAGGGCATAGGCCACGGAGTCCTTGATCTTGTCATAGCACGCCAGCTCCGCCTCATAGGCGCTCTTGCGGACGGCGGGATCGGGATCGTAGGCCAGATTGCGGATGGCGGACAGGTTGGTGATGCCGCCGTCGTACTCCACCTTCACGCTGCTGGTGAGGTTATCCCGCAGGCTCTCCCACGCCGAAGCACCGGAGATGTTCATCCGGGCGAACAACTCCTCCTCCCGGTCGGTGAGCAGGTACTTGCTGTCCCGGCGGATGGACTCCAGCAGGAAGCGATAGGGCTCCAGCGCCGGGTCGGCGTCCATGATGGCGTCCAGATCCTCCAGCTCCGCCACCGTCCGGCGCAGGGATGCGTTGGCGGCGGCGCAGCCGCTGAGCTTGGCGCTGAGCTGGTCGCCCAGACTGTTGGCCTTGGTATCGGCGGTGTTGGCGCTGCACCGAAGGCTGCAGAAGATGAAGAGCTTGTTGGCCAGCTCCTCCACCCGCTCCTGCACCTGCAGGAAGCGATGCACCAGCTGGCTGTGCTCCATGCCCGCCGCCTCACCGGCCAGCGCGTTCACCGCCGCAATGGCCTCGTCCAGTGCCTTCATATCCCCGGTAAACGCCGGGTCGTCAAAACCCTTGTAAAGGATACTCAGATCCCATACCTCGTTCATGTTCGTTCCTCCTGCTTTTCAGATAGGCGGCTCCCCGCTGGTGTTTTCCGTCACATTATATCATACCCTTCCACCGGTTACAACCATTTGTTTCCGGGAAAAGAGCATCCCCCGGAGTAAAACTCCGGAGGATGTGTGGTTTCATATCGCTCTGTCATCCGCACTGGTGGGAATGGACCGTATACTCTGCGGTGTCGTGGCCGTCGTGGTGGATCAGGACGATCACGCCACCGTCATACCGCAGCGTCACCGTGCCGTCCTCCGCTCGCTCGCCGCCGGTGAGGGTCACGGAGGTCATACGGGTATCCGTGTGGGCGACGTAATAGCTATCTGTCTCCGCCCAATAGATGAATTTGGACAGCCCCGCCTGATTGGTTTCCGCCAGAGACACGCCGAAATACTCCTTCAGCACGGCGTCCATCACCTGCCGGGGCGCCCGAAAGTACTGCATGACCGACTCCGGATCCAGCGACGTCAGATACGCCCGCTCCCGGTCGGTGAGATAGGTGTGGCCATAGAGAAGCCCGTAGAACCCGATGCCGTCGTAAAACAGGTGGTGCAGGTCGATATCCTTCGGGGAGGTATAGCTGCTGGTGGTGGCCTGACTGTACCAGCTGCCCGGCGTGAACATCGCCTGAAACTCCTCCAGCTCCTCAGCCGTCAGCGTACCGTTTTCCGGCTTCTGAGGAGCGGGCTGCTGATTCTGGGCGCAGCCGGCGCACAGTCCCACGCACAGCATCAGCACCAGCGTCAGGAAACGTTTCATAATATGATCCTCCTTCACTTCAAAGCTCTTTTTTACGGTGCTCCTCTGTAAAAGACCTTACCATACCCGTCTGCGCCCGTCAATAGTTTCTTCGCAAAAACATCTATATTCCTTCCGTTTTTCTTTCATTTTTCATCTAATATATACAAATCCGTTACAATTTGATACAAAACTGTTACAGCTTACTCCTCCTCGGAAGGCTTCCTGCGGAACATCTCCCGCAGGCTGTCCTTCAACCCCTTGGCCGTCTGGCGGATATCCTCCACCGTCTCCGCCACGTCGGAAACCTCCACGTTCCTTTCACCGGTAGTGAATACGAAGCCGTCGCCGCCCTTGCGGCACACCACGTCTCCCCCGGCCCGGACGCTGCCGCCTACACTCCCGCAGGCCACATCGCCGCCGCTCCGGACGTCACCCGTCACCCCGCCGCAGGCCACATCGCCGCCTGCGGTGACATTGCCCTCCACACCGGCGCAATGCACATCACCGCCGGCCTGCACGCCGCTGCCTACGGCGTCACACGCCACATCTCCGTCAGCCGTGACACTGCCGCCTACCTCGCCGCACTTCACGTCTCCTCCGGCGGTGACGCTGCCCTCCACCGGGCCGCTCTCACACACCACGTCGAACCAGCTGCTGACATTCACCGCCGGACCGTCGTACACGAACCGCAGCTCCTCCCGATGGCCCTTCAGCACCGCCGGGTCCTCCGTCAGCAGCTGATGCCCGTGGTACATCACCGCATACAGGGTATCGTCGTCCGGCCACGGCAGGGTGCGCTCCGCCTCCTCCTGCTCCGCCGTCCGCTGGGGCTGCGGAGCCTCCCGACCAAACAGATCGTCCAGTGTCACATGGAACAGATCCGCCAACTGCGGCAGCAGCTGCACATCCGGGCAGGACAGCCCGGTATCACATAGTTAAAGATATTGGTATCATTCAATCAATTTTGCCGATAAAGCGGTAGAAGATTTCTACCTCCTGTTCCCGGCTTCC
>OLOW01002603.1_pt1 | contig 12030 bp, 6 predicted proteins | sample 1672801 | NCBI WGS metagenome assembly OLOW01 (sample SAMEA3136725, study PRJEB25190) | human gut metagenome | biome: human gut; feature: human-associated habitat; material: faeces | place: Austria | collected 2013
GTACCAGGGAGAAAAGGGACAGGTGAACGCCGGCGGGAACGTGGAGTTGAAGGCAGAAGAAGTCCGGCTCCAGGACAGTTACCTGTATGGGGGGAACAATGTTTCTGTAACGGCCGGGAACACAGACATCCGCCGGGCTTTTCTCCATGGAGAGAAAACCGTCACGATGCAGGCGGAAGTCATGCCCCTTGAGGGAAATATTACCAGCGGCGGAACTGTGACCGTTGCCCTTAAGCAGGACCTGACCAATGAGAATAGTGAAGAAAAATACGGAAATATCCAGGCGGGAGGAGATGCCCTCCTTGCGTCCCAGGGCAGCGTGCGCAACCGGAAAAAAATGGAAAGCGGCGGCACCCTGGTTCTCCACGCCCCAAAACAGGTGGAAAACAGCGCGGAAATCAGCGGGAAGAATGTGGATATTGAGGGAGAGGTCCTCCACAATACGGGCCTTGTGACAGCGGACCAGAAGGCCAGTCTGAAGGGAAAACAGATTGTGAATGAAGCCGGCGGGCGGATTTACGGAGACAATCTTTCCCTCCAGGCCCACCAGGTCATCAACCGCCGGGATGAAGCCAGAGAAAAGGCACTGGCAGAAAGGGTGGAACGGCTTAAAGAGCAGGAAGCCATCCTGGAACAAACTGTCCGGACTGATGTGACGGCTTTCCATTCGGAAGAAGAAGTCCAGGCCTATGAAAACAGGATCCGGGAGGCCAGCCGGGAATATGACCGCCGGAAACAACAGGTGGATGAAGAAAAACAGGAACTGGACAAAATAGCTCCCGGCACTCTGGCAGCCCGGGAAAAGCTGTCCATTTCTGCGGAAACCATCCAGAACAGCAGGGACAGCCTGCTGTACAGCGGCGGTACCATGGAACTGGCCGCTTCCGGGGAAATCCTCAATCAGGGCGGCCGGGTGGAAAGCCAGGGGCATATGACCCTCACGGCCGGATCTATCCGGAACGAAAATGACCTTTTCTCTGTGAAACGGGTGGTGGGGAATCTTACGGATAATCCGGAACGGATTCGGATCAATCAGGCCGGACACCCGGAACAGGGACAGACCTTTGATAAAAGCGAATTCAGCAATCTGGGCAGCGGCTATGGAGCCTACCATCATGGCAGCTACCAGGAAGAAAAAGAACGGGCCGGCTATGGCATCATCCAGCAGCGGACCCGGGAAGAGCTGGAAAATGGAGAAGCCCCCATCCCGGCTGATCTGGTGGGGACCCGTGCTCCCAACTACGCCTATGATGACCCCATTTTCCAGGAGATGGGCGTTGCGTCCATGACAACACCCCGCCCAGTCCCAATGGGATCAGGAATACCAGAAGATCCTGGATACCCTCAATGAAAAAATCGATGCCTGGAATGCCCAGGTGCGAAACCATAATGCCTCCATCGGGGTGGTGGAAAGTCAGAAAATCCACAACCTGACTTTCGTACGCACAAAATCCCAAACCAGCCACCGGGAAGTGACAGAAAGCCGTCCCGGAGTCATTGCCAGCGGGGAAAACCTGGAAATCCAGGGGAATGTGACCAATGAGAATAGCCAGCTTGCTTCCGGAGGGACCCTCCATATAAAGGGAAAACTGGACAATCTGGCCAAAGAGAACCAGACGTACACCGTCACTTTTGGTACCACCCAGGGCAGTTATACATACAAACGGGGCTGGCCCCACAAATCCCGACGGAGAGGGTACAAGTCCCGGGTATTCATGACGCCCCAGGTGGAACAGGGGGCGCCGGCTTCTTTGGGAATCTCTCAGGTGCTGGATGGCAGCGGCCAGGCTCCGGAAAAAACAGAAATCAGCCAGAGCCAACGGCAGGCCGTCAGCCATTTCCTGGATCCATTTGGGGTTTCCTTTGCCCAGGCAGCCCAGGGAAAAGAACAGTGGCAGAATCTGCTGACCGGTTCTTTGTACCAGGTCCATCCGGAAAGCACGGCCCGGTACCTGATGGAAACGGATCCGAAGTTCACCAGCAGGAAGCAGTTCCTTTCCTCTGACTATTTCTTCCAAAAGCTCCAGTGGGACCCGGACAAAGTGCCCAAACGGCTGGGCGACGGGTTCTATGAAGGGATGCTGGTCCGCCAGCAGATCCTGGACCGGACCGGGAACCGGTACCTGGAAGGGTACAGCGATGAAGAAAGTGAATTTCGGGCCCTGATGGATGCCGGGGTCCTCTATGCCCAAAAGACAGGGCTGCAACCCGGCATCGTCCTGAGCGAAGAACAAATGGCCCAGCTGACCAGCGATATGGTGTGGCTGGAAAATCGGACCATCACCTACGAAGGAAAACCCTATGAAGTATTGATTCCCCGGGTCTATCTGCGGCCCAACCGGGAACTGGAACTGAAAGCAGATGGGAGCCTGGTCAGCGGGAAAAAACTATGGGTGGAGACCAAGGTGGCCATTGCCAACGAAGGGACTCTGCAGGGGAAAGAAGTGATCCTTGAAGCCGGGAGCCTGAAGAACCTGGGTATTCTCCAGGGAGACAGCCTGTTTGCCCATACCCGGGGCAATCTGGAATCTACCGGAGAAATCCGGGGCAACGCACAGGTAAAACTCCTGGCAGATGATGAACTGCACATCCGGAGCACGGAAAATCGACTGGCCCATCAGGATGTGGTGGACCAGGTGGCAGGAATCGCGGTCACCGGGAAAGCTGGAGTACTGCTGCTGCAGTCTGGAAAAGACCTGACAGTATCCGGCGCTGTATTGCAGAACCTGGGAGAGCAGGGAAAGACCATCCTCAAAGCAGGGAGTTCTTTACAATTGGGAACTCTGCAGCTTTCGTCCGATAAGGATATGACCCTGGACAGCAAAAATTACCTGCGTACCCAGAGAAGAACCGAAATGGGGACGACTATGAAAGCAGCAGGGGATGTCCGGCTGGAAGCCGGGGACGATATGACGCTGAAAGCTGCCCAGATTTCCAGTACCCAGGGAGAAGTGGAGCTGCAGGCTGGCGGTAATCTGACCCTGGAAGCAGGGAAAGCCTACGCCGGGGACCAGTATGCCCTGAGCCACAGAGAACGGAGCCTTGTAAGCCGCAGCAGTACGGAAACGCGGAGCGATGAACAGCACGAAGTCATCCTGGGCAGAGCCCTCAGCGGGAAAAGTCTCATGGCCAAAGCAGGAAACGATTTTACCCTGAGAGGAACTTCTATGGCCGCAGATGGAGATATCCGCCTGCAGGCAGGTGGTGATTTGAGTCTGGATACGGTGGACCAGAAAGATATCTCTGGAGTCTATCAGAAGACAAAGAGAAAAGGTCTCATGGGAGCCGGAATGGGCATCCTGATCGGCAGCGAAAAGAAAAGCGGGCAGGTGCAGCAGGAAACCCATACCCAGGTGGGGAGCACGCTGGGAAGCCTCGGGGGAAATGTGAATTTGGAGGCGGGAAATCGCCTGCAGACATGGGGAAGCAGCATATTGGCCAGTAAGGATATTACCCTCTCCGGGAAAGAAATCCAGGTTGAAAATGCGGAAGACACCTATCACTATCAGGAAAAACAGGAATATCGGCGGACCGGTCTCACGGCATCGCTGGGTGGAGATTATATGGATGCTGCGGGTACAGTATCAACTCTGGCGCAAAGAGCCGGTACAGTGCGGGATGGCCGACTGGCTGCTTTATATGGTACGGAGGCCGCCCTCAGTACAGCCAAAGGGCTGGGTGACATCCAGAAAAGCTGGGATACAGCACAAAAAGCAGCCCAGGAGTATCGCTATGCCAATATCTTTGGCAAAGGGAAGCAAGCCAGTGAAGCCTTTGATAAGATGAAAGCGGCTAAAGAAAAGCTGCCTTTTGTGGGGAAAACGGCAGTGACCCTGAACTTGGGCATGGGAACCCAGCATAGCTCCCATGCGGTGGAAATCAATGGAACGCGTGCCAGTGGCAGCCAGGTGCAGGCGGGAGGCAACGTAACCCTGAAGGCAGATGGCAAGGATATCCTGCTGAAAGGAAGCCAGGTTTCCGGACAGAACGTGGAATTGTCAGCTGGAGAAAATATCTTCCTGCAGGCCGGGAAGAATCAGGAAACGATTCAGGAAAAGGAAAGCGCAAAAGGCGGAAACGTGGGAATTTCCATGGGAAGGACCGGTCTGGTGGGAATCTCGGCAGAAGGCGGCATGGTGAAGGGAACAAGCCAGGAAGAAAAAAGTTATTATACAAATGCTGCTGTACAAGCAGACCGAAAACTTACTTTTACTACTGGAAAAGATATCCATATAGCGGGAGGCACCCTTTCTGGGGAAAGCGTAAACGGCCAGGTAAGCGGAAATCTGCAGCTGGATAGTTTGCAGGATACTCATACGTATCAGGAAAAACGGAAGTCTGCCGGCTTCTCCGCCGATTATGGTTTGGGAGCTGGTACGCTCAGCGGCATGGGAAGCCTGTCGCGAGAAAACACAGAAAGCCGGTACCGGAGCGTGAAAGAACAGACCGGGATTTATGCCGGCCAAAACGGTTTTGCCCTGGAAGTAGGGAAAGAAACAGGTTTAAAAGGCGCTGTCATAAGCAGCCAGGCAGAAACAGCAAAAAATACTCTGTCTACAGGAACCCTGCGATATGAAGACTTGAGGAATGAAGCCGCATATTCTATAAACAGTGAGGGTATGCAAAGCGGAATCAGCGGAATCCGTGGGAAAAATGGAACCACTTATTATGGCGGTATTGCACCAATCCAGGATACTCCCGTGAAAGGTAGAAAAAGCAGTGAAACTTTGTCAGGAATAGCGCAAGGAAATATGACAATTCGAAATTCCGAAGAACAAAAGCAAGAATTGGATAAATTGAACCGTAATACCCAACAGGCACTCCAAAAGCTGGGAGAGATATTTGATAAACAAAAAATCAGGGAACGGAAAGAATTGGCGGGAGCCTTTGGAGCTTTGGCTTTTCGCACGATTGGGGATATAGGCCTAAAAAATGGATGGAAAGAGGGAGGAATCGAAAAAACGACTCTCCATGCAATGATTGGTGGAATCATGGGAAAATTGACAGGAAATCAATTTATAGTTGGAGGGGGTGCAGCTGCAGTTAATGAACTGATGCAAAAAGAAATGGCTAAATGGACTGGAACGAACCCGCAGCTGCAACAATGGGCAAGTATGGTAATTGGCGGCACGGCAGCAAAATTGGTCGGCGGAGACTGGAGAATGGGAACAGCGTCTGCAGGAAGCGGGACAAGGTACAATTTCCTGCCACATGAGGACCAGCAATATCTTTTACGTGATATCGAAAAATATGAAAATGGTGAATTGACGCAAGAAGAGTTTGTCCAGAAATTAAAATATTATTGTGCTAAGGACTTGTATTACAATGATGGCCTGAACACGGATTATATCAGTACAGAACTAAAAGAAGGCGGAAATCCAATCATTTCTTCTCAGATTATCAATTATTCTTCTTTGGAAGATTTTTTCAATGCACAAGGTATCAATACTGACCAAGGTCTGAGCTATGCGTTGGCTCAGTATGCTAAGGGGTTTGGTGTGGAATACAATTACGATAATCCGGAATTATGGAATATCATAAACACGAAAATAGGGCCTCAAACTGGATGGATGAATAAACTAAATGAATACTCTATAGATTTATTAAGTTCAACTTTTTATAATAAAACGATTATTGATACAACATCTTTAAATGAAGCGGAAAAATGGTTTGATTTAAGAAATGCACTTAATATTAATTTAGCTATTAGTTCTATTGATCAAAGTATTGAATTAAATAATGGCTTTTATGGTAAAATACCGGCTGGGTTAGCAGGAAAAGCATCTTTTGTAATTTCGATTGTGGAAGAAAGCAAAAATTATGAGGGGAAAAAATTAGGGATAGCCGTTATTAGTGATACTGCTGGTTCTGCTTTAGGTGATGTATTAGGAGTAAACTTAATCAAAACAATAAATTGGAATGCTGGACTTAATTATAACAAACCAGTATTGATGATATTTATTGGAAAAACCTTAGCACAAAGTATGGGGGCAAGTTTAGGAGACTACATTAGTTATTATCTTAAGAAAAATATATTTAATTTGGAGGAGTGAAATGAATGCTTTGTTTCTAACTTGTGCAGTGTTTGTACTTGGCGGCATTGTGATGAAAACGACATATGAAAGTTTGCGTAGTAAGAGAAAAAATGATAATGGTGTTTTTATATTAATCCTAGGAACCCTCATGCAAATTTATTTTTTAGCCATGCTCGTAGTAAATTTCTGCTTAAAAAGGATGTTATTCTACTATAATCCTTGGTGTTTTTGGGGATTGAGCTACCTACTAGTTTTTAAAGGATTAAAAGTTATTGAAGAGAATAAAGAAATATTAAATTTAAAAAAATATGAAGCTTTTAAAAATGGGTATCGATATAGTGCTTTTATTAATATTTTAATATGGACGTTGTATATAATTGTTTATCTTTTGTGAATGCTAATATAAAAGTGAGCCACTCTGAAACAAGTTCCCCTATACTAGAGTCAGTAATTTGATTCTAAGGGGATTGATGTTAGGATGGTCATCACTATGAAAGATTATGGTCAAATTCGCCAGATGTACATTCGCGATGGAAAATCTATCCGCCAGATTGCCAGAGAAATGCATATCTCCCGTAATACTGTGGCCAAGTATTGCAAAGGAAATGCACTCCCGGGCATCCGCTGCGAATATCATCGGACATCTGCAGTGATTACAGAGGAGGTGACTCGATTCATCCAGAGCTGTCTGGATGAAGATGCGAAAGAACCCAATAAGAAGCAGCACCACACAGCCAAGCGGATTTATGACCGCCTGGTAGAAGGAACTGGATTTACAGGAGGTGCAAGCACAGTCCGGCGCTGCGTTCATCTGTTACGTGGCAATCTTCAGGAAGCCTTCGTCCCTTTGGCTCACCTTCCAGGTGATGCGATGCAGATTGATTGGGGTGAAGCTGTGGTTTACCTCAAAGGAGTGCGTACTAAAGTCAATTTCTTTTGTGCCCGCCTTTGCTACAGCTGTGCTCCTTTCGTGGTCTGTTTCCGCAGGAAGAATACGGAAGCTTTACTTGAAGCATTGAGAAAAGCTCTGGAATTCTTTGGGGGCGTCCCTGCTAAGGTCATTTTTGACAATGACCGGGTAGCCGTTAAGGAAAAAGGTGGCAAAGAAGCCATTGCCCAGGAAAAGTATGAAGCATTTGCAGCCCATTATTGCTTCCATACCGTTTTCTGCAATGTCCGGAGTGGAAATGAAAAAGGACTGGTGGAGAATCTCGTAGGCTGGGTCCGCCGGAATGTCTTTGTCCCTGTACCCAGAGTAGATGCGCTGGACGAATTGAACAGACTCCTGCTGGATAAATGCAAGGTGTATGCGAATACGCATAAAATCCCTGGACGGGAGAACCCTGTAAAGGATCTGCTCCTGGAAGACCAGAAACGTCTCTGCCCACTGCCGGGCAGCCCTTTTGATGCAAGCAGAGCAGCAGTCTGCCGAGTAACACCCTTTTCTGTTGTCCGATTCGTCGCTAACGATTATTCTGTGCCCGTGAAATATGTGGGACAGGAGGTCACGGTGCGAGCCTATGCTGAACAGATTCGGATCTTTGCCAAGGGGGAACTGATTGCTGAACACGCCAGAAACTATGGGCAAAACCAGCAGATTCTGAAACTTGCGCATTATCTGCCGTTGCTGGAATACAAGCCGCGCAGCATCCTGGAAGCAAAACCGGTACGGCAGAACCTCAGTGCTGCCCTGCTACAGTTCCTGGAGACCAATGCATTCAGCAGCGAACAGCTGGTTGAGATTCTGCGGCTATGTGCTGCCGACGGAGAGAACGCTTTTTGGGAGCACAAAGAGCAATTTATGGTTTCCGACAGGAAAGCGCATATCCTTACCGACCCGGTAAAAGTGCAGCAGACAGATCTTTCAATGTATGACCAGCTTTTACAGGAAGGAGGCACTATGTGCAGGACGCAGGTGTAAAGGAAGCACTCCGTTTCTATGCGAAACAGCTTAAACTTCCCACTTTCAAAGACGTCGGTGAACCAGCGGAAAAATTCCGCCCCGGACAAAGCCTGGAAGAATTCGTGCTCGGGTTGATGAAGCGGGAATATGCATCCCGTCAGGAAAAACAGCAGCAACGCAGGCTGAAGAGAGCGCACTTTCCCATGCTCAAGACCCTGGAAGAGTTTGATCTCACAAGGCTGGAACATGTTCGGCCTGAATATGTGAAGCAGCTGGCAAGCTGCGATTTCATAAAGAGGCATGAGAACCTGGTGATGATCGGTAATCCGGGGACGGGGAAAACACATCTGATGACAGCCCTTGGAGTGAAAGCCTGTCTGCTGGGCTGGAAGGTCATTTTCTGCAATGCCACAACGCTGGCAACTGAGCTATGTGAAGCCCATGATGATTACCAGTTGCGCAAGATGGAAAAAACTTTGAGCGGAGCAGACCTGCTGCTCATAGATGAATTAAGTTATGCAAGATTCAGCCAGGAAGAATCTGAAATGTTGTTCAAAGTGATTGCCGAAAGGAGTGAAAGAGCCAGTACAGTGATTACGACAAACCTGGAGTTTTCCAAATGGACGGAGATGTTTGCCAGCGAGACGCTGGTTGCCGCATTGGTCGATCGGCTCACCTACCACTCCAGTGTTTTAAATATGAATGGACAGTCTTACCGTTTGCACAGCAGCAAACGGAAGATGACGAATGCTTAAGTGGCTCAAAAATTTGTGAGCAGATGGCTCACTTTTTCATGAGCATGAGTGGCTCAAAAATTCGTGAGCAAGTGGCTCACTTTTTGGTTGACATTCACAATCTTTTTCCAGAATGAAAATATCCCATTATGTGTTATCATCGGGCTAATACACCCCTTAGCTAATTAAATCCGACGCTGACACCAGTACCAGAAGTGCCGGAGCCGGTGTAACTGTGGGCGTGGGGAAGAACCATGCCGGCATCGGGTATGACCTTTATGGAAACAAGAACCGGGAAAACGAGAAAGAAGGCCGGCTGACCCACCAGGGAAGTACGGTACAGGCTTGGGAAGAGCTCCATTCCGGCAGCGGCAGGGATACCCTCCTGATTGGAAGTCAGATGAAAGGCTGGCAGGTACAGGTGGAAACCGGAAGGAATCTGCGCATGGAAAGCCTCCAGGACAGGGAAACCTATGACAGCCGGAATACGGGAAGTGGAATTTCAGCTTCTACAGGAGGGGGCTATGTTTCCGGAAACGGCAGCTTCCAGAAACAGATTCTTCATTCCGATTATGAAAGCGTGACGGAACAGGCGGGATTCTATGCAGGAGACCAGGGGTTCCAGATCCAGGCGGGAGGAAATACCCACTTGAAGGGAGCCGTGATCCACAGCGATGCCCCGGCAGAAAAGAACCGTCTGGAAACGGGAACCCTCAGCTGGGAAGATGTGGAAAACAAAGCGTCCTACAAAGCGGATGGACAGGGTGTGGCTTTTTCTGCCACTACCCGGACCGGACAGGAAGACCGGCGGAAACTCAATGAACGGGGACTCTATCCTGAAGTGGTGAGTACCGTCAAAGGACGGGCAGAAAGCACCACAAAAGCCGGTATCTCTGCCGGAAGCATTATCATCCGGGAGGGAGAAAAACAGGTCCAGCCGGTAAAACATCTGAACCGGGACACGAAAAACAGCCTCCAGAAACTGGCGACCATCTTTGACAAGGAGAAAGTCCAGGAAAAGCAGGAATTCTTAAGTAAAGTTAGTAAATTGGGAAATCAAGTAATCCATCTGTATTCTGTTCGACAGAAATGGGAAGATGGAAGTGATGAAAAAATACTGGCACACGGTATTTTTGGCGCAATAATGAGTTCCATGGCTGGTGGAAAATTATCTACAGGAATATTGGCTGGTGGAATTAATGAGTTTGTTGTAAAGTCGATAATCAAGATAAAAGGAAGACAGTGGGTTTTAAAAAATCCGGATTTAGTTCAACAAATTAGTATGGCAGTGGGAAGTGTTGTTGGGGTTATAAATAGCGAAAGTGGCATTGCAAGAGAAATTACTATTGGAGCAATTAAAGATAATTTGTTCTTAGAAGGTCGAAATGCCATTTTAATTGGAATTGTTTTTAAAGCTGGTGGGCTAGGACATATTGGACTTATTGCTGAAGATGAGAAGGGAACATATGGTTCTGCAGATTATGGGAGATACGGAATGGATGTGGAAGAAAGTATAGGGGGATATCCTGCCCCTAATGGAATTGGAACATATATTACAGGATTTTATTTTAATCCTGATGACAAAACGATTTTTATTTTAAATAATAATGTTGTAGATGCTCAAGCAAGTGTAGATGCATACAATCAAAATATAACAAATTCCTATGACGAGTTAGAAAATGTTTCTATGTTTAGAGATGTTGATAAGAAACAATTTTATCGGACTTCAGATGGTAGTAAAGATTATAAATTGTTTTCGAATAACTGCGTAACGACTTCAATACAAGCTATACAATTGCAGGAGAGCGCAAGTTATAACGAAAATGCTATGGTCACCTTAGAGCAAATGCAAGGAATTTATTCCCCCAATGCGTTGGCAGCATTATTACGATATGATTATATTCATTACCAAGGAAAAGGACTTGTTGCATGGATGGGATACGGAGAAGTTCCAAAATGAAAAAAATAGTCATGATAATTGTTTTGATAGCGATATTATTTTGTATAGGTATAAAGGTTTTAAGTTATGCCTATTATCGATATTCGCTAACCAATATTTTATCAGGAACAATTGTTGTGTCTAAAGTCAATACATTAGAGTTGGTAAATCCCAACAACATAAAAGAAGCAGTTATGATTGATTTGCAGCCGTATATAAAAAAACAAAAACAATATCTGTTGACACCAGCTGTAACAAAAGATGGGATTTACTTTTTGGCTATTGGACATGAAAAAGAAGATAAATCCACACCTTATTCAGTTGTTAAACTTTCCAATAAGGGCTATGAAACATTACCTGTCGCTATTGATAACAGCACTCGCCAAAGTTGGGGAGGGCAGTTATATGTCAATGTAAAATATTTCTACATAGTTGACGGATCGCAGGTGTTCGAAGTTGACAGAATAACGAATTCAGTAAAACGAATAGATGCAGGACTGCAGACTCATAAAGGGCCTTTATCCTATCAGAATAATACGCCAGTGGTCTATTACCGAGATGGTATTATTGGAACCAATGAGAAAAATGACGTAATCTACATTCACGATGGAAAAATTGAATTTTTGTTTTCCATTCCTTTTTTTCTGCTTAAAGGATGGTATAAAACAGGAGAGAGTTTCTTGGCCTATGACTGGCAAAATGAAAAAAGTGTAGTCCTCGATATGACAGGTAAGGAACTCTTTACTTTCGGATATCAGCCCTATGATGTATTAGGTTCCCAAAAAGATGGATTGCTGTTGGCCATGATGCCTCGAGGAGAAGGCGGTCAAGATTTCTTTGATTGGGAATTTTCCTGGAATAATTTATTGGATTATAATTTGCGGATTCCGTTCGTACCTTTCATATATGACTATAAAACAAAAAATACTAGACTGGTACGGAAGAATATCAGTTTGGTGACCAATCAATGGCAGGATATGGATTATGATAAAGAAACTTTCGAACAATATCGAAAAGCTGCGCTGATGAATGAGAAATAGAAATGCTGTTCTTGTCGATTTCATTGACAATAGTGCCATCATTCTTCGTGAATGCCTTGACGATTCCTTTTACTACTACGGTCTGACCAACTTTCAAGTCATCCTTGGAAGAGAAGTTTGCACCATCCTTGCCTTTGCCAGAGTATACTTCGATAACATCTGAAGAACCCTCGTCTGCGATGTTATATGACAAACTGTTATGGGTTGCGTTGAAGAAAGTTACGGCTGTAATCTTACCCTTTACGCATACAGCTGTAGAAGGTGCTGTACCTGCCTTGATGAGGGCGATAGCTTCTGTTACAGTATATGGATTGCTTTCAGAACCCTTTTGGTTAGGATCTGTGTTTCCTGGAGTCTCAGGCTTAGTAGGCAGTGTATA
>OLOW01002607.1_pt1 | contig 12016 bp, 8 predicted proteins | sample 1672801 | NCBI WGS metagenome assembly OLOW01 (sample SAMEA3136725, study PRJEB25190) | human gut metagenome | biome: human gut; feature: human-associated habitat; material: faeces | place: Austria | collected 2013
TTCTCAACCTTCTTTCTTGGAATTCCTTATATTTGAATTATACAGGAAGCTCCTTAAAACTCATTTTTTAATTTTTCTTTTTCTTTCCTCTTAAATCCAAAAATACGGCGAGTAAAATAATAATTCCTTTAATGATATTTTGATAAAACGAATTTACTCCCATAATATCAAAACTGTTTTGAATAATCGTTAAAATCATTGCCCCGACAACCATGCCAAGAACATTTCCCGATCCTCCGGTCATGCTGACACCGCCGATTACTGCCGCCGAAATAGCGTTCATTTCATACCCTTCCGCCACAGTGCCATTCCCCGACGTAATTCTTGAACAAATCAAAATTCCTGCAATTCCCGATAAAATTCCGCAAAAAACATAAACAAACAACTTTACTTTTGCAGTGGACACACCGCTTAACCTCGCTGCATCTTCATTTCCTCCCACTGCATAAATCCGTCTTCCCAAAACAGTTTTACTCAGGATAATATGTCCCGCTAAAACAGTGATCACAAGGAAAATCACAAGTGAAGGTACTCCTAAAACTCTTGAATTCGCAATCATATTAAACTCTTCAGATAGTCCGAAGATCGGAGTTCCGTTTGTAAAAACAAGGGGAATCCCTCTTGCAATCGTCATCATGCCCAACGTCATAATAAACGGCGGAAATCCAATGTATGATACACCGATTCCATTTATAAGTCCGCACAGCGCCCCAAGTCCGACTCCAACTAAAATAACCAGAGCAATCGGCATATTTTTTTCTGCCACAGCTACAGATGCAGCCATTGTTCCCGATAACGCCATTACAGATCCGACGGAAAGATCAATCCCTCCTGTGATCAAAACAAATGTCATCCCTACGCCGATTACCCCTGTAATAGACGCCTGCTTTATAATATTCAGAAGATTCTGCCCTCTGAAAAAGCTTGGACTGATAACAGATAAAATAAGGATCAGAATAATCATAACCCAGAGTATTGCCGTCTTTTTTACAAATTCCATAACAGAATTTTTACTTAAAACTTTCATTCTTTTTCCTCCTTTCTGTATCCCGATGCAAGAGTCATAATATTTTCCTGCGTCATCTCTTTTCCTCGCAATTCTCCGGTCTGTTCTCCTTCATGCAACACAATAATTCTTTGACTTAACCCGATCAACTCCGGCATTTCCGACGAAATAATAATGATTCCCTTTCCCTTACAGGCTAATTCCTCTATAATCTTATATATCTCTGCTTTTGCGCCAACATCAATTCCTCTTGTCGGTTCATCAAAAATGATAATATCAGGATCATTTAAAAGCCATTTTGAAAGAACAACTTTTTGCATATTCCCACCCGAAAGACTTCCGACAATCTGATCCATTCCCGTAACTTTTGTGTTCATACGGCTGATCATTTCCTCCGCAGCTTTTCTTCCCAACTTTCTTCTATAAAATCCAAATTTGGAAAGACTGCTCTCAATTACAGAAACCGCATTATCCTCGACTGATGCCGTCAAATTCAAACCGTAACGTTTCCTATCTTCGGTCACAAGCGCTATTTTTTGCCTGATTGCATCTTTCGGACTTTGTATTCTGACAGGAACTCCGCCTATTTCAATCTCACCTTCTTCCAGTTTCGCCGCTCCGAAAACAGCCATCATCAATTCTGTTCTTCCGGCTCCCATCAATCCGGCAATTCCAAGTTTTTCACCTTTCCGAAGTTCAAAATCAATCTTTTTAAACTCGCCTTTCCGTGAAGCATGTTTTACTTTAAGGATCACTTCGCCGATTTTACTCTTACTTTCCGGATAAATTTCCGTGATCTCACGCCCTACCATAGCTTTGATCAGATCATTCGGACAAAGATCTTTTGTCTTTTTTGAAAATACATACTGTCCGTCTCTAAGCACTGTAATGCGATCCGATATTTCAAACAATTCATCCATTTTATGAGAAATATAAATGATCCCTGTTCCCTGTTCTTTAAGCATTTTTATATTTTGAAATAATTTCTCCACTTCCGCTTCTGTAATTGCAGAAGTAGGTTCATCCATGATAATAATTCTTGCCCCATAAGAAAGTGCTTTCGCAATTTCCACCATCTGCATTTCAGAAACACTTAATTCTCTCATCAGTACAGACGGTTCCAGATCGATTCCCAACATATCCAAATATCTTTTTGACTCTTTTTCCTGCTCTTTTTTAGACGTAAAGATCCATTTTCTTTTTTCTTTCCCAAGAAATATATTTTCAGCAACAGACATATCCGGAATCGGATTGAGTTCTTGATGAATCATGGCAACTCCGGCTTTGAGCGCCTGATCCGGATTTGTGTACGCTTCATCTGATCCCAAAACAGAAAGACTTCCCGAATCCTTTTTATACATACCCATTAATATTTTCATTAGTGTAGATTTTCCTGCTCCGTTTTCTCCGATCAAGGCATGAACTTCTCCGGCAAAAAGATCAAACTGCACATTCTTCAGGACATTATTCGTCCCAAAAGACTTACAGATTTCTTTCATTTCCAGTAATTTTTCCATAAGTCCCTCCTAAACAGCTTAAAATTCTTCTGCAAAATCCGGTATTTCTACTTCTGCTCCGCCATGGTCTGCTGATTCCTGTGCGCAAATACCGGCCGCCGTATAATTTGCCGAGCGAACCGCATCCATATACGGCTGTCTTCCCTCTACGATCGCATTCACAAATTCATTGCAAAGATGAGGATGAGAACCTCCATGCCCGCTTCCTTGTATAAAGGACGGCTGATTTGGATCTTTAATAGCTGAACGCAACGTATACTTTTGAATCTCTTTTGGCAAAAGTTCCGCTGTGTCCGGAGCTGTAAACTTTGTAAAATCATCAATGCCTGTGAAAATAGTATGTCCTTCGTCTACCGTCGGCTCCCACTCAAACGACATTTTATCTCCGTAAACATCAAAACACTCTCTTACCTGACGTACTGTCTCGAAAAGACATCTATGTGCCTCTGCTACGATATCGCTGTTTCTCAATCTAAATGTAGCGGTTTCTACCGCATACGGACACCCGTAATGTTCAGCTCTTTCTTTATTTACCCTTCCGCTTCCAAGACACCGCACACTCTTAGCTGTTGTACCGGCCAGATCCAGAATCGGTGACAGTACATGCGTGCCATACCAAAACGGCGGAAATCCCTGCCAGTAGTCTCCCCAGCCTTCCAGAGACATGTTCTGCATATGATCACCTTTTAAATACTGAATTTTTCCAAGTTCACCATTTTCTTTTAATCTCTTTACATAAAGGTATTCTCTTGTATAAAGCGAAGTTTCCATCATCGTATAGATTTTTCCAACTTCCCTGGATGTTTTTACAATCTCTCTCAACTCATCCAAAGATGTCGCCATCGGAACTGTACATGCAGTATGTTTCCCGGCTCTTAGCGCTTTGATCGACTGAGGATAGTGTTCTTTAATCGGCGTCACAATATGAATCGCATCCAATTCTTCATGTGAAATCATATCATCATAATTTGTAAATCTTAATTCTTCCGGAATTCCGAGTTCTTCCCCCACTTTATTTAAAGTTTCGGGATTCCTTGTACAGATCGCCACTTTATCAACAAGCGGATGATCACAGTAAATCGCCGCAAATTCTTTTCCAAATCCAAGTCCCGCTACTCCGATATTTACTTTTTTCATTTTCATTCCTCCTTTATCATCTTATCTATCGCTTCCACGCTGATCTTTCCTTCCATAGGACCAAACGCCGCTGTATTAATCGCACCTGCTGCTGCTGCCATTTTCGCCGCCTCTTCAATTCTCTTTCCTTCACACAGTCCGCAGATAAACGCCGCGTCAAAACTATCTCCGGCTCCGGTTGCATCTACAGGCTGAATTCTGTAAATTCCTGTTTCAACCGTTTTTTCCTTCGTATAAATCTTTGACCCCCGCGAACCTTGCTTTAATGCCAATATTTCAAGCTCAGGATTTTTAAAGCATTCTTCAACAGCTTCTTCCACTGTTTCTTTTCCTGTCAACAAAAGAAGTTCTTCCTCCCCGGGCAAAAAAACATTCGTCAACCGCATCAGATTCTCCAGAATTTTATCCGTCTCTTTTTCCCCTATTAATTCTTTTCTGATATTCGGATCAAAAGAAACCTTCGCCCCTATTTTTTTTGCCGTTTGTGCCGCTTTTAAAATTTCTTTTGCAAACTCTATATCAGCAAACAAAGAACAGCCCATTACATGAAAATACCGAACTCCATCCAGCACATCCTTCTGCGGCGCTTTCGCTTCAACAGCCGGAGTATTCCCCATATGAAAAATAAATTTTCGGGAGCCATCATCAAAATATGTTACAATCGCACATCCTGTAGCTTTTTTTGGATTTTCAATCACATGCGACACATCGACTCCGTCACTTTTCAATCTGTCCAACAGACATTTTCCAAAATCGTCTTTGCCTACTCCTCCGATAATTCCGCCCTTATGTCCGAGTCTCGCCACTGTATCAATAAAAATCGCCGGTGCTCCGCTCGGATAAGGTCCTCGAAAAACTCCTGCTTTATCCAGTGGCTCATTTTCTTTCTCCCGCATAATTTCCACGATCATTTCACCCATCGTCCAAATTTCTGCCATTTCATATCCTCTCCTCAAAACGTAAATTCATGTTTCAAAAATGTTAAAGATTCTTTTATATAGCGATCCAGCATTTTCTCATCTGCATTCCCACTTAAATCTCTCCACACTTTACAGTCCCGAGCGACCTCTCCTCCTTGAAGAAGAAACGGTTCCATAACGACGCCTTTCTCATATCCGATATCTCTTAGCGCCCGTCCGATATCTCTCCAAGGAAGGGATCCCATTCCCGGAAGCTTTCTGTTTGATTCTCCCACATGCAGATGGCCCAATTTTCTTCCTGCAAGCCGGATAGCCTCCGGAATATTATCTTCTTCGATATTCATATGAAATGTATCAAGAAGGAGATTAACGTTTTCACTTCCGACTCTCCTGCAGTATTCCAATCCTTCCCTGCAATCTGTGATAATATAAGTTTCATATCGATTCAAAACTTCCTGACAGCATTCGATTCCCAATGATTCCGCAGCTTCTGCAACCTCTTTCATCCCCTCGATGCTTCTCTCCCAGGCAGCTTCCTTATCCGTTATTTCAAATTGACACGGCCAATAAGAATACATTGCTCCAACAAGTGATTTAGATCCTACTTTTTCCATTGCTTTTAATATATCGATCAAATAGTTTACTCCCGCTTTTCGTATATCCGGATCAGGAGAAGCAAGATCTTTATCTTTTGCCGGTCCGATATTTGCCGTCAATACCATATCCATATCTTTCGCCGCGCGCCTCAATTCTGAAAGTTCATAATCTGACATTTCCAACAAGTGAGGAGCACCCATTTCCAAAATGTCAAATCCGATGTCTGAAACTCGTTTTAATGTTTTCAAATAATCACATTGCCATTTTGTTCCCCAATAAGAATATAATGTTCCAAATTTCATCTTCATCCTCCTTCTTTTTCGTGCTCGTGCACGTTTTTCTTGTATTTATAGTACCATGTTCATTTTATTGTTTCAATACTATATATTCACCATTTTTTCACTATATTTTTTGTGCATTTTTTACATTTGTATTGAGTTGTATGTTACATATATTTTTTTTGCACAAACTCTTATTTTTTGTAACTAGACACGAGCACGATATTATGTTATATTATTAGCAGTAAAAATGGTATTATATGGGAGGTGATTATTACATGGCGGTAACCGTAAAACAAATTGCAGAGCTGGCAAACGTTTCTCGAGGTACTGTAGACCGGGTACTAAACAATCGTTCCGGAGTCAGCGAGGCAACGCGCCAAAAAGTTTTGAAAATCGCAAAAGAACTGCACTATGAACCGAACTTCCTTGCCAAAGCGTTAGTATCTAAAAAGGAATCCTTAAAAATCGGGGTCATCTTAACACCGGATTATAACCCCTTTATCCATGATATTATTTCGGGAATCAACCGTGCCAAGAAGGAATTTTCTGCTTTTGGAATCGAAGTAATCATCAAACTGATGACCAGTCTTGATCCTTCCGAAGAAATCCGGATTATTAACGATTTAACTGAAAACGGAGTCAGCGGAATGGCAGTCTTTCCTCTGGATCACCCAAATGTTTACGCCCTTCTTAACTCCCTTATCGAAAAAGGAATCGCCGTAATCACCTTTAACTCTCCTGCTCCCGAAGTAAAAAGTTTATGCTTTATCGGACAGGATCATTATAAAGGCGGAAGAACCGCAGCCGGATTAATGTGTAAGATTCTTCCGAAAGATGCCAGAATAGGAATCATTATCAGCAGTACAAAACTTTCATGCCATCAGCAAAGACTGCTTGGTTTTCAAAATAAAATCTCGGAAACACGACCGGATATCAAAATCGTCGGCATTTCTGAAAATCAAGATAAAAAAGAAGATGCCTTTCGCATCACCTTAGAATACTGTAACAAACTTCCCGATCTGGACGGAATCTATATTACAGGCGGCGGTATAGCCGGAGTGGGAAGCGCCTTGGATATCATAGATGATTCTGAGAATATCCATGTGATCTGTCACGATCTTACAGAAGGCTCCATTCACTTGCTCCAAACACAGGTTGTTGATTTCGTATTGGGACAAGAACCGGTAAACCAAGGATATTTATTGATCAAAACTTTATTTGAATATTTAGTTAAAAATATTACTCCGCATAAGATCATCGACATTCCGGTCACAATTTCCACCGATGAATCTTACAAAAAAGAAGAACCTTAAAACAGATGTTTTTTCTTTTACATTTTGATCCCAATACAAAAAAGAGTTCAGCAGTATGATAGTATCATCTGTTCTGAACTCTTCTTAATTTATTTTATGATTTATTTATCCTGCACTGTCTCTCTGAGTTTCTTTGCTGCAACTTCTTCTTTAATCTGTTCTATAAACTCTTCCAGACCACACTGACCTTCATCTCCGGCAAATCTGCTTCTTACAGATACTTTGCCTTCCTCTTCTTCCTTCGCTCCTACAACGAGCATATACGGAATCTTTTTCATCTGTGCCTCGCGGATCTTATATCCGATCTTCTCCGCACGACTGTCAATTTCTGCGCGAATACCCGCCTCCTTCAGATCTTCAAGCACTTTACCTGCATAATCAAGATATTTGTCAGAGATCGGAAGAACTTTCACCTGTACCGGAGCAAGCCATGTCGGGAATGCGCCCGCAAAATGCTCGATCAGAATTCCGATGAAACGTTCGATAGAACCGAATACAACGCGGTGGATCATAATCGGTCTGTGCTTCTCTCCGTCCGCTCCTGTATACTCAAGTTCAAATCGAAGCGGAAGCTGGAAGTCAAGCTGGATCGTACCGCACTGCCACGTTCTTCCGATAGAATCTTCCAGATGGAAGTCGATCTTCGGACCGTAAAAAGCTCCGTCCCCTTCATTTACAATATACGGAAGTCCGATATCATCAAGCGCGCTTCTAAGAGCATCTGTCGCCATTTCCCAATCTTCATCACTTCCCATACTGTCGTCCGGCCGTGTAGAAAGCTCGACATGATACTTAAATCCAAACAAACTATACACTTCGTCGATCAGTTTTACAACGCCTTTGATCTCATCTTTAATCTGTTCCGGCGTCATGAAAATATGCGCATCATCTTGTGTAAAACAGCGAACTCTCATTAATCCGTGGAGCTGACCTGATTTTTCATGACGGTGCACAAGTCCCAACTCTCCCATACGGATCGGAAGATCACGGTAAGAACGCGGCTCTGACTCATACACAAGAATTCCGCCCGGACAGTTCATCGGTTTAATTGCGAAATCTTCCTCATCAACTACTGTTGTATACATATTTTCTTTATAATGATCCCAGTGACCTGATGTTTCCCATAAATGGCGACTTAACATAATCGGCGTATTAATTTCTACATATCCCGCTCTGCGGTGAATCTCTCTCCAGTAATCAAGCAGTGTGTTTTTCAGAACCATACCGTTCGGAAGGAAAAACGGAAATCCCGGTCCTTCTTCGCGCATCATAAACAGACCGAGTTCTTTTCCAAGTTTTCTGTGATCACGCTTTTTCGCTTCCTCAATCATCGTCAGATATTCTTCAAGCTCTGCCTTTTTGGAAAAAGCAGTTCCGTAAATTCTCTGAAGCATTTTATTATGTTCGTCGCCTCTCCAATAAGCGCCTGCAAGACTTGTTAATTTAAATGCTTTCACCGGTTTTGTTGTCATAAGATGCGGACCTGCGCACAGATCGGTAAATTCTCCCTGTGAATAGAAACTGATCGTTTCGCCTTCCGGAAGATCTTCGATCAATTCTACTTTATAAGGCTCATTTTTTTCTTTAAAATACGCAATCGCTTCTTCTCTTGGCATTGTATACTGTTTGATCTCAAGATTCTCTTTTACGATCTTCTTCATCTCAGCCTCGATCTTATCAAGATCCTCTGCTGTAAGCGGAGTCTCCTTGTCTATATCATAATAAAATCCGTCTGCGATCGACGGTCCGATCGCAAGTTTCGCATCGGGATACAGCCTTTTAATCGCCTGCGCCATAATATGAGATGCTGTATGACGAAAAGCTCCTTTTCCTTTTTCATCGTTAAATGTCAAAATATTCAATTCACAATCTTTGTCAACAACAGTTCTTAAATCAACTTCCTCTCCGTCAATTTCCCCTGCCGTAGCAACTCTTGCCAACCCTTCACTAATATCAAGCGCAATTTCATAAACACTCATCGGCTGTGCATATTCTTTGCTTGATCCGTCTTTTAATGTGATCTTCATCTTTTTCTTCCTTTCTTTTTGTTATTCTTCCCTGTCCGCAAACATAAAAGAAGCACTCCATACGGAATGCCTCTTATCTATGAATCTATGCTGCACGGAAACACTCCACACAGGGACGGGAAAACTCCCGCGGTTCCACCCTGTTTGTCTTCGTCAGAAAACCATCTTAATTCATGTGATGATAACGGAATCACCGTGCCGTATTAAGGCCGCTCCGAGGTGGTATTCAGTCAGCCGGAACATCAGGATCTTCACACCATACAGATCCCTCTCTGAGATGACCGGACAGCTTACTGTCCTCTTCAACACTTTCATAATCATTTTTACTTTACAACGGCTATTTTACATCAAAATAAGAATGTCTGTCAAGCCTGAAACTGCTTCTAAACGCAGAAAGCACCTTCCTTGCTGCAAGTTTTGTCTTTGCAAACTCAACCTCAACACAAAGTGGTGCTTTCTTTTTCTCTGCTTATTTTCCTGCAAAATCAATTATTCACGTTCCAAAAGATGATCGATCATATGGTCTCCTTTTTCTCTGAAGATCCCCGTCTTCTGTGCCGTCCGTTCAGAATACTCATCCTGTCCTTTTACTGCATTTGTGCTGTCATACAACATATACGGAACAGGATCACCTGTATGAGTACGCACGCGCACAGGCGTCGGATGATCCGGAAGAATCAGCATCCTGTAATCTTCACCCGCCTGCTCAAGTCCTTCTGCCACAGGACCGATCACAAGGTCGTCTATCAATTCAATCGCTTTGATCTTATCATCCGTACTTCCCTGATGTCCCATCTCGTCCGGCGCTTCAATATGTACATAAACAAAATCATAGCCGTCCTCTGTAAGCGCTTTCACCGCAGCTTCAGCCTTTCCTCCATAATTTGTATGGAGTCCGCCATTTGCTCCTTCTACCGTAATATTATCCATTTCTGCGCCTACTGCAATTCCTTTTAACAGATCGACAGCAGAGATCATTGCGCCTTTTACTTTGTTTTTTTCTTCAAACGAAGTCAGCGCAGGACGCGTTCCCGCTCCCCAAAACCATGCTGAATTGGCTGGGTTTTTCCCTTCTTCCCTGCGTTTTATATTGATCGGATGATCTTTTAATATATCGTAGCTTTTCACCATCATTTCCCGAAGCACTTCATCTTCCGGGAGATATCCGCCGATCTTCTTTGTCAAAATATCATGAGGCGGCGTCAATTCTGTCACATGTCCGTTATTCTGGATCAGCAGGTGACGGTAGCTCGTTCCTACATAAAAATGATATCCGTCTTTTGCAAGCCCTTTACTTAATGCTTCCATAAGAACTGCCGCATCCTCTGTCGATATTTCTCCCGAACTGTGATCAAGAATCGTGCGTTCTTCATAACAATCTTCATCCTCTGTCAATGTAACAAGGTTGCACCGAAAAGACACATCCAAGTCCCCCATCTGCGCGCCGATACTCAAAGCTTCTAACGGAGAACGTCCTGAATAATACTTCTTCGGATCATATCCGATCACCGACAGGTTTGCAGTATCGCTTCCCGGAGACATTCCTTTCGGAACTGTCTGAACCATCCCGATCTCCGCGTTTTTTGCCAGACGATCCATATTCAGAGTCTTTGCCGCTTCAAGCGGTGTTTTCCCTGACAGAGACTCCAGTGGTTCATCTGCCATTCCGTCACATAAAATAACGATATATTTCATAATTTTCGTCCTCTTTATTTTACTCTTCAACACGGATCATATGAAGGATTCCCTCAAATTTCTCCGCGATCTTTCTGTATGCTCCCTCTGTCATCACTTCTGTTATGATACCGAACTCATTTTCAAGACCTTCCGCTCTCACAAAAGTCACTGCTCCAAATGCCGCTTCTGTTTCTTCCCGACGCATTTTTTCGTCGCCGCTGATCCGTACAAAGAAACGTTTTTCCGTATCCTCTATCGGAAGAAGTTCCAGCTTTTCATTTTTCCACATTGTCATAATATTTCTGTGAAGATGTTTTGCTTCATCTACAACATCCGCTACAACAGCGCTCGCCGTAGGAAGTTTTCCTGCTCCGCTTCCGTAAAACATTGCGTCTCCAAGCATATTTCCGTTTACAAACACTGCGTTGAACACACCGTTTACGCTATAAAGCGGATGTTCATTTCCAAGAAGCGCCGGAGCAACGATCGCATGGAGGTGGTCGCCGTCACGCTTACTCGATGCAAGAAGTTTGATCGTCATTTTCATCTCTTTTGCATACATCATATCTTCTTGTTGCCTATTTACTGCATCGCTTAGGGGGCTGACTGCAAATATACCCATCATCACTACCATCGCTAAAACTATTCTCTTCTTCATAAGATCACACCCCTTCTCAAATTTATATAATTAATATTTATGTCTTATTTATGTCTTTCTATATTTATAATATACCACAATATATACATAAAAAACGTTACAGGGGTGTTATCTAGCATTACAGGTCTATTACTATAGTTACAAGCTGTAATAATATTATTATAAAAACAAAAAAAGTCCCAAAACAGTTGAAATCAACCGTCTTGAGACTTTCACTACATATTAATTTTATAAATCTAAATTGTATTCCTTTAAGAAGTTCTCTATTTTATAATACATTTTGTTACATCCACTGTCAACATCTGACTCTAAGTTAAGAACTAATAGTGGCTCGTGTAGGGATGCCCTTAACAAGAACCAACCATTTTCATCTGGATATGCAGAATCAACTCTTACACCTTCAAAGTTTTTCTCTACCTCAGACCATGAGTCACTAGATTTTGCAAATTCCTTTAAGTCTTCTATTACTTTAGCAGCATAGGCCTTAAAATCCTCTTCCTTGATCTTAATCCTGTATTCTGAAGATTCCTTTGCTTCTTTTAGGTCGGATATGATATCTGCAACACTCTGACCCTTCTCATGCATCTGGGCAGCCTTCATCAATATCTTGGCTATTAAATAAGCTCCATCATCCAAGAAATAATTCTCCCTAAGTGCTGCATGACCTGATGTCTCTATAGCAAGTGGTGATGATATACCTTCCTTGTTTAGTCTTACTGATTCGTTGATTACATTCTTGTAACCCCTCTTAAACCTATGGTGAACCCCACCTCTTTTTTCTATAAATTCAGCAAGGCCCTTAGAAGTTACAGAATCTGTTACTATTGTAGCCCCAGCCTCTTCTTCTAGTAGGATCGATGCAATCAAGGCTATCAAGGCGTTT
>OLOW01002609.1_pt1 | contig 12013 bp, 15 predicted proteins | sample 1672801 | NCBI WGS metagenome assembly OLOW01 (sample SAMEA3136725, study PRJEB25190) | human gut metagenome | biome: human gut; feature: human-associated habitat; material: faeces | place: Austria | collected 2013
GCACCTGCCGTTACCCGTTGCGGCAAGCTTTTTGCCCACGCGCGGCATTGCCTCTAAAAGCCTTACGCTTAAATTGCCGTTACGCTTTTTAAGCGCAACCGCCGCGCACAGCCCCGCAGCGCCGCCGCCTATAATAATCACATCGTTTTTCATAATCAGTGCCGTTCTTCAAAATTTGAGTATGTTTCGCAAAACCGTGCCTGAAAGGACGGTTCTTCGTCTCCTGCATATAAATGAGATAAATCCCCGAAGCCGCACATACGGAAAGCCGCCTTGCCCTGATCGCGCTCTTCGGTTACAAGGGTAGTAACCGAGCTTGGCAGCGCGCAGAAATTATGCCACAGTATTACAGGCGAAATTCCGAGCAGGTGTGAAAGAATTACGCACTCGACCCCGAAATGGCAGAAAAGCGCAACCGTCTCGCGGCTTTCGCGCTCTACCTGATATATATTGCCGTTACGCACATAGCCGTGCTTTTTCGTTATTTCATCAATACCCGCGCAAACTCCGTAATATTTTTCCCTTATGTTTCCGCTTTGCATAAGCGGCGTTTTAAGCCATTTTTTATTATCGTAATAGTCGCTTTCCGCCGTCCAGTAGCGCGGCAATAAATCCCACGGAATACGCTTGTTACCAGATACCGGGTCGATTATATACCCGTCAAATTCCCTTAGCCAATCGCATATTTCGGCGGTTTTGCCGAGGGCTTTCAATGTAGGCTCGGCGGTGGCTTTGGCTCTGCCTAAGGGCGAACAGTAAATATCGCCTATATTCTGCTTTAAAAGCCTGTCTCTTAAAAGCAGAACCTCGCGTTTGCCCTTTTCGGTAACCGAATCAATTTCATAATCGGGGTCGCCGTGGCGGATTATCAGTATTTTCATATTTCGGTTTCCTCCTTATATCCCGCCTTTTTAAGAATTTTTATATCCTCTGCGGTGGGGTTATAAATATCGGGGCGGCGCTCCTTTGTTATAAGCAGCGATTTTATTCTGCGCCACTCGGCGATTTTTGCGTGATTGCCCGAAAGCAGCACCTCGGGCACTTCTTTTTCGTGCCACACGGCGGGGCGGGTATACTGCGGGTATTCAAGCAGCCCCGAAAAGTGGCTTTCCTCTTCAAAGCAAATATCATCCGATAAAACGCCCGGTAACATTCTGCACACTGCGTCCGCCACCGTGAGCGCGGGCAGCTCGCCGCCTGTTAAAACATAATCGCCTATGGAAATTTCCTCATCCACTATTTCTTCAATAACGCGCTCGTCAACCCCCTCGTAATGCCCGCAAATCAGCATTACGCGGTCAAGACGGGATAATTCCCTTGCCTTTTCCTGGGTGAATTTTTCGCCCTTTGGCGACATATATATAACGCGCGGCTTTTCTTCGGTTTCGGAAACAAGGCTTTTGTAGCAATTGTAAATGGGGTCTGCCGCCATTATCATTCCCATTCCGCCGCCGTAGGGCATATCGTCCACCTTATTGTGCTTATTCCCCGCAAAATCACGTATATTCGTGCAAACTATTTCAACCTTTTCGGCTCTGCGCGCCCTGCCTATTATGCTTTCGCTCATAACCGTTTCGCACATTTCTGGGAAAAGGGTAAGTATATCAATCCTCATCGTCAAAAATTCCTTTCATCGGGCGAATAATAACCCGCCCGTTTTCAGGCTCGGCTGATACTATAACCTCGTCTATTGCGGGAATAAGGTATTCCTTATTATTTTTTGTTATGTGCCATACGTCGTTAGCGCCGGTAGCCGAAACGTCCGTCACCGTGCCGTATTCCTTTTCGCTGTCCGCATCATATGCGGTGCAGCCTATTATATCTTCAACGAAATATCTGCCCTTCGGAAGACAAGCGTCCTCACGGTCGATATAGACCGTTTTCCCGCGCAATTTCTCCGCCTGCTCGATAGTTTCGGTATTTTTAAAGCTTACAATTACAACGCCGCCGTGCGGCTGCGCCTTTAAAACGGTCACGCTGTTTTCACCGTTTTCATCAAGATACAGCTTTTTAAAGCGCGTCAGAAATTCGCCCGAATCAGCCCACGGCTGTATTCTTACCATACCTCTGACGCCGTGTGTACCTACAATTTTACCCGTTTCAAGATATTTTTTAATCATAAATCCTCCGAAAGAAAAAGAGCCGGACAAGCGCTGTCCGACCCCTTGATAATCAGTCTATTTCAACCGATATTCTGCCGTTTTCCCTGTTGGCGGCGGCGCGCATTACAACACGTATAGCCTTGGCAATTCTGCCCTGCTTGCCGATAACGCGACCCATATCATTTTCAGCAACGTGAAGATGATAAACGGTAACGCCCTCTTCATTCGGCTCATCAACAGTAACGTTTACCTCGTCGGGATTTTCTACAAGTCCCGAGGCAATGCAAATAAGAAGCTCTTTCATTGTTTTACCTCACAAGAATATTAAAGAACACCGTTCTTTTTAAGCAGCGCTTTTACGGTGTCGGTAGGCTGAGCTCCGTTGGATATCCACTTTTTAGCCTTTTCGGCGTCAATATTAACTGCTACCGGATCCTTTGTGGGATCATAGGTGCCTATCTCTTCGATAAAGCGACCGTCGCGCGGATATCTGGAATCAGCCACAACAACGCGGTAAAAGGGAGCCCTTTTTGCGCCCATGCGGCGAAGTCTGATTTTTACTGCCATGGTATTACACCTCCGTATTCATATTATCTATGTTTAAAATATGTGCATTTTCACCCTGTCGGGCGTAACACACATTTTAAAAACCCATTCCGTTTTTGCCCGATGTTCTCAGGTTATGCATCATTCGGCGCTTACCGCCCTTTGTGTTCATCTGCTTGAACATCTTTTTCATCTGCTCGTACTGGCGCAAAAGCTTGTTTACGTCCTCTACCCGCATACCCGAGCCTGCCGCTATTCGCCTGCGGCGCGAGGCGTTTATAATGTCGGGCTTTTCGCGCTCTTTTTTGGTCATTGATTTTATAATTGCCTCAATGCGGAGTAACTGGCGGTCGTCAATATCAACATCCCGCAGTTGCTTATCCATACCCGGCAGCATTGAAAGTATACTCTTTAAAGAGCCCATTTTCTTTATCTGGCGGAACTGCTCCAAAAGGTCGTTCATATCAAAGCGGTTTTCTTCGAGCTTTCTTGCTGCCTCTTCCGCTTTTTTCTGGTCCATTTCGCTTTCTACCCGCTCTATAAGCGAGAGAACGTCGCCCATTCCCAGTATTCGTGACGCCATTCTGTCGGGGTGGAACTCATCAAGCTCATCCAGCTTTTCGCCCACGCCCACAAACATTATCGGCTTGCCCGTGACCGCCCTTACAGAGAGCGCCGCACCGCCGCGTGTATCACCGTCAAGCTTGGTTAAAATAACGCCGTCAATTTCAAGAATATCGTTAAACGCCTTGGCAATGTTTACTGCGTCCTGACCTACCATTGAGTCTATAACAAGCAGTATATCGTTTACCTCTACCGCCTCGGTTATGCGCTTAAGCTCCGCCATAAGCTCGTCGTCTATGTGCAAGCGACCCGCCGTATCAAGTATTACGAAATCATAACCGTAATCCCGCGCGTGGGCTACCGCCTTTACCGCGGTTTTTTCGGGCTTTTCGGTTCCCATTTCAAAAACCGGTGTATCAACCGCCTTACCTACCACCTTTAACTGCTCAATAGCCGCGGGGCGGTAAATATCGCAGGCTACAAGCAGCGGTCTGTGCCCCTGCGATTTTAAATACTTTGCAAGCTTTGCCGAGTGGGTGGTTTTACCCGAGCCCTGAAGACCGCACATCATAATAACGGTGGGAATTTTATTTGATATTTTAAGCCTTGCCTGCTCGCTGCCCATTAAAGCGGTAAGCTCTTCCTTAACTATTTTCACCACCGTTTGCGGGGCGGTAAGGCTTTCCATAACGTTTTCGCCTATGCACTTTTCGGTAACGGCGTTGGTAAAGTCCTTTGCAACCTTATAGTTAACGTCCGCCTCCAAAAGTGCTAAACGCACCTCGCGCATTGCGGTTTTAACGTCCGCCTCGCTTAATTTCCCCTTGGAACGCAGGCGCTTGAACACGCCTGACAGCTTATCGGATAAATTATCAAACGCCATTTACACACACTCCTAAAGCTTTTCTATAATTTCGGCAGCCTTTTTCGCCGCCTTTTTATTCCCCGCCTTTAAATCGGGGACTACGGCGCGCAGCTCCTCAAAGCGCTCGCAGTAGCGACATTCCTCTTCAAACGCGTTAAGGCTTTTAACCGCACGCTTTATCTGGTCGTTTACGCCCTGGCGGGTTATGCCCTCGTTTTCGGCAATTTCGGAAAGCGACAAATCGTCATTATAATAATAAGCAGTCAGCTTTCTCTGCTTTTCACCCAAAAAAGCGCCGTAAACATCCAGCAAAGCGGAAATATGCAAATTTTTCTCCATAAAAGCACCTCACCTGTAAAGTTCAGAGCTTTACAGGTGAGATTATAGCATATATTTACTTGTATGTCAAGTATTTTTCTTTACAGCAGCCAATTTTCTTTTCTTTGAATATCCCTGAATATCTCGTTCCATTTCAAAGCGACCATACCGTCTATTTTTCCGTCGCCGTTCAGGTCGGCATACGGCGCATACTTAGCAATACCACGGTGCGGCAGGGTCGGCTGTGTTCGTATAACCGAGCCTGTATTCGGTTATAGTGTTTCCGCCGGTCATATTAACCGAAATGCTTACAGGCACAAGCTCCGCCTCATCCGCCGCGGCAGCAAACGGTAAAGCCGCAAACACTACAAGAGACGCAATAACTACTGATAAAAGCTTTTTCATAAATTCGCCTTACCCTTTCGGTATTACATTACAGTAATTTCCTTAAAATGTCAATACTGCCTTCTCAGCCCCTTTTTGCTTTGCTGAATATTATGTTCATTGCAGTATATATGCATATAAGCATCGCTATGCTGCCGCCAAGAATTGCGTACATTGCGCCTACAGTTACCTTTGTGCCGAAAAATTCAAGGTTACAGTCTACACTGCCGCGTATAGCCTCCACCACCTCAGCCGGAAAGCCCTGTGTTTTCATTTCGGCAAATACGCCGCGCATTGCGTGGTTTCTCAAAAGACTTGTGCCGTAGGTTCCCGGCAGGAAGGAAAGCACCTTTTGCAGCCCGCTGCCGAAATTGGAAATAGGCATATATGCCCCGCATATAAAGCCGTAGCCGGCGCTCACTATTGTGCCTACCGCCGATGCCTGACCATCGGTTGATAAAAAGAAATTTATGCAGGAGGAAAGCACCGTGCCGAACATTGTAAGCAGAAAAACATCCAGTATCATAAGCGCAATATCCGCCGCCGATAAATACCAGCCTACCGCCGAAAGGTATATAAAACCGGCACCCAGCGCCGCAAAGCTTATAATAAGGGTTGAAATAAGCGTTGATATGTAATAGCTGAGTCCCAATGTGCCGAAATGAACGGGCGAAACAGTCAGGTCATGTCGGGCACCGCCGGTTTTATCCTTTATCATTAAAAGATTGGAGCAAAACGCCACCGTAACGCAGCTTACCGCCAAAAGCGATGAAATAAGCTGACCGCCCACGCAGCCGTTCAGCACCGCGTCCGATATGGACGCCCCCGCCGCTTTCAGTGCCGAGCGGAAAGAATCGTCATACACCTTTTTCAAAAATGTTGAATATAAAACAAGCAGTATTATGGGGGTAATAAGGGAGGATATAAACATTCCCTTATCCTTAAAATACAGCTTTGTGTTACGCTTCACAAGTGCCCAAAGTCCTGTCATTTCTGCTCACCCCCTGTTAGTCTTTGGCCGGTCACAGCAAGAAAAACATCATCCATTTTACCCTTGGTTATCTCATAATCGCGGAATATTTCGGGATATTTAATAATCAGCTCTGTTGCCGCCGCGGTATTCGGCACCGATATGCGAAATGCATCGCGTATAGCCTCATACGGTGCGTTAAGGCGTTTTACCGTTTCCTCTGTTTCTCCGTACAGGGTTATAAAATCGCCCGTATATTTATTTTTAAGCTGCAGCGGAGTACCTTCGGCGGCTATTTGCCCCTTATCAAGAATAACAACATAGTCGGCGTCCGCCGCTTCCTCCATATAGTGCGTGGTAAGAAATACCGTAAGCCCTGTGTCATGCCGCAGCGTGCCTATAACCTGCCACAAAAGCTTGCGTGTTTGCGGGTCAAGCCCGGTTGTAGGCTCATCAAGAATAAGGATTTTCGGGTTATGCAAAAGCGCTCTTGCAATATCTATTCTTCTGCGCTGACCGCCCGACAGCTTACCTACCGGCCGGCGGAGCAGGTCTTCAAATTCAAGAAGCCCGCTGAGATAGGAAAGCCTCTTTTTAAATTCCGCGCCGTGTATACCGTAAAGCGCCGCGCGGCTTTCAAGGTTATCCCTTACCGAAAGGTCCTTATCCAGCACTGAGCTTTGAAAAACAACGCCGAGACTGCGCTTTATGCGGTCGGCGTCCTTATCAATATCAGTCCCGCAGATTTCCACCCTGCCGCTATCCTTTGAAAGCTGACCGCATATAATGTTGATTGTGGTGGATTTTCCCGCGCCGTTCACTCCCAAAAACGCGAAAAATTCGCCCTCCTTCACCTTAAAGCTCAGGTCGTTTACCGCCTTTTTTTCGCCGTAGCTTTTGGTTAAATGCTCAATTTTAAGCAATGCTTATCCCCCTTAATTTCCTTAAATACACCCTTTCGGCAGCGTATGCCTTTTAAGGATGTATGCCGAATTTTTAATATATCGTCCATTTCCATAATTTTTCCGCTTGAGTCTGCTAACATCATAACAGAGCCTGAAACTGCGCCTATACCTATAAACAGCATCCAGAAAATAAGAAACCTGCGCGCAGTATTGTATCTTGATTTTTTCTTCAAAAAACTCATCCGCCCTGAAATATAAGTATATATTCAATTGAAAAATATGTCAAGAAAACATAGCATTGTACCGTCTGGGCGATACTCCGAATTTCTTTTTGAAAACGTTGGAAAAATAAGCGGGATTGCAAAACCCCAAGCTATCCGATATTTCAGTGACCGTATATGAAGTTTGCTTTAAAAGCCACCTTGCCTCGTCAAGCCGCAGATTTTCAATATACTCGCTTATGCTTACCCCCGAGCGTTTTTTAAAAATATGACTGAGCGTTGAAACGCTGCAATTGAATTTTTTACTCAAATCCTTCATTGTGATTCGCGTGTTATGATTTATGGTAATGTAACTTAAAAGACTGGTGTAAATATCGTCTTTTTCTTCCTTTCCGGAGAATTCCTCATATTTTTGCAAATAAGTCTCAAGCATAAGCATAAGAGGATGTATAACCGTATCGATTTTTTCTTTATCCGGAATATCGGCGTTAAGAAATTCGTTTCGCAAATTGGATATTTTCTGCCAATCAATATGATTTTTACGAGCAAAATGCTTTGCCTTACCCTGCGCCTCGCTTTCGTCCTTACCTTTGAAACCGCCGACCGAGATAAAACCGACATTCTTTTCGTTGACTGTCACCGGATAAACATATTCGCCTACTCCTGCGTGACATACTCCGAAAAAATCACCCGCTTCACATTTTTTGAAAACCTTACTCTGCTTATCAACACAAATATCCCAATTCCCGGTTACTGTTTTCACAAAACGGCAGTAAGGATTAAGGTGAAAATTATAACGAATAAGCCCGGGTATTGTGGTAAACGAGCCATGCAAAGTGACTGAAAATTTATTTGTTTCAATCAGAAAATCAATATAGCGTGTTATGTCTTGAATAATTACCTCTATATTTATCACCTTTTGCACGATTTTGTAAAAAACCGATTCAAATTCGAATGTTTTTTTCTTTTTATTTATTATAATAGAAATAACAGAATGAGTCAAGATTTTATTATAACAAAGTGGAGGGTAAATATGAAAAACATCGAACATATTACCGATTTATGTGTTATCGGCGGGGGAATGGCGGGAATTTGCACCGCAATTTCAGCAGCAAGGCACGGAATAAAGGTTGTGCTGGTTCAGGACAGAGGAGTTTTGGGCGGAAACGCATCAAGCGAAATAAGAATGTGGATTTGCGGAGCGCACGGGAAAGATAATAGAGAAACCGGGATTATTGAAGAAATAATGCTTGAAAACTTTTTTCAGAATCCACAGCTAAGCTATTCGTTATGGGATATGGTATTGTTTGATAAAACAGCGCGACAGGACAATCTTACTTTATTGCTTAACACAAGCTGCCTTGACGCAAATACGGAAAACGGAAAAATAATCAGCATTACAGCGTGGCAATCGCCGTGTGAAACCGTGCATACAATTAAAGCACGTTATTTTGCCGATTGTTCGGGTGACAGCATTTTATCAACACTTACCGGCGCACATTTTCGCTACGGCAGGGAGGCGGAGTCCGAGTTCGGAGAGAGTATAGAGCCGAAAACCGCTGACAAAAAAACAATGGGAATGAGTTGTCTGTTTCAGGTACGCGAGACCGACAAACCGCAGAAATTCACTCCCCCGGAATGGGCATATAAATACTGTACCGATGATGATATCCCGTTCCGTGAACACGATCTGTCCTCAAACTTTTGGTGGATAGAAACGGGCGGCGAAGGCGACTGCATACACGATACCGATAAATGCCGCGATGAGCTTTTAAAGATTGCATACGGCGTTTGGGATCATATTAAAAATCACGGTGACCACGGTGCCGAAAATTATGAGCTTGAATGGGTCGGAATTTTGCCGGGAAAACGTGAAAGCAGGCGGTATGTCGGAAAATATACAGTAACTCAAAACGATGTTGAGGCAGGCGGAAATTTTGATGATATTATCGCTTATGCCGGTTGGTCGATGGACGATCATTCCCCGGCGGGTATAAATCATAAAACATCCTACCCGACCGTGTTTCATCCGGCGCCATCGCCCTGGGGAATACCGTTCAGGGCATTATGCTCCGAAAATATCGAAAATCTTTTGTTTGCGGGCAGAAACATAAGCGTTACCCATGCCGCGCTTTCCTCCTCGCGCGTTATGGCTACCTGTTCGCTGTTGGGGCAGGCAGTGGGAACGGCTGTTGCTCAAATGGTACAGTACGGCGAAAACACCGATAATATAGATATTGAAAGACTTCAGGACAGCCTTATGGCGGACGACTGTTGGCTTCCGGGAAAAAATCGAAGTGTTTCCGAACTTTCTTTGGATTTAAAATGCAACAATGATATTGTAATAAACGGTAAGGAACGCGGAGACGAGAACCGGTGGATCGGTGAAAAGGGCGATTACCTTGAATACAGAAGTGATAGACCGTTTAAGCTTTCGGGGGTAAGAATTGTTTTTGACAGCGACCTAAACCGTGACTACCAGAATATGCCCTGTTGTATAAGGCTTAAAGAGGAACGCTTTAAACTTCCGAAAACCCTTATAAAGGATTTTGATATTATTCTCACCAATAAGGACGGACATACCGAGACACACCCGTTCCGTAATATCCATACACGATTTTTAAAACTCGATATTAAGGGAGAGGTTTTAAGCGTTAAGCTTTTACCTCTTGAGACTTACGGAGCGGAAACATTTAATATTTTCGGTTTTGAGGTGTTTTAAATGAAAGAAAGCTTTATAACCGAGGCAGAAAAGCATACCGAAATAGCCGGTAAATATGATGTAATAGTTGCGGGGTCCGGTCCGTCGGGCTTTGCGGCTGCCGTTACCGCAGCAAGAAACGGGGCAAAAACGCTGATTATTGAAGCGCAGTCGAGTGTGGGCGGCATATCCACAAGCGGACTTATGAGCCACTTTACCGGCAGGGTTGAAAGCCGGCTTTACAGTGAAATTTTAGAACGCTCTCACAAGCAGGACTTTTTCAAATGCGATGATAAGGTCAGAATAGACCCGGAGCTTTTAAAAAATACATATCTTGAAATGCTGCAGGCTGCCGGAGTTGATATTCTGCTTTACACCCTTGTTTGCGATGTTATTAAAAACGGCGATCGCGTTTGCGGGGTTATTACCGAAAATAAAAGCGGAAGGCGGGCATACCTTGCAGATGTTTTAATAGATGCAACAGGCGACGGCGATTTAGCCTGCCGCGCGGGTGCGGAATATTTCAAGGGTCGCGAAAGCGACGGAAAAATGCAGCCCGCTACACTTATGTTCAAGGTGGGCGGAGTGGATATGTCACGTGCGGTATTCCCGCCCTCGTTTGAAACAACGGTTGAAACCGATAAGGGCGAGCTGCAGGCGCTTGCAAAAAAACTGCTGCCGTATCCGGCAGGTCATGTGCTGCTGTATGCCTCAACCATTCCGGGTATAGTCACCTGCAATATGACAAACTGCACCGAGATAGACGGCACAAAGGCAGAGGATCTCACCCGCGCGGAAATTGTATGCCGCTCGCAAATGGAGCCGATTACCGAATTTTTAAGGGAATATGTTCCGGGCTATGAAAACTGCTATATTATAAGCGCAGCCTCGCTTATAGGTATTCGTGAAACACGGCATTTTGTGGGTTTAAGGCAGCTTACCGAAAAGGATATAATTGATGCTAGGCAATTTGAAGACCGGGTTGTGCGCGGGGCGTGGTTTAATTTTGATGTTCATAATATTTCGGGTTCCGGGCTTGATGAAACAGGCGTGCAAAAGCACTTTAAGCAGCAAAGCGGATATACTATTCCCTACGGCTGTATGGTGCCCGTAAAAACCGACGGTCTCTTGCTCACCGGCAGAAATATTTCGGGAACACATATGGCACACTCCAGCTTCAGGGCAATGCCTATATGTGTTGGAATAGGCGAAGCGTGCGGCGCGGCGGCAGCTATTGCGGTTAAGAAGAATATAAATTTAAGAAATGTAGAGCCCGAGGAAATCAGAAAACTGAATTTTGATTAAAAAGCATCGTACAAAAAACATTTGTCACGGGTTGAAAATAACACAGCGCGTATATCCGTTACCGGATATACGCGCTGTGTTATGCATGATATATTTTTTCAAAAAGCTCATCCGCGCGGGCGGTATTCCCCGAAAGGTAAAGCCACCCGAAAAGACACTCCAGCCCCGTGGCAATATGATAATCACCGTTCGAGGCGTTTTTGGGTGTAGAAGATGTATGGAAATTCCTGCCGCGCTTGAAAACGGATATTTCCTTTTCGGAAAGCAGCGGCTCAATAACCGAATACGCCTTTGCCTGCGCGGCGGCATTCACCATTGTAACCGAGAGCCTATGTAACTCGCCCGACGGGCGGTTTACCGCCGCCAAGGCGGTTCTAACATACAGCCCGTACACCGCGTCGCCCACAAAAGCGAGCACGGAGGGGCTTAAAAGATTGGGATTTTCCGTTTTCATCACATCACAAACTCAAACTCAATATCGTAAATGCTTACGGTGTCACCATGCTTTATTCCCGCGTTTTCAAGGGCTGTAATAATTCCGCTTGAGCGCAAAACCCGCTCAAAATATTGCAGCGACTCATAGTCCTCGGGGTCGATAGTGTTCATAATTTCCATTATCCACTCGCAGTTTTCAACAAAGTAGACCCCGTCGCAAACGCGTATTGTAAAGTCGCGCTTTTTCTTGACCGTAAGGTCTTCAAGCGGCTTCGGCTCGGCTTCGTATTTCTTTATCGGAGGCAGCTTTGCAAGCTCAGCCGCAACATAGTTTATAAGCTCATCCGTACCCTCGGCGATAGCCGCCATTACGGGGAAGAACTTATACCCCTTTTCGGTAAAATAGTCCGATATGCGGCGAACCTCTTCGTCGTCGGTCAAATCGCACTTGTTGCCCACAATTATCTGCGGGCGGGTTTCAAGCTCACTGCTGAAAACGGCAAGCTCGCGGTTTATTTTATTAAAATCGTCAATCGGGTCTCTGCCCTCGCTGCCCGATACGTCAATAACGTGCAAAAGCAGGCGGCAGCGCTCAACATGGCGCAAAAATTCGTGGCCTAAGCCCACGCCCTCGCCCGCGCCCTCAATAAGCCCGGGAATATCCGCCATAACAAACGAGCTGCCCTCGCCCATACGC
>OLOW01002611.1_pt1 | contig 12005 bp, 10 predicted proteins | sample 1672801 | NCBI WGS metagenome assembly OLOW01 (sample SAMEA3136725, study PRJEB25190) | human gut metagenome | biome: human gut; feature: human-associated habitat; material: faeces | place: Austria | collected 2013
CCGTAGCCCTTGAGATACGGAAAGAGCTTCGGAATGCCGAACCAGCGCGTCTTTTCTTTTTTCATGCCGGTTCCTCCTCTCCGATTGCCATCTGCATCTGATAAATTTCGCGGAACGGTCCCTCCTGCTGCAAAAGCGCCGCAGGCGTTCCGATCTGCCGGACCGCGCCATGCTCGAGCACCAGCACCTGATCGCAGTCGAGCAGCGTCAGAATCCGGTGCGAGACCAGAATCTGCGTCACGCCGGAGACCTGCTTCTTGAGATTTCCCCGGATTGCCTCGTCCGTCTCGGTGTCGACTGCGGACAAAGAGTCGTCGAAGACAACGATGGGCGTCCTCCCGGTCAGCGTCCTTGCAATTGCCACGCGCTGCTTCTGCCCGCCCGAAAGCGTCACGCCGCGCTCGCCGACCATCGTCTCATACCCCTTTGCAAACTGGCGGATGTCCTCGTCGACACACGCCGTGATTGCCGCCTGCCGGATTTCCTCCGCGCTCGCGCCGGTGATGCCGATGTTTTCTTCAATCGTCCGCGAGAACAGAAACGGCTCCTGCAGCACAACGCCGACATGCTCGCGCACCCATTTTGCGGGCATCGACGCAAGGTCCGCCCCGCCGATTGTGATTTTTCCCTTTGTCGGTGCATAGAGCCTGCTGAGCAGCAGCAACAGCGTACTTTTCCCCGAGCCGGTCGCGCCCAGAACACCGAAGCTTTTTCCCGCCGGGATCGTGAAACTCACGTCGTGCAGCACCTCTGGTCCCGTCTCATAGGAAAACGACACATGCTCAAATACGATATCCCGGTCCATGGGCGCAGGCTTCGCATCCGGCATATCCTGCTCCGGCTTCGCATTCAGAACCTCGGCGAGCCGGTCGACCGAAACGCCCGCCTTGCTCATCTCCGAGATCATGCGCCCGAGCCGCCGGACGGGCGTAATGAGCATCGCGTTATAAAACGCGAACGAGACAAACTCCCCCTTTGTCATATCGCCGCGGACGCACAGGATACTGCCGAACACGACGACCAGCATCACCTGCAGACAGCTCGTCACGTCGCCCACCGCCCAGAACTGCGAGAGCGTGTAGCAGAGCTTCACCCAGAGATTCGTGTAGACCTGATTCTGCTGCTCAAAGCGCTCGCGCTCGAACGCTTCTCTTCCGAACGCGCGCACGACACGCACGCCCGTCAGGTTTTCCTGCGCAATCGTCGACAGAACGCCCTCCGCTTCGTCGCAGTCTGTAAAGCGCTGGCGGATTTTGTTGTGGAACAGCAGCGAGTATAAAATGATGATCGGGAACATGACCAGTGCGATGATGGACAGCCGCCAGTTCATCGCCACCATGCAGCAAAGAGACAGAACAATCAGCACCACAATCCGGAATACCGACACGAACTGCTCCTGAAAAAATGTCTTGATGCGCTCGACGTCCGCCGTGCAGCGCTGGATGATATCGCCCGTCGCGTTTTTCATGTGCCAGCTCCACGGAAGCTGCTGAATCTGATGGTAGAGCAAATCCCGGCTGGTCTTGACCATCGTCTCACAGGCAATCGAGCTGTAGAGATTCATCGCGTACCGGAACGCCGCCGACAAAAGCCCCACCACTGCCAGCGCCAGCGCAATCCAGAGCATGTGCGCGCGGAAATATGCCGCGCCGCCCGCCGCGTCCCAGAGCCTTTGCAGCCGCGCCGGAAGGTCTGCCGCCTTGTCTCCGATCACCGAGTCGACCGTCAGCCGCAGAATCTGCGGAATCACCAGCTCCAGCGCCGTAAACGTGACGCCCGATAAAATACAGATCACAAAATACCGGACGCTTCCTCGCAGCATCCGGTGCAAAACAGCTCCGTTGCCGGAGCCTTTTTTCTTTTTCTTCACGCTTCTGACTCCCCGTTTCCGATTTTTTTCTATTCTAAACCATCTGCATACAAAACACAAGCGCCCACAATCCGCGGGCGCCTGCAGAAAGAGAAACTTAAGAATTCTGAATGACGGCAATCGCCTCGTCGAGTCTTGCGCATTTCGCGTAGCAAAGCGCCGGAAATTCCAGTGTCGGGTCCAGCAGATCCGGCACGACAATCACCGAAAAGCCGCCCCGCGCGCCGGCAAGAAGCCCGTTGCGCGAGTCCTCGAACACGACGCCCTTTGCGGGCTCGCTTTGCCCGAGCGCGCGCATGGCAAGATGAAAAATCTCGGGGTCCGGCTTGCTGCGCGTCACCTGATCGCCGCCGCTGATCGTCTGAAAATACGCCGTAATGCCCGCATTCTCCAGATAGCTCTTTGCCACCTTCGTATCCGTCGAGGTTGCCACTGCGCAGGAAACTCCCTGCTCTTTGAGCCATGCCAGCAGCGTGCGCAGTCCCGGCTTGACGGGAATGCCGTTTTCGCGGATGTATTCCTGCATCCAGGCGCGGAACCGGGTCAGGCAAGCTTCGCACGGCGCGGGGCAGCCCGGAAACAGCCGTGGGAAGGTTTCCAGCGCCGCCTGATGGTTGAGCCCGATGAGCTGCTTCATCTTTTCCCGCGAAAACCGGTAGCCGATTTCCGGTCCGATCGCCTCTTCAAAGGCGCGGACGAACAGGTTTTCCGTATCGAACATCAGCCCGTCCATATCAAAAATTGCGTAGGAAAATTTCATATGATCCGTTCTTTCTGACCGTCCAGCAGTGTGACGGTCTTGTCTTCCTTTCGTTTTTCGCGGCATACGAGCGTCCAGGTCACGCGCCGCTTCTCTTCCAGCCGCACCTGCGAGCAGACAATGTCCTTGCCCCTTCCGACGGCCGCGATGCCGTCGGCGCCTCCGATGACGCCGATGGAAGAATCCCGGTTGGAAAGCCGAAGCGGCTCTGCATAATCGCGCAGCGTGAGGCTTCCCTCCGGCGGCTCGGGCGTGATGGTATAGTGGAGCGCCGTCGTGTAGAGCGTCTGGCCGAAAAAGTCCAGCGTTTTGTCCTGCATGGCCTGCGCCGTAATGGTATAGGTCTGCGTCTGCCTCGGAAGCTGGAACGTCAACGCGTCCCCCGCCTTCTCCGGCGTATATTCCGGCCCCGGAACGTCCAGCAGGTCCTCGCACAGGCTGAGGCGCAGGCTCCTGACCGTCTGCTTTTTGTCCTTCCACGGAAAACTGATGCGTTCAATATACCAGCCGTCAAGCTCGTCGAGTTTATAGTGTTCCCGCACCTGTTTGTTTTCGCGGTCGTTTCCCTCGGGATACAGCGGGTCCCAGCATAATGCGCAGCCGCGCTTCCACTGAAGCGTCTGGCCGTTTACCGTGAGCTCGGCAGAAAAGCGGCCTTCAAACGGGTTTTCTGCCCTTGCGCGGATGCACTTGTCTTCTTCCCAATCGCTTCCGTCATTTTCGGGGCACAGCTCCCACTTTTCGCGGAAGGAAAACAGCTTTTCTACCGGCACGTGCTTTATGATATCCAGCACCATTCCCTCTTTGCAGACATACGCCGCCGGAACGAGCCACTCGTTTTCGCCCCAGAAAAATGTTTTTCCGATGGAAATTTCCTTCCCGGCCTGTCCCTTTCCGCCGCCGAAGCCGCCTTCAAACGTGACCTTCCACGGCTCTGGCCTCCCGGCGGTATCCTCTACCGTCTCGTAAAATTCTTCGGAAAAGCGCAGCTTTCCGTAGTCAAACCCGGACTGCACCGTATGGATATATTTCCAAGGCTCTGCCATCGGGCGCAGGTGGAAGGTAAACACGAGCTTGTCGAGCGCCGCGAGCTGCTCGTCGCTTGATGGGTGCTTCTGCTCAAACTCCTCCAGCTGCGCCGCGTTCCACTGCCACGCCTGCTCGATTGCCGCCGCATCGTGCAGCGCCAGCAGCAGCCGCAGAAAATCGCGGAACGACTTTGCCACCGGATGCACACAGTTTTCGCGTCCATTCATCGGGCTGACCGCGAAAACCGTCTCGCCGAAGCCGCGGACAAAGCAGAAATGAATGCCGTCTACCCCGCTGCGCGCAAAAATCCGCGCGCCCTTCGGCGTGCAGAAATACGCCTCGAACGGGTCGTCCATGATCAGTCCCAGCGGTTCCAGATCGATCTGCGCCTTCAGAAACTGACGATCGGTCAGTCTTGCCATGTGCCCCGCCCCCTTTTGTCTGCGCTCGTTTTGCGTCTGTTATCTCCATTGTACACAATTTTTCCAAAAATTCAACCGTCTGCGGCAGCGCGCGGCGGTTGACAAGCGCGGATTGGAATCCTATAATCTCAGCGGTTAAACTACTTGAACTGGTCTTTCCTGTGCGGACGCAAGGTCCGCGTCAAGGCATGCCACAGGAGGAATTACAAATGAAATATGTTCCCATGCAGACCGGAATGTGGGCAGTATTTGCCGGCTCGTTCCGGAAAAATCTCAAAGCCGTGTTTGGTCTTGACCCAAAAACCGCCGGAGCAGTCACAGCCGCCGCGAAGAAGCAGTACCGCAGGATTCTGCGCGAACTGCCGGATTTTGAAAAAGGCGACCGGTTCTCATGAACATCGTCAGCTGCGCGATGCTCGCCGCGTTCATTCTGAGCATGCCCGAGCGCCCGAACGTCGAGCGCTTGCGCGAATACTACGAACGGTCCATGATGACGCCTGCCATGCGCGTTTATTGCCGCAAGAGCGGCAACCGGACGTATACGCAGGAATACCGCGACGGCATGAAATTTACCGCGCAGTTCCGCGCTGCCGACCGCAACCCGTACTCCTGGAATATGGACTATTTTGAATATCCGGATGGTTCCGGCTTTGAGGCGCGCTTTACCGCCTGCGGCATCTGTCAGCTGATGAAAAAGCTGGGGCTGTTCGATCTCACGCCCGCCCTGTGTCACCTTGATTACGCCATGGCGAAAGCCGGCGGCGCAACAGACTTCATCCGCGAATATACCCTCGCCTCCGGCGGACCCTACTGCGACTGTGGCTATCATAAAAAAGAAAAGACACGCTAGCGCGTGTCTTTTCTTTTTGTGTTTTGAGAATACTCTGGATCAACGATGTGACAAATGTTTTCGGAAAGGAAGAATGTGTGCAAGGAACCCATCAGGGGTTCCTTGCGCGTTCAATTCCCGCCCGCAGGCGACACGGTCTGCAATGCAGACCGCACTCCACCAAAAAAGAAAGACCGCCTGATGGGTGGTCTTTCTTTTTTGGTGGAGACTAATGGACTCGAACCATCGACCTCCTGCGTGTGAAGCAGGCGCTCTAACCAGCTGAGCTAAGCCTCCGTGCGCAAGTATTATAGCAGAAAGGATAGGCAAAAGTCAACCATGAGTTTTAACCTGCGTGCATTTTGCTGGTCAGTTTCCCTCCAATGCCCAAATCCTGCATTTTTTCGCTTGACGCGGCGCCGGAAATCTTCTATACTATGCCTTGCTGAGAGGGAGTAGTTACAATCGCACAGCCAACAATCGCCCGGTTTTTCCGGTGGCTTTGCGCCTGGAAACAGGAACGAGACTTTTTGCACATCACGTGCAGAAGGTCTTTTTTTCGTCTCTCTGCCAGACAAACGGGAGGAATTGTTATGTCATCATCACTTATTATCACGATTTTGCTGTTTCTGCTGGGGCTCGTGCTGATCATCAAGGGCGGCGACTGGTTCGTGGACGCCGCAACGTGGATGGCAGCAGCGTCCGGGCTGCCGCAGTTTCTGATCGGCGCGACCGTCGTATCGATGGCAACGACGCTGCCGGAGATCATCGTTTCGACCATGGCGGCAGCAGAGGGCAGCACCGATCTGGCAATCGGCAACGCCATCGGCTCGGTCACGGCAAATACAGGACTCATCATGGCAATTTCACTCATCTTCATGCCCGTTGTCATCCGCATGAGCCAGTTCAGCGTCAAAGGCGTTCTGATGGTCCTCAGCACGCTCGTGCTGTGGCTTTTGTGCCGCGACGGTCTTCTGAGCCTGCCGGAGAGCCTGATTGTGCTGGTACTGTTCATCGCCTTTCTCATTGAGAACATCCGCAGCGCGAAAAAGCTTTCGCAGGAAGAGTCTTCGGACAAGGCCGTCCCTGTGGACAAGAGCAGGAAGGCGCTGCTTAAAAATCTTGCGTTGTTCGTCCTCGGCGCGGCGTGCCTTGTGGTAGGCTCGAATCTTCTGGTCGACAACGGCACGGTGCTGGCGCAGCTGCTTGGCGTTTCCGAGCGCATCATCGCTGTCACCATGGTTGCCATCGGCACGTCGCTTCCCGAGCTTGTGACGGCGATCACGGCGATTGTCAAAAAGCAGTCTTCGATGTCAGTCGGCAACATTCTGGGCGCAAACATCATTGACATCACGATCATTCTGCCGCTGTGCGCGCTCATTTCCGGCGACGGGCTGCAGATTGCGGCGCAGTCGGTGCGGCAGACGGTCTATCTGGACATGCCGATGTGCGTGCTGGAGACGGCAATTGCCGTCATTCCGACGATGCTCTGCAAGCGCTTTACCAAGCTGCAGGGCATCATCATGGCGGCGCTCTACATTGCCTACGTGTTTGTCACCGTCAGAATCTGAATTCCCGAAGCTTTTCTTCCGCCAGACGCAGCAGCGTCTGGCGGTTGTTGTCTTCCGGGTGCAAAAGTACATGCCGAAGAAGTGTCTGCAGCATTTCGCCTGTCCGTTTTCCGGCAAGTGCCGGAAAATCCTTCCCGGAGACTGCAAGATTGCGCAGGCTCACGCACTCACCGCTTTCCTGAATCTCCCGGAAAAGCGCCGCTTGCGCGCTCAGCTGCGCGCAGACGAACGCGGTTTCTGTCCCCGCCTCCGCCATCAATTCTTTCAGCGCCTGCCGGTCGTAGTGCGGCTGGTAGCCTGCAGCGGCAGCTTCTGCCAGGCGGACGCGCTTCGCCGGCATCCGGAACGCGCGAAGATCCAGCTCCGGTATCAAAACCTGCAGCATCGCCCAGCGTGCGTCCGGCTCCGGCGGAACCGTGCGAAGCTGCCGCAGATCATAGCTGCCTTCCAGAGCGCATGCGGCAAGAAGCCCCTCTTCGATCATCACGCCGAGCGTCTCGGGGCGCTCGGACAGCAGTGTTTTTTCTGTCTCCGCGCAGACCCGCTCTTTTGAGAGCGCACGGCAAAGGTTTGCTTTCTTTTGGATAGCACGCGCGGTTCCGGCTTCGATTTGAAAGCCGAGCTGCGCGGAAAAGCGCCGGGCGCGCAGCATCCGCAGCGCATCCTCCCGAAACCGCAGGTCCGGGTCTCCAACGCAGCGAATCACGCCGCTTTGCAGATCCTCGCGCCCATGAAAGCAGTCGGTGATGCTGCCGTCTAAATGCATCGCCATGGCATTGATTGTGAAGTCTCGCCGCGCCAGGTCTTCTTCCAGCCTCGGCATAAACGTGACCTCGTCCGGGTGGCGGGCGTCGTGATACGCGCCGTCTTTTCGGAAGGTTGTGACCTCAAAACTTTCGCCGTTCAGAAGCACCGTAACCGTGCCGTGTTTGAGTCCCGTCGGAATGCAGCGCGGAAACAGCGCCATCGTCTGCTCGGGAAGCGCAGAGGTTGTAATGTCCCAGTCGTGAACCGGGCGACCGAGCAGCGTGTCCCGCACGCAGCCGCCGACAAAGCAAGCCTCGAAGCCTGCCTGCTCCAATGTTTTCAAAAGATCGTCCGGACGCAAATTTTTCGCCTCCCGCCTTCTGCCTGCGTTTTTTTTGCTTGTGTTATGGACAAATTCAGGTTATAATAAACCAGTTCAGCGATTTGCCGCAGCACCCGCTTTTCTACTCCTATCATACGGACGCGGGCGGCAGTTTGCAAGCAAAATCTTTGCAGCCTCGGAGGTATCCTGATGGAGAACTCTTCTCATTTTCAGATCAACGATTATTTAAAGCCCGGCAGACACGCGCACCTGGTCGGCATCGGCGGCGTTTCCATGCGCCCGCTGGGGCTGGTGCTGCGCAGCATGGGCATGCAGATTTCCGGTTCGGATATGAACGCCTCGGTTTCGACCGACGAACTGATGGCAAAGGGCATTGCCGTTTCGATCGGGCACCGGGCAGAAAATATTGAGGGTGCGGACTGCGTCATCCGCACTGCCGCTGCCAACAATGATAACCCCGAAATTGCCGCTGCCCGCGCAGCCGGCATTCCGATTTTTGAGCGCGCACAGGCATGGGGCTATATCATGAAGGCGTACCGCCATGCCATCTGCGTCTCCGGCACGCACGGCAAGACCACGACAACCTCCATGCTCACGCAGATTTTCATGGAAGCGGGCAAAGACCCCACGGTCATGATCGGCGGCTCTCTTCCGCTGCTTGGCGCGGGGCACCGCGTGGGTCAGGGCGACACGATCATTCTTGAGAGCTGCGAATACTGCAACTCGTTTTTGAATTTCTTCCCCACGACGGCAGTCGTGCTGGACATCGACGCGGACCATCTGGACTTTTTCAAGGATCTGGAGGACGTGAAGCATTCGTTCCGCCGCTTTGCCGAACTGGTGCCCGCCGATGGCTTGATCGTCGCAAACGGCGACGACAAGAACACTCTGGACGCGCTGGATGGACTTTCTCTCGTGCGCTTCGGCATGGCAGAGACGAACGACGTCTATGGAACAAATTTCAGCGAAGACTACCGCTGCTTTGACGTCGTCTGCGGCGGCAAGCCCTACTGCCATCTGGAGCTCGGCGTCATCGGACGGCACAACGCAATGAACGCGCTTGCCGCGTGCGCGGTCTGCTGGAAGTTCTCGATTCCGGCGGAGGCAGTGCAGCGGGCGCTGCACGAATTCCACGGCGCAGGCAGGCGTCTGGAATTCAAGGGTCGGTATCACGGCGCAGACGTGTATGACGACTATTCCCACCACCCGGCGGAGCTGCATGCGCTTCTGAGCGCGGTGCGCCTGATGGGCTACCGGCGCGTGATCTGTGCGTTCCAGCCGCATACCTATTCCCGGACAAAGGCACTGTTTTCCGATTTTGTCCGCGAGCTTTCCGCGGCAGACCTCGCAGTGCTGACCGACATTTACGCCGCGCGCGAGTCCAACACCATCGGCATCAGCTCCAAGGACCTTGCCGATCAGATTCCCGGCAGTGTCTACTGCCCCGGTCTTCCGCAGCTGACCGACTATCTTGCCTCCATCGCACAGCCCGGCGATATCATCCTCACCGTCGGCGCGGGCGATATCTACAAGGCAGGCGAAAAACTCCTGAAATTACAGGAAACTCCTGCAAACACTTCTCTTTGAGATCGCCCAGAGACCGCGGGAAGCAGAAAGCCCCTGAAAAGCGTTGACAGCGCCCGTATACTCGTGCTAGAGTAAAAGCGTGGCTAGCGTTATACGACGCGTCTGGGACGTGTTTGCCGGGGGGCTTTGGCCTGTTGATCCGCTTCGAGCGGGCACATCGGTATCGCCGGAAACGCTAGCTATACCAGAACCTTGCGGCAGATCGCTTCGGGCGTTGCGTACAGGGCGAAAGCATGGTACTCTGTATCGAGCGGGTTCGTGGGTGCAGCTGATGAGGTACCGGACGAAAGGGGCGTTCTGCCCGAGCGTCCATCACCCAAGGCTGCACCCACACCAGACCAAAGAAACGAGGGGGGATGAAACGATGTTAGACGAAAAGGATTTGCGTGCCATCAGGGAAATGATTCAAGATTCAGAGCAGCGCATGAACACACGCATGACAGAAATGGCAAACGAGGCGCGGCATGGGGCTGTGCATGACATGCAGGTAATTATCGAGAACACGATCATGCCGAGTCTCAAGTTACTTGCCGAAGGGCAGCAGACGATTCTGCAAACAATGACCCCGAAAAGCAAGACGGAAGAACTCGAAGAAGAACTCGACTTTTTGAAAGCCATCGTCCGCTCCCAGTCGCAGAGAATCGACGCCCTCGAAAAGCGGCTTGCCTGATAGATCCTACAGCTGCTGTGTAAGGGTGCATCCGGGTATACGCAATCCCAATGCCGTGCCATACGGAGGCGGCAGTAAAGCAGCTCGCGAAGTCTTCCTGCACAGATCGTTCTATCCTACATATCAAACTGCAGCTCCGAAAACCGCTCCCTTGTGCCAGAAAAGATCAAAATGGGCTCCGTTTTCGCCGAAGTGGGTACAAAAGTGGGTACGATAGGTGAAGAAAAAAACCTTGAAACCGTGATGGTTTCAAGGTTTTTTATGGTTGCGGGAGAGGGATTTGAACCCCCGACCTCCGGGTTATGAGCTACCTTTAAGGTAACTCTTAATCCAGAGGTCGGGGGTTCACTTTTGCGCTGATGTATATGGAGCAAATGAGGCAAATTGCAAATATCTTCAGCAAACTGATTTTCTGAAATTGACTGGCATAAAGCCCTACTGAATGAAACAAAAAGCAAACCAACTGCAAATAGAGGTTTGACGGAAATTATTGAATTGATAGGTACAGATGCTTTGACTCGAATCTTAAAACGGAGTGTGCCTAAACATGAAAACAGCAATTCAAACACTACCAGCATTGGCCATACATGGTGTTGACCCCGCCCTATTTGATGCAATAGATATGAGTGGATATGATGAAATGCTGACCGTGAAAGACATAAAAAAATACTTCCATATCAGCATCAACGCAGCGTATAACATTATTCACTCCAAAGGCTTCCCCGCGATCCGCATTGGTAATTCCATTAGAGTTCCGCGCTCCATGTTTATTCAATGGCTAAAAGCGCAGGCCAGCTATCGGCCATAGGAGGAACAATATGAATACTATTATTTCTATCACCAATCAAAAAGGCGGCGTCGGTAAGACGACCACTGCTCTAAACCTTGCATCCGCACTGGCAGATGAAAACAAGCGCGTGCTTCTCATCGACAACGACCCACAGGGCAATCTCACTGCGTCTATGGGATATACCCCGGCCGAGCAGAAATATACGCTGGCAAACCTTCTGCTTGCTGCCATTGATTATCCGGAGGATCTGGAGCTGCATTTGCCGCGCTGCATTCTGCACACAGACGGTAAGCCGGATCTCATTCCCGCGAACCGGCGATTATCGGATGCAGCGGCACGGCTTCAAGTCATGCAGATCTCGCAGTACAGAGCCGTGAACGAATCCGAATGCTGCGCAGAAAAGATGCTGACGCAGGTGATGGAACCGCTGTGCGATGCCTATGACTACATTATTATTGATTGTGGACTCAAGCAGGAGCTTTTGACCGTCAATGCGCTGAGCGCGTCGGACTACTGCATCATTCCGGTGCAGTCTCATTTCCTCGCCTCCGAGGGCATCCCGGATGTGCTGGACATGGTACATTCGGTGCAGAAGCATTTCAATCCGGGTTTGAAGATCGCCGGTATCTTGCTGACAATGTATCAGTCCCGACCGCAGCTCTGCAAAAGCGTACAGCAGAGCGTCCGGGAAGTCTACGGCGACGATCTGCACGTCTTTGACCGGCCCATCGAGTACACCATTCGTATTGCGGAATGCCCCATGGCTGGTATGAGTATTCTGGACTATGAGCCGGGCAATCCGGCAGCGGAATCCTATCGAAATCTTGCTTCGGAGGTGCTGCGGCTTGGCTAGAGCGAACATGAACGAGATGCTGCGCAAGCGCATGAGCGCGACCCAGCAGGCATCCGAACAGCAGACCGGCGACAAGGCGTATGAGCAGATTTTTCAGATGCCGGTGCCGCAGACGGAAACGCAATTCCGCGACGTACCGATCTGCAAGCTACACCCGTTCTATACCGCTGACATTGGCTTTCATCCCTATCCTCGCGCCAAACTGGAAGCCTTTGCGGAAGAATTAAAAGAGAACGGGTTGTATGAGCGGATTCTGGTTCGTCCCATCGCAGGAACGGATGAATTTGAAATTCTGGCCGGGCATAACCGCACGGAGGCGGCAAAGCTGGCGGACTGGACGGATATTCCTGCAACAGTTATGAGCGTCAACGACCAGCGTGCCATCAGTATTGCGATTGCAACGAATCTTCTGCGGCGGCAGGATCTTACAATCATTGAGCGCGGCAAGGCGTATAAAGCGTTGCTGGATGCAAGAAACCGGCACGGTTTCCGCACGGATTTAACTTCTGGCGAATCTCGCCAGAAGTATTCCGC
>OLOW01002612.1_pt1 | contig 12003 bp, 15 predicted proteins | sample 1672801 | NCBI WGS metagenome assembly OLOW01 (sample SAMEA3136725, study PRJEB25190) | human gut metagenome | biome: human gut; feature: human-associated habitat; material: faeces | place: Austria | collected 2013
ACAACCCCATGTCCGCAAGGCTCACCCGCGAACACAACGACACCAACATGATGGCAATCGGCGCCGGCGTCACGGGCGAAATGCTCGCGCTCGAGATCGTCGACACCTGGCTGAATACGGAATTCTCCCACGCCGAGCGCCACCAGCGCCGCATCGACAAGGTCATGGCGCTCGAAAACGACTGACCGCTTGACAAGCAGCCGGATTTGGGTATAATAAAAACAGAGAGGTCCTACCGATAAGCGGCTGACCTCAGAACATTGGTATAGTCTTAAAAGACGATAGCCGTATCCGTGGTGGGGGCGGCTATCGTGCTTTTATGGTGAAGATGTAAAGCATAAACGCGATACAAATCAGAATCCAGACGATGCGAAGCACCCGATTCTGCCACATCAGCATCACCTCCCTCTTCGGGAAGTGCCAGCCGCCTACCGTATATCGTAGAACCTCTCCGACCCTTGCGGGCAACGTCATTATACAACAAAACACAAAAACTGTCAAACAAAGCCCCGGTTCCGGTTGGAATCGGGGTTGCTTTTTGCGGAAAAATGTGATAATTTAGCAGTGGTGCTACCGATAAACGGCAAGCGGGCGGCTCCCCACCGCGTTTCGCGGAGGGAAAACGTCTTTTTGCACCCTCCGACAGAAAGAAAGGGGGGCAATGGATTATGGTCACATACTCGGACATGTTCCAGTTTTGCATGCTCATAGTCGCAGTTATTAGCCTCGTTGTCAAGGTTTGTAACAGCAAAAAGAAGTAACCGCCCCATCTTCCCCAAGATAGCGGTTACTTCTTAGCCATTATTTAGGGGAGCTGCTCATTTGCCGGTAGCACCCTTGTATTTTTAGTATAGCCGTTTTTGTGAAAATGTCAAGGTCTGCAACAGTAAAAAGAAGTAACCGCCCGGCACAGCAAACCAGCGGTTACTTCTTGTAACATATGTTGGGGAGCGCGCTCGTTTGCCGGTAGCACCCTTGTATCATCAGTATAACCGATTTCCCGAAAATGTCAAGGTCTGCAACAGCAAAAAGAAGGGCTGGCAATCCGGCGCTTTTTCTGCCGCGCCAGCGGAGGCGGCGGCGAATGTAACACGGGCGGGCGTTATGTTACAAGAACATTACAACTCCGGCGGGGCTCTTGACCTTTTGGCGCGGATGAATTATGATACAGCCAGATGATGGCCCGGGGGCTTTTGTTCCCGTGCAATCAAATTTAGACAGGAGGAAAACTCAATGAAGAACTTTAAAAAGGTTCTTGCGCTGGTTCTGGTTCTGGCTACCCTGCTGGGTCTGGCAACCATGGCTAGCGCAACTGAGTACAAGGACGCCGACAAGATCGCCGCTGATTACGACGAAGCTGTCAAGGTCCTTGATCTCATCGAAACCATGCAGGGCTACCCCAACGGGGAATTCCGGCCGACTGCAAACATCACCCGTGAAGAGGCTGCGAAGCTGATCGCGATCTTTGACAACAAGGATTCCGACATCAGCACCTACTACACCTCGATCAACCCGTTTGCCGATGAAAAGGGCCGCTGGGGCGAGTCCTATGTTGGTTACGGCTACCGTGCAGGCATCATCGCCGGCATGAACGCCACCACCTTCGCTCCCACCGCGAACGTCACCGGCACCCAGTTCCTGAAGATGGCTCTGGTCACCCTGGGCTACGATCAGGAAGCAGAAGGCTTTGTCGGCTCGTCCTGGGCTGTCAACGTTCTGGCTCTGGCTCGTAAGCTCGACCTCATCGACGGTCTGGCTGACGGCTGGAAGCCCGAAGCTGACCTCACCCGTCAGGAAGCTGCTCAGATCCTTCTGAACACCCTGAAGGCTGACACTGTCGAGTACGCACAGGAAGCTAAGTCCGCGAACTGGAAGCCGACCGAGAACAAGGACGGCGTCTGGACCTTCGGCGGTAAGCTGTACCTGACCGTTGCTGGTGCTGTCAAGACCGGCAACAAGCTCTACAAGGACTTCAAGCTTGCAAAGGACGTCTCCGAAGATGCCTTTATGCGTCCCTACACCAAGTGGGTCTACGACAAGGACGACGACAAGACCGTTGAAGTGATGGACAGCCCGAAGGCTACCTTCACCACCAAGTTCAACGCTTGCGAACTCCTCGTTGCTCTGGGCGTCAAGGAAAACGACACCAAGACCAAGAAGGTCATTGCTGAGTACTACATCAACGGTGCACTCGTTTCTGAAGACGAGATCACGCTGCAGCACACTGCAAGCAAGTGCAAGCTCAAGACCGACGAGTATGAGAAGTACGGCGCACAGGGCACCCTGACGCAGGTATTCAAGATGAAGAACGATAAGGACGAGACTGTCTATCGTATCTGCTCCATCGACACCTGGCTGGGCAAGCTCGCAAAGGTCACCAAGACCACGACTTCTCACGATAACCACAAGAAGGGCGAAGATCTGGTTCAGATCGTTCCGTTCACTGTCAGCAATGACGGCTTGGACACCAAGCACAACTACCACGAGTACTGCACCAACAGCGCCAACCATGAAGATTGCGGCGAGTTCGAGTTCGCAGGCGATACCAGCAACAACGAAGGCTATATTGCTTACGACAAGCCCGCCGGTCTTGCAAAGGATGATTATGTCCTGTTCACCTACTCCTTCAAGCAGGATGACAACGAAGACATGGGCGTTCAGTCCGTTGACGTTGTCACCGCAAAGGAAGGCCGTCTGAACGGCTTCAAGTATGCGGACGTTGCTGACGATCCCTCCGAAACCCGCATTGGCGGCGAGTACGTCAAGGACGCTGCACACTTCCACCTCGGCTACGACGAGTCCAAGGACACTGATAACTTCGGCACCAGGGGCTTCTTCTATGACGCTTACGGCAACGTGATCGGCATGAAGGACGCTGCGGATACCTCCAAGTACGGCGTTCTTGACAAGGTTTGGGTTGAGTACAACAAGGGCGTTGCTTCCATCCATGCCAACATTGTTGGTCTTGATGCGAAGGTCACTGAGGATGTTGTTGTCGCTACCATCAAGTATGGTGATGACAAGGCTGTTGAAGTGAAGCCCACGACTCCCGATGAGATTGCCAACAAGTACGAGCTGGCGGTTAAGGACATTCTCTCTGCGATTACCGATATCAGCGAGCAGAACTACAAGGCATACTACTTTGTCTATGACCTGCTCGGCAAGTTCGAGACCAACACCAAGGGCGAGTACACGCTGTCCCGTGCGGATGATGACTATGCATACGACGATGATGCAAATGTCACCTTCGTAAAGGGCAAGCCCGTCCTCAAGATTGAAGGCGAGGACTCCATCAAGGTCACTGCTAACACTGAGTTCCTGGTTCGTACCGACGACGTCGGCACCGGCTCCTACGTTTCCTGGAAGGGCTACACCGGCTCGGATGTCAAGTCCGTGGTTGCTCATGGTTATGACATCGTAAAGTCTGACGACGGCGAGTACGCAGAGGTTGTTTACCTGTACGACATCGTTGGCTTCAACGACGGCAAGTTCGTGGCTTACGTCCCGGCTAACGCACGGATGTGGCAGGTTGAAACCTCCGACGATGGCGACATCTACTTCGTCCTCGAGGCTTATGTCAACGGCGTCAAGACCGAGCTGTATATCAGCGATGACGATGCGAAGGCTGTTGAAACCAACAAGGGTAGCTTCATGGAGTTCCGTTACAGAGAGATTGGCGAGGTCAACACCGCGAAGCTCAACAAGGACGCTGACTTCAACCTGAAGAAGTCGTACACTGTTGATACCTACAAGGACGGCGTTCTTGAGCTTACCGATGCATACGACAACGGCGAGACCATCATCGCTCTTGCAAAGGACTGCGTGATCTACTCCATCCGTAAGGACGGCGACAAGGTCGTGAAGGAAGACAAGGGTCTGGAGTACGCTGCGGATTACATCGATGCAGGCGACACCGTCTACATGGATTGGAACGACAAGAACGACGACGGCGAGGATCAGGTCTTTGCTCTCTACGTTGTTGAGAAGGACGACGACTAATCCGAACCTTTTCTAAGTTCAGATTGAACATCTCCTAAAAAAGTCCCCGGGGCGCAAGCCCCGGGGATTTTTCCTGCCTCTTGACAAAACCCCACCTCTATTTGGGAGGTGGGGTTGCTTTTTGCGGAAAAATGTGATACGGTGTGCATGGTGCTACCGATAAACGGCAAGCGGGCGGCTCCCCTCGCGTCAGCAGGGGGCTACACCTCTTTTTGTTGCCCCCTGACACAAAGGAAGGGGGGACACGGCTATGGTTACATACTCGGAATTGTTCCAGTTTTGTATTCTTCTGGTCAGTGTTATCAGCCTCGTTATCAAGGTCTGTAACAAAAAGAAGTAACCGCCCAATCCTAGCACGATTGCGGTTACTTCTTTACCGTATTCACTAGGGGAACTGCTCGTTTGCCGGTAGCACCCTTGTATCTATAGTATAAGCCCCTCTCCGGTGAAAGTCAAGGTCTGTAACAAAAAGAAGTAACCGCCCGGACTAGCAAACCAGCGGTTACTTCTTTTAAGTAATCATGGGGAGCATGCCCGTTTGCCGGTAGCACCCTTGTATCTATAGTATAGGCGCCCTACCGGCAAAAGTCAAGCCCTCCGCCGCGAGGATTTTACAGCATCACAAGCGCATAATCATAGACCTTACAGCTGTTTCCGGACAGGCTCAGCTTGAGCTGTGCCGTTTGCGCGCCTGCCGGAATGTCTGCGGTGTAGCGGCGGAGGGTGCAGCTTGCGCCGCCGGGAAGCGCATCCGGCTTGATCTGGGTTGCGTGAAGCAGAGAATATTCGCCGGCATCGAAGCGCAGCGAAGCCTCCGGGGCGGTGCCTGCGCTGTGCAGCAGCAGCTCAACGCGCGCTGCCTCCGCCGGGATGGGTGTTTCCTGCATGGTGACGCTGCCGGTGTTGTAAATCACGGGCGTAACGGAAAAAACAAGGCTCGACATCGAAACCGAGGTGCTCTTCGTAGACTCGATCCACAGCTTCATCGCATACCGCTTGTTCGGGTCGAGCAGCAGCTCGACCGGGAAATCCACGGGCTGATCGGCGCCGCTGCCGCGCGAAATGGTTCCCATTTGCGTTTCGAGAATCATTTCATCGCGTTCTGCGTCCCAGATCGACAGCTTAACCTGCGAGGCCTGCGACGTGCTGGACGAGTTGGCAGTTTGCAGATGCAGATTGGTGAGCGTGCCGAACGCATCGGGATGGAACGTAAAGAGATTTGCCCACGTTTGCGTGACGTTGACCGAGCGCGTGATGTTCGCCGCGTTAAAATCGCCGCTGCCGCCGATGGTGCTGCTCTTTACTGTTCCGTCCGCCAGACCGGCGGTCAGCAGTTCCACGCATTTGCCGCGATAAAACACACCGGCGTAGGCAGAAATCTGCGCGCTGTCGCGGAATGCGTCAACCTGCATATTTGCGTATGCCGCGTGACCGCCCTGATGCGCCTGCGCCGCCATCAAGCCGCCGAGCTGCACCAGTCCAGCCTCTGCCAGCCGCAGCGCCCGACCGCCGCTGTCGTCCAGCCGCGTAAAATTGTCGTTGACCTCTGCAAGGCAGACCGGGTCCTCCGGCAGCCACGTGCAAAGGCCGAGCTTTTGTGTTCTGGTCATAAAAATTCCTCCTAAAAGTATTTGGGGACATCCCCTTCTACCCATAGGAGGAACATGCACCTTTGTTGCACGAAAGTATGCTACGTGATCACAAATCCGCCGTTAACGCCCAAAACCTGCCCGGTTATGAACGGCGCGTCGACCAAAAACGCCATTGCTTGCGCGATATCCTCCGGCGTTCCCAGCCGCTCGATCGGCGTTTGCTCGCGCAGGCTTTCCAGAACCTCCGGCGCGACGTTCGCACACATGTCGGTCTGAATCACGCCCGGGCAGATCGCGTTCACGCGGATGTGGCTCGGACCCAGCTCCTGCGCCAGCGCCTTCGACAGCGCCAGCACCGCGCCCTTCGTCGCCGAATACGCCGCCTCGCACGACGCACCAACCTGTCCCCACATGGAAGACACCGTCACAATCGCACCCGCCTGCTTTCGCAGCATCCCCGGCAGCGCCGCGCGCACGCAGTGGAAAATTCCGTCCACATTCACCGCGAAAATCCGCCGCCATTCGTCTGGCGTAATGTCCGAAATCAGCCCGTAGTGCGCAATGCCTGCGTTGCAGATCAGCGCATCGAGCGCCGGAAGCTGCGAAAATGCCTCCTGCACCTGCGCCTCTACTGCCACATCGCAGCAGATTGCTGCCGCGCCGGTCTGCCGCGAAAGCTCCCGCGCCTGCTCGTGGCGCTTCTCATAGAGGAACCAGACCGAATCGCCCCGCGCGCGAAACAGCCGCACTGCTGCCGCGCCAATGCCCCGGCTGCCGCCGGTAATCAGAATATTCATATAGTTCTCCTTAAAAAATCGCCCTCTTCAAACGAAAAGGGCGATTCCTGTTATCTTCTTCTGGTTTTCGTCTTATGCTCGGAGTACTGCTTGATGGAAGACATTTTGCTGCTCGACTCTGTCATAAACTGCTTGAGCATATCGTCGAACGATTTCTGCTGCGGCGCGGACGGCTGCTGCCGGTTCGGCTGCGCCTGACGCTGCTGGAAGCTGCCGCGCGGGCGCTGGGTCTGCTGCCGCGTGGGCGCAGGCAGGGTGCGCTTGATGGAAAGATTGATCTTTCCGCCTTCCAGTCCGATGACCATGACCTTGACAGTCTGGCCCTCGGTCAGATACTCGTGCAGATCGCTCACATAGGCGTGCGCGACCTCGGAAATGTGGACAAGTCCGGTCGTGTTTGCGTCCAGCGCGACGAACGCGCCGAATTTGGTCAGGCTCTTGACAGTTCCTTCAACAATTTCTCCAACCTTCAACTGCATCTTTCTATCCTGGTCCCCCATTTTGTTTAGTCACCGACATCTTCAAAGACGATCTCACCCTCTGATACCATGCCGAGTTGGTCGCGCGCGACCTGTTCCAGCCCCTCGGGCGTGTCGAGCGCGTCGATCGAGCTCTGCAGGCGGTCATTTTCCTGCTGTGTGCTTGCGATGGAGCTTGTCAGCCCGGCAGCCTCTGCTTCCTTTTCGCTGATCTGGGAGCGAAGGCGCACCAGGGTAACAGTGGCGTACACAACGAGGATCAGAATCACCAGCTTGACCAGCAGAGACGACTTGACGAATTTCATTCCGGCGTCTGCTCCTTTCCAGTTGTGCGTGTTTCCAATCGAGAATATGCTTACAGGTCATTGTACCCCATTTTCGGAAGCTTGCAAAGAGGGTTTTTGAAATTTTTTTGAGAAATTTCAAAAAAAAGCGCACAGGCGCGAACAGCGTCCGCAAAATCCGCCCCAGCAGACGGAAAAGTCCCCGGAACACGCGCAGCATAAGCGGGCTGAGCGTCAGGAAATACAGAACGGCGGTCAGAAATACGGCGAGGAACACATACAGCCGGAACTGCCCCTGTCCCGCCGTGAGCGCGAAGGACAAAAACGAGGCCGTGAGCAGCAGGCCGAACAGCGCGTCTGCCGCAAGTCCCGTCCGCGGGCAAAGCTGCCGCAGCGCACGCAGCAAATCGTAGGCCAGACACAGCCCCAGCCCCAGCAGCGCTCCCTGCGCAAAGGTCAGCGCCTGCGCCGAGACAGGGATCTCCATCAGCCGAACAGCCGGGCGAAAAAGCCGCCGCGCGGGATATCGTCCTCATACGAGATCGCGTCGACGCTCCCATCGACCAGGACCTGCCCGCCGTCGATGGACAGCTGCTGCAGATGCAGTCCCTGTCCGCGGATGGACATCGGGCCGCGCGTGGAGGTCAGAAGGATCTCCGTGTCGTCAAAGCTTTCGACCTCCAGAACGCCTGTGATGGAAAGACGGCTGCGCGAGTCGAGCGTCAGCCGGTGCGGCTGCTGGGCAAGATTCGTTTCGATCAGCGCCTGCTGCATGGTATCATCCTTTCTTCTGTCCGGGTATGCCGGCTTCTCCCTACATATATACGCAGGAAACAGGATCGTATGCAGCAATATGATCCGCTATATTTCGCGGTACATGGCCGCCGCGTCGTCCTTGCGCACGGCCTCGGCCACGGCGAGCACCTCGACCGTAACGGTCCGTGCGCCGAAGGCGATGGAAATATGATCGCCGACCTTCACGTCATAGCTGGCCTTGGCCGGCTTGCCGTTGACCGTCACGCGGGTATTGTCGCAGGCCTCGTTCGCGACCGTGCGGCGCTTGATGAGGCGGGAAACCTTCAGATATTTATCAAGTCTCATGCTGTCTGCCTTTCTGCCGGAGGCTCCGGCAATGTGTTTCTGTTATCATACCGCGAACCGCCGCTCTGTGTCAACGTCCGGAAGCGCTTTGCTGTCTGAGGATTTTGCGGTTGACGGCCCGTGCAGCGGCAGCTACAATAAAAGAAAAACGCAAAGGAGAATCTGCAATGGACGTAACGCGGATCCCGAAGATCGAGCTGCACCTGCATCTGGACGGCGCAGTGCCGCCGGAGACGATGTGGCGCATGGCGCAGGAAAAGCACGTTTCGCTGCCGGTGGACACGCTGGACGAATTTTACGCTTGGCTGGTCAAGACGGCGGACTGCCGCGACGTGAATACCTATCTTGCCCGCTTTGAGCTGCCCCTGCAGCTCATGCAGGATGCGCCAGGCATCACGCGCATCACCTGCGATGTGCTCACGACGCTTGCGCGGCAGGGACATATTTACGACGAGCTCCGGTTTGCGCCGCAGCTGCATACGCGTGCCGGACTGCGGCAGCAGGACGCCATCGAGGCCGTGCTGGCTGGGCGGGAGCAGGCGCTGCGCGCCTTCCCGGACTATCGCTGCGGCATTCTGCTGTGCTGTATGTGCATCGGCCCGGAGACGGCCAACATGGCGGAAAACCTTGAAACCGTGCGGCTGACGCAGGAATATCTCGGCTCCGGCGTTGTGGGGATGGACTTGGCGGGCGCGGAGGGGATCGTCCCGCTGCGAAATTTCCACCCGATTTTCGACTTGGCGCGGGAGCTGGGCCTGCCCTTCACGTGCCACGCGGGCGACTCGCAGGGGCCGGACACCGTGCGGGACGCGCTGGACTTCGGCGCAAAGCGTATCGGGCACGGCCACCATATTTTTGACGATCCCACGCTCTGGCAGCGTGCGATTCAAAACGGTGTCACGCTGGAGATCTGCCCGACGAGCAATATCCAGTGCAAAACACAGCCGTCCTATGCGCAGCACCCGGCGAAAAAGCTGCTGGATGCAGGGCTGCGCGTGTGCATCAGCACCGACAATATGACCCTCGCCGCCGTGACGCTCGAGGATGAGTACCGGCACTGCGTCGCGGACATGGGCTTTGCGCCGGACGATCTACGGACCATGGCCCGCTTCGCGCTGGACGCTGCGTTCCTGCCGGAGCAGGAGAAGCGGGAGCTGGCTGGGAAATTTTAAATTAAAACAAATATTCGGATATTTCTTGACGCATCCACCTCCTCTGTGGTACACTTGCCGCAGAGGAGGCGGTTATCATATGCTGAGTGAACAGGAGCTTTTGGAGATGGAGCGGCCCGTCTCCGCGCGCCATGCGCCGATGCGGCGGTGCGACCGCGCGGCACAGTTTGCGCCGTTCGCCGCCTTGAGCGGCTTCGGCGAGGCTGTGCAGGAGGCCGGACGGCTGGCGCGGGAGCGGATCGAGTCCGCTGAGCGCTCTGACAAGCTGCCGGACGACGCGTTTTTTGATTTTGATCCCGATTTTATGGACGGGATGCCTTGACAAACTTACTCTACAGATGTAGAATGCAGACATACTACAAATGTAGAGGAATGATATACCATGACAGAACGCATTCGGACGCTGCCGGACGCGGAGCTGGCGGTCATGCAGGCCGTCTGGGCCTGCGAAGCTCCGGCAAAGCGCGCGCAGCTCGCCGCGATTCTGGACAAGACCCACCCGATGGCCCCGACGACGCTTTTGACCGTTCTGTCGCGGCTGGCGGACAAGGGCTTTCTGCGCATTGAAAAAACAGGCCGCAGCGCGGAATACTGGCCGCTGGTCGCGCGGGAGGCGTATCTTGCCCGGCAGGGGCGGAAATTCTATGATACCCTCTGCGGCGGGAGTCTGCCCGCGTTTGCCGCCGCGCTGTGCGCAAGCGGCTTAACGGCGGAGGAGCTGGAGGAGCTGCGCGAGCTTCTGCGGGAGGGCACGCTGTGAGCGCGGCGATGGCGCTGCGGCTGTTGTTCGGGGTGCTGTGCGGCGGAGTTCTCGCGTGGGTCGTCTGGGACCGCTCCGAGCGGGAGCTGGCAGACCGGGCGGGTAGGGAAGAGCATGAGCGGCCGCGCTTCCTGCCCTTCGGCGGCTATTATTATCTGCCAATGATGATGCTGCTCTATCCGATTCTCGGTGTGATCGTCGGTGGGGCGCAGATGGCGGTGCAGCTCACGCTGTGCGCGCTGATGCGCGTGTTTCTGGAGCTGGGGGTCTATTATGTGCTCCTGATGGCCGTGATGCCGTGGCTGCGCAGATGGGTCTCCGCTCGCGTGTGCGCGATGCTCTGGCTGCTGCCGGACTGGATATACGTGTTTGTCGGCAGGCTCGATTTGCCCACGGACGGGAAAAAGCTCGTCCTGCATGCGCCGGGCGTGCTCGTCTATGTGCTGCTGGCTATCTGGGTCGTGGGCGCGGTAGGCGTGATGGTCTGGAAGAGCGGGTCGCACCTCGCGTTCCGCCGTCGAATTTTAAAAAACGCCGTTCCGGTCACGGACCGGCAGACGCTGCATGTCTGGGAGATCGAGCTGGAACGCGCGTGGATCCGGAAATGCAAGTGGAAGCTCGTGCGCTCCGACGCGGTCACGACGCCGCTGTCCATCGGCCTGTATAACCGGACGACCCGCATCGTGCTGCCCATGCGCGAGTATACGCAGGAGGAGCTGTCGCTTATCCTGCGGCATGAGATCATTCATATCTCCCGCGGCGACCCGGAGGCGAAGCTATTTCTGACGTTCTGCACGGCCATGTGCTGGTTCAACCCCCTCATGTGGGCCGCCATGCGCAAAAGCGCCGATGATTTTGAGCTCAGCTGCGATGAATCTGTTCTTCTGGACGAGCCGCAGCCTGTCCGGCGGCAGTATGCGGAGCTGCTGCTGCAGACCGCGGGCGACGAGCGGGGCTTCACGACCTGTTTGTCCGCGACGGCGGGCGCACTGCGCTACCGGCTGAAAAATATCATGAAGCCTGAAAAAAAGCGCACGGGCGCGATTCTGATCGGGCTGACGCTGTTTGCCATAACCCCGATTTCGCCGCCCAAATCCGATTGGCATTTCTGCGAAAAATCCAGATGGGCGATCTGATTGGCAATACTGGTGATCTGTGTCATGGGTTCCGTTACCATGGCAGACATTCTGGAAAACGCTACCACAGCCATAATCATCACCAGCAGCCCTACCACCAATGAAAACTGTACGGAAATGGTGGTGGCTTGGGCGATGGATGCATAGGAGGTGGAAATATCCAGCACATACTGGTCTGTGACACCGCCCAGCGTCACTCGGCGCTCTCGGGATACCGTTGCGCCGGCGGCAGTGTGCTGATAAAGTTCATCGGCGTTGATGTTGTATCCGGTATCCGTTGCGCCTGCGTGATCCCGAATGTAGGGCAGCATATGCTGCACCATGTCATTGAGAAACTTATCCGACATCTGGCTGTTATAAACGACCTCAAGAGTCTCACGGTCTGCCACCACAAAGGTGAGGTTTTTTTCCTCCAGCCCGGAAATTGTGCGAAGGTCTACCGTTCCCTCCTGACGGATCGTGCTGTAGGCATCTACCAGCGACTGCTCCACCTTGTGGAGATAGTAGGGCTCCATAAATACAATACTGAACAGGCTTACCAGCACATAGTACAGTGCCAGCACCCCTACGGAGAGCAGGATCAGCTTATTCCGCAGGGAGCCTTGAAACTTCCCCTTCATCAGCCTTCCAGCTTATAGCCCCGGCCTCTGACGGTCTTCAGGGCTGCACCATGGGCTCCCAGC
>OLOW01002625.1_pt1 | contig 11947 bp, 10 predicted proteins | sample 1672801 | NCBI WGS metagenome assembly OLOW01 (sample SAMEA3136725, study PRJEB25190) | human gut metagenome | biome: human gut; feature: human-associated habitat; material: faeces | place: Austria | collected 2013
CGCCACCGCGAGGGCGAACACCAGACCGGGGAACGCCAGAAACACGTCGGAAACGCGCATCAGCACCGTATCGGTCAGGCCGCCGACCCAGCCGCAGGTCACGCCCACCGCCGTGCCAAGGGTCGTGATGATGGCCACCAGCAGAAGCGTGGAAAAAATACTCGCCCGGCTTCCGGCAATGACCCGGGACAGCATGTCCCGGCCGTACCGGTCTGTTCCCAGGGGGTGGGCTTTGGTAGGTGCCTGTTTGGCGATGTCCAGATTCTGGAGGTACGGGTCATAGGGCGTCAGGTACTCCGAAAAGAAGGAGCAAGCAATCAGGGCGATTGCCAGGACGGAAAAAAGAATCAGGCGGGCTTTCACCGTGTTTCGCCTGACTGTGCCTATGGAGGTTTTTACGGTCTTCATCCCGCCTGCACCCCCAGTCGGATTCTCGGGTCGAGGACGTGGTAGAGAATGTCCGTGACCAGATTCACCATCACGTAAATGATTGCCATCCAGACCACGTAAGCCTGAATGAGGGGGTAGTCCCGCATGGTGATGGCGTCCACCGCCAGCTTTCCCACGCCGTCCCACATGAAGATGCTTTCAATAATGGCCGTGCCGCCGAGCAAACTGCCGATGGACAGCGCCAGCAGGGTCAGAATGGTGAGCATGGCGGATTTCAGCACGCTTTTCCACAGGATCACCCGTCCGCGCACGCCTCTCGCCGCCGCGCCGAGAACGTAGTCCTTGTTCAGTTCCTCCAGCACCGCGGCTCTGACCTGCCGCATATACTTGGCGGACATGGCAATGGCCAGGGTCAAGGTGGGGAGGATCGCGCCCTGCACCGTCGTCCCGCCGGAAATGACGGGCAGAAGCTTCCATTTTATGGAAAACAGCTGCATCAGCAGCAGCGCCACAAAAAAGTTCGGCAAACTGTTGCCGATAAAGCTGAAAAACCGCAGAACATAGTCTGTAAATTTATCGTGCTTCACCGCCGCCCAGATGCCCAGCGGAATGGAAATAATTACGGTCGCCCCGATGGAGAGCGCCGTCAGCAGCAGCGTCGCCGGGAGCTTGGAAACAAACGTCCCGAACACATCCTTCCCGGAAACATAGCTGACGCCCATATTGCCGGTCAGCAACCCTCTCAGCCATGCGCCATATTGCGTCAGAAAGGGCTGGTCAAGCCCCAGCTCCGCCCGTTTGGCGTCGATGATCTCCTGCGCCACCGCGCCCTTGTCGCCGTACAGCTCGATAATGGCGTCGCTGCCTGCGGCGCGCATCATGGCAAAGGACAGAAAGGTAATGCCCAGCAGCACCGGGATCAGCTGCAAAAAGCGCTTGCCTATATATTTGTTCAAAATGGATATCCCCTTTAGGAAGCCGGTGCTTCCTCAGCTTTCCAGCAGTCCCGCTTTCCGCCCCTCGATGAGGAACATGGGCGTGGAGGCGTTGTTGATGCGCTCCTCCTTCGTCCAGACCCGCTGCCAGATGTTCTCGTCGGCGCTCGCCTGAATGCCAAAGCGGCTCAGGACACGCAGATCCCACTGGGGACGGTGCTGCCGGGACAGGGGGGTCTTCCGGGCAATGGCCTCCATGGCGTCCACGTCCGTTCCGGCGTTCTCGTCCCGCACGTCGGAGACGGCCAGATTCTCCCGATCCCGCTTGTGACCCAGCTCTGCTTCCTCGTCCCACAGGTACCGGTACCAGTTGGCGTCGAAGTTCAGCAGCAGCCCGCCGGGAGCTAAGACACGTGTCCAGTGGCTGTAGGCCTTCTCCGGGTCGTGGAGATTCCATGTCACGTTCCGGGTGACCAGCACGTCAAAGCTGTAATCCGCGAACATCAGTTCTTCGGCGTTCATCTGGTGGAAGTCGATCTTGTCCGCGAGAGCGCCCGCGTTGCGCCGGGCTTCCTCCAGCATGGAGGCGGTATAATCCACGGCGGTCACCTGATAGCCCATTCTCGCCAGAATGATGGCGAAAAAGCCCGGGCCGGTGCCCACGTCCAGCACCCGGATGGAGCCGGGCTTCCGTCCCGGAAAACGGGCGGCGATCCGTTCCTGAATGGTGCGTCCCCAGACGCGCTTCTGGTCGGTTGCCAGTTCCTCCTGATTTACACCGGAGTAGCCGGGGGCGCGGTGCGTCCAGTAGTGGATATTTTCTTCCTCATAAGTAGCAAACCGATTCATATGGAATCCTCCTGCCCCCGGCCAACTGTCAGGACAGCGGCGGGAATTTTGGGAACTTGTATATTTGTATGGACATATACTAGCACACGAAAAAGGTCGGTGGAAGCCCCCCTGGGGGTTGCAAATCGATAAAAATTTATGGAAAAACTGCAAAACAACGCCGCGCAGGCTTTTCAGCCCCGCGGCGTCCGGAATCATATTTATTTCTGCGCAAACACGCCGAACATGGGCGCGTGAACCAGGTCAGCCTCCCCCAGCACCCGCTGGCCTACCGTCAAGTCTGTCTGACAGTTGGAAAACCCGACCTTTTTCAGCACGGCTTCGTCCCACGCGGGCCGCTTCTGTCCCACGTCCAGCGCCAAAGTGATGGCGTTGTTTTCCTCCACCAGCGCTTCCGTCATGCCCACATGGCCATAGGGGCTGTCCGGCGCTACGGAGCAGTTCTGGGTGCTTTCGCTGCGCACGTTCGCCGCGTAGTCCGCGTCGAAATTCAGGAGCAGCCCGCCCGGTTTCAGCACCCGGTGCCACTGGGCGTAGGCTTTCTCCGGTTCCGGCAGCGTCCACGTCAGATTCCGGCTGAGCACGACATCGAAGGTGCCGTCCGGGAAATCCAGCTGCTGGGCATCCATATGCCGGAAGGCAATGTCCAGCCCAAGACCTGCCGCCATGGCGGCGGCTTCCTCCAGCATGGCGGGGGTCAGGTCGATGCCCGTCACCTTATGTCCCAGCTTCGCCATGAGAATGGCAAAAAATCCGGTGCCGGTGCCCACGTCCAGAATGTTCAGCGGCGACCTTTCAGGCAGCTGCGCTTCCAGTTCTTCCTGCCAGCGCCGCCCCATGATGCTCCCCAATTCGTTTTTCCGCACGGCTCCAAAGTCATGAGACCGTATCGTCCAGTAGCGTACAACCCTATCTTCAATGGCGCAGTTTTCCATGATGTTCTCTCCCAAGTTGGTTTCCCGATATTGTATCCCCCTTTCGACGATTTGAGAAGCCCCCCGGGGGGATACCGGGCGTTTGTTTTCCCGCCCGGCAGTGCAGTTCCGGCGGTGATTTTGAAATTTATCATTTATTCCAAAAAATAAGGGTTGATTTTTTCTCCGTTTGTGTGTATCATATAAAAATTCAACAGGAGCGGTCTGCGGCGCGCTTTGTCTTCCTGCGGCTGAACCTCTCCATACCAACTATATTGAAAGGAGCGTTGTCCCTTGCTGACTCCATTTTACGAAAAGCTGCACATTACGGATACCGTCTCCGTGATTATCGTTTCCATCGCGCTCATGCTGATCTGCGGCTTCGCGGCTACCCGCGTCACCAAGCGGCTGCGGCTGCCCAATGTCACGGCGTACATAGTGGCGGGCATCCTCATCGGCCCCTACTGCCTGAATCTGGTGCCGGGAAACGTGATCGACGGCATGGATTTCATCGCCGATATCGCGCTGGCCTTTATCGCGTTCAGCACCGGCGAATTCTTCAAATTCGACACGCTGAAAAAAAGCGGCGCAAAGGTCATGGTCATCACGGTTTTTGAGGCGATCCTCGCCTCGGTGCTGGTGTTTATCATCACCTTTTTCGTGCTGGGACTGGAGCTGAATTTCTCCATCGTCCTTGCCGCCCTGGCTTCGGCCACAGCACCGGCCTCCACCGTTATGACCATCCGCCAGACCCACGCCAAGGGCGACTTCGTGGACACCCTTTTGCAGGTGGTGGCGCTGGACGATGTGGTTGGACTGGTGGCCTACAGCATCGCCATTTCCGTAGCGCTGGCTTCGGCCACCGGCGCGTTCCATGCCGGCGCTATCTTCAAGCCTCTGGCCATCAACGCGCTGGTGCTTCTGCTGGGCGGGGGCTTCGGCTTCTTCCTGAAGCTGCTGCTCCACAAGCGCTCCACGGATAACCGGCTCATCGTCTCCATCGCCCTGCTGTTCGCCTTCTGCGGCATCTGCGCCATGCTGGACGTTTCCCCGCTGCTGGGGTGCATGTCCATGGGCATGGTCTACATAAACCTCACCGACGACAAGCGGCTGTTCCAGCAGCTCAACTATTTCAGCCCCCCCATTCTGCTGCTGTTCTTCGTGCGTTCCGGGCTGAACTTTGATTTGGATGCGCTGGTTGACAACTCCGAGAGCATCGGCGCAACGCCGTTGGTGGTGGTCGGTATCCTCTATTTTCTGGTGCGTATCATGGGCAAGTATGCCGGTGCGTTCCTCGGCTGCCTTGTGACGAAGAAGGACAAAAAGGTTCGCAATTTCCTGGGGCTTGCCCTGATTCCCCAGGCGGGCGTGGCCATCGGTCTGGCGGCCACCGGCGCCCGGACGCTGGGCGGCGAGGTGGGCAACGCGCTGGAGACCATCATTCTGGCGTCCAGCGTGCTTTACGAGCTGATCGGCCCCGCCTGCGCCAAGCTGTCGCTGTACCTGTCCGGCTCCTACTCCAACAAGCTGGAAGACCTTGCGCCCATTCCGGCTACGGAGCCGGGGCAGCCGCCAAAGTCTGAGGTGGAGCTGCTGATTGAGCGGATTCAGGCCATTCAGCAGGAGCTGCCCAAGCACAACAACCCCTATTACGAGGACGAACAGGCATTCACCGAAGCCGCGGCGGAGCATTCCGCCCAGATGGAGGCGTTCTTCGGGACGCCGGGGAAAGCCAACACCGCCATGCCGGGGAGGAAACGGAAATGAAGGAACTACTGTCCATAGAGGATCCCATTGCGGGTCTGCTTGGTGCCTGGAGCGCGGGACTGAATCTCGGCTCGGCACTCCTGCGCATCGCGTTGATCGTGGCGCTGGCGGCCTCCATCGGCTGTGAGCGCTCCAGCAAGCGGCACAGCGCCGGCCTGCGCACCTTCGTGCTTGCGGCCTTCTCCGCCACCGTGTCCATGCTGCTGGATCAATACGTATACGTGCTTCTGGGCTGCAAGCTGCCGCTGCTGTCGGCGGCGACGCTGCTGGCCGTCACCTCCGTCAGCGCCAATTCCATTCTCTTTTCCTCCCGTGGTCAGATCAAGGGACTGACCACCTCGGCGGGACTGGTGAGCTGCTGCATTCTGGGCTTCGCCACCGGCGCGGGACTGTACACCCTGACGCTGATCGTGTACGTTTTCCTGCTCTGTATCCTCGCGGGCTTCCCTGCCTTTGAAGCGTACCTGAAAAACCGCTCCAACCATTTTGAAGTCCACATGGAGCTGAAAAGCAGCTCGTATCTGCGGGATTTCGTCACGGTGAGCCGCCGTCTGGGCCTGCGCATCGACGACATCGAAGCCAATCAGGCTTACGCCGGTTCCGGGCTGAGTGTGTATTCCGTCTCGTTGACCATCTGCTCGCAGGAACTCAAGAAATACAAGACCCACGTGGAGATCATCGAGGCGCTGTCCTCGTTGGATTACATCTACCACATTGAAGAAATGCACTAAATGAAACACGGTGCAGCCCCTTTTACCGGGACTGCACCGTGCTTTTTTCTACTGTTCCCCCGTCTCCCGGCACAGCGCGATGAAGCGCTGCATACTTTCGGAGAGGTATTTCCGCTTGTGGTAGACAATATTCAGAGTTCGCCGCAGCGGCTCTTTCAGCGTAAGCGGCACCACATTGCCGCTGGCAACGTCCTGCTGGATCAGGAGTTTCGGCAGTACCGCCACGCCCAGCCCTTCCACAACGGCCTTGATCAGCGCCTGCGTGCTGACGCTCTCCCAAGCGGGCTGCACCGAGAGCCGGTGCAGCGCGAGATACCCGTCCAGCGCCTTTCTTCCGGCACTCCCCGGCTCCCGCATTAGAAAGGGAAACTGCGCCAGCTCCTGAATGGTCACTTTCCCCCGCCCCGCGAGCGGGGAGTCCGGCGGCACGATGGCTTGCAGCTCGTCCCGGGAAAAGGGGACGGCTACCAGCTCCTCATGCTCCTGCTGGGTCTCGATCAGCCCCAGATCGATGCGGTTGTCCAGAACCAGCTGCTCCACCTGACTGGCGCGGCATACCTGCACGTCTACGTGCAGCGCCGGGAATTCCGCCTGATACTGCCGCACCAGCTCCGGCAGAAGATAGGTGCCGATGGTGACCGTCGCCCCGATGCGGACGGTGCCGATGGCGTCCCAGTTGCGCATCCGGGTTTCCAGCTCATCCATCAGCGACACCACATGGACGGCGTAGCCGTAAAATTCCCGGCCGCACTCCGTGGGGGATATCCGGCGTCCCACCCGCTCGAACAGCGTCACGCCGTAGTAATCCTCCAATTCCCGCAGCGCCAGACTCACCGAGGGCTGGGACAGATGCAGCGCCTGCGCCGCCTTCGTCACGCTGTTCTGGCGGTAGACCTCCACCAGAATCTTCATATGCCGCAGCGTCATAGCCGTCCCCCATTCATATCGTTTTTTATATGTATTTCATATAATAATTCTATTTTACAAATAAGTCAAGTGCTGGTAAACTGGTCGCAGGAGGAGGTAGAAGTATGACTGACAAAAAGAAAATTCTGGCGAAACTGTTTTTCTCCACGCTGTATTTAAGTGCGTTTACCTTCGGCGGCGGCTATGTTATCGTCACGCTGATGAAGCAGAAATTTGTGGATGAGCTGCACTGGATTCAGGAGGATGAGATGCTGGATCTCATTGCCATTGCTCAGTCCGCCCCCGGAGCCATCGCCGTCAACGGGGCGATCGTGGCGCGGTAAGAACGGAATATCTGCCGCCTACGTCGTCCGGCACTACAAAGCACTCGTAGCCCTTTTCATCAGCCAGCTTTTTAAGTGTACCGCGCGCCTTATCGGTGGTGCAGTAAATTCTCTTTGCGGCTTCTCCCTCGCCGTACTGCTTTTCAAGCAGATCGCGCAGAACTCTGAAAGCCACCGCAGGCTCGGTTGTTGTGCCCGATTTTGAAATAATGTTTACCGAAACACGCTTGCCCTCGCACAGCTTTACAATATCCGAAAGATATGCGCCGCTTATGCTGTTGCCCGCGAAATAAATTTCTGGGCCCTCGCCCTTTAGCTGATTGTAGAACGGTCCCTTTAAGAACTCGATAGCGGCACGCGCACCGAGGTATGAGCCGCCGATGCCTATAACTATGAGTATATCGGTATCCTTACGAATCTTCGCGGCTGCCGCCTTGATTCTCGCAAATTCCTCTTTATCGTAATTTACGGGTAGGTCTACCCAACCCAAAAAGTCGTTGCCGAGACCTGTTTTATCATTTACAAGCCCGTGAGCCGCCGATACCTGAGTTTCAAGACCCTTAATATCGTTTTCTCTGATGAAATGTTTGGCATATGCCGAATTAAATTTAATAGCCATTTTAACCCCTGGATTCTTTAAATTTTGGTTTCCTGCTTATATATTACAATAAATTCCCGACTTTTTCAAGTACGAAAAACGATATTCATTAAAAGTTTTCATAATTGAAATAATCCTTTTAAAATCTGCCGCAGTGAAAAGCCGAGCGAGAGCCTTTCCACGCCCTCCGCCGCTGTTACGGGAATTTCGCCCAGGGTTTCGTCGCCCAGCTTTACGGTTACCGTGCCGAGCGCGGCGCCCTTCTTTACGGGAGCGGTTATATTTTCATTAAAGCTTATTTCCTGCGTAATATTTCCCTTTGCGGTTTTAGGCAGCAAAACGCTTAATTGCTTTTCCGCGCTTATTGCAATTTTCTTTTGCGTTCCTTTAGCTATATCAAGCTCCTTTGCGTCCCCGAGGTCTGCGCTTATAACCGAATAGTTGTAATTTGCAAAGCCGTAGTCAAGCAGCTTTTTAGCGCCGTTAAAGCGCTCCTTTGTAGTCTCGCCCGCCATTACCACCGCCACAAGCTCCAGCCCGTTGCGCTCGGCCGTTGCCGAAACGCAGTATTTCGCGGTAGAGGTGGTGCCGGTTTTAAGCCCGGTTGTGCCCTCGTAAAACCTTACAAGCTTATTTGTGTTTACAAGCTCGCTTTTGCCGTCGCGCAGGCTATCCATCCAAACGGTGGTGTAATCCTTTATAAGCGGGTGCTTTATAAGCGCTGCCGACATAACCGCAACGTCATAGGCAGAGGTCAGGTGACCCTCTGCGTCAAGCCCCGTACAGTTTTTAAAATGGGTGTTGGTCATTCCAAGCTCCGCCGCCCGCTCGTTCATAAGCGCCACAAAGCCCTCCTCACTGCCCGCAACCGCCTCGGCAAGCGCGGTGCAGGCGTCATTGGCGGACGCTATTACCGAAGCCTTAAGCAAATCGTTCACGGTCATGGTCTCCCCGGGCTCCAGCCATATTTGCGACCCGCCCATAGAGGCGGCGTGCTCGCTTGCGGTAACCACCGTTTCAAGGGATAGATCTCCGCGGTCAATAGCCTCCATAACAAGCAGCAGCGACATAATTTTGGTAATAGACGCCGGCGGCAGCTTTTCATCGGGATTGTTTTCATAAAGCACCTGCCCGGTATGCGGCTCCATTAAAACTACTGACTTTGCCTTTATATCCAGCGTTTGCCCTATGGCGGCGTTTACGGGTGTATTATCAAGCGGTACGTTAATATCCGATATATCACACTCACTTGATACCGTAACCGCCTTTTTTGCGAAAACAGTCATCGAACACATACATAAAACAGCTAAACCCCACGATATTATTCTTTTCAAAACGGCACACTCTCCTTTAATAGAAGCGTATGCCGTTTTGTGTCTTATTATGCTGTCGGACAAGGCGGAAATCAGGCGGACAAACGTTAATTACGCCTATAAGCCCACCGGCATAAAGTGAATATGAAATGTTAATGATAAAAATAAAAATCCCCATTCTAACGAATGAGGATTTTTGGTGATCCATCGGGGATTCGAACCCCGGACACCTTGATTAAAAGTCAAGTGCTCTGCCAACTGAGCTAATGAATCATTTGGACAGCTCTATTATTATATCAATCTTATTACCGCTTGTCAAGAAAAATTTGTGGGAATACAAAATACTTTTTAAATTTTTAAAATTAACAGTGGAAATCGCACCTGCAATGCGTTATAATATAAAAGTATATGTAAAAAGACGGAGACGGAAAAATGCGAATTGTAATAAAAATAGGAACATCAACGCTGGCGCACCCCTCGGGGCTGCTTAATATAAAGCGGGTTGAAGAGCTTTGCAAAATTATGAGCGACCTGAAAAACGCGGGGAACGAAATAATACTTGTGTCCTCGGGCGCCATTGCTATGGGCGTGGGTAAGCTGTCGCTGCATGAGAAGCCGCACGATATACCCACACGTCAGGCAGCGGCGGCGGTAGGGCAGTGCGAGCTTATGTACACCTACGATAAGCTTTTTGCCGAGTACAACCACACCGTGGCGCAGATACTTATAACCGGCGACGACGTGGAGCACGAAAACCGCAGGCATAATTTTGAAAACACAATATTAAGGCTTTTGCAGTTGGGCGTGCTGCCTATTATAAATGAGAACGACACCATTTCGACCGACGAAATAGTTATAGGCGATAACGATACCTTGGGCGCGATAGTGGCAAAGGCGGTAAGCGCCGACCTGTTTATACTGCTTTCGGATATAGACGGGCTTTTCACCGCCGACCCGCACAAGGATGAAAACGCGCGGCTTATAGACGTGGTTGAAGAAATAACGCCCGAAATAGAAAAAATGACGGGCGGGGCAGGCTCAAAGCTCGGCACGGGCGGAATGACCACAAAATTAAAGGCCGCCGCAACCGCAAACGCCGCGGGAATAGATATGGTAATAGCAAACGGCAAAAACCCGAAGCTGCTTTACGATATTGTGGACGGCAAAAACGTGGGAACAAAATTTTTGGCAAAAAAGGCGTGAAAAAAGAATGACTACTTTAGAAATACTTAAAAAAGCAAAGGCATTGGAGATTTCCTCCGCTCCACTTACAACCGAGCAAAAAAACACGGCGATTATGCTTTGCGCCGATGCTTTGTGCGAAAACGCGGCGGAAATTTTAGCGGCGAACGCCAAAGACGTTGAAAACGCCCGCGGCAAAATAAGCGAGGTTATGATAGACCGCCTAAGGCTTGACGAAACGCGAATTTCCGCCATGGCGGACGGTATGCGCGCAGTGGCGCAGCTGCCCGACCCCGTGGGCAGGGTGCTTGAGGATATTAAGCGGGCTGACGGGCTTGACATTAAAAAAATATCGGTGCCTATGGGCGTGGTGGCTATAATTTACGAGAGCCGCCCGAATGTTACGTCCGATGCGGCGGCGCTTTGCTTTAAATCGGGCAATATTTGCATATTGCGCAGCGGTAAAGAGGCATACGGCAGCGCTCGCGCAATAGTTACGGCGCTTAAAAAAGGACTTATAACCGCCGGACTTTCCGAGGATTATGTAAACCTTATTGAAGACACCACGCGCGCCAGCGCAAACGAGCTTATGACGGCGGAGGGGTATGTAGACCTGCTTATTCCGCGCGGCGGCAAGGGGCTTATCCGCTCGGTGGTGGAGAATGCAACGGTGCCGACCATCGAGACCGGCGCCGGAAACTGCAACGCCTATGTGGAAAAGAGCGCGGATTTCGAGACGGCCCTCTCGATCATCCGCAACGGCAAAACCTCGCGGCCGGCGGTCTGCAACGCGCTCGAGCATGTGCTGGTCGACCGCGAAATCGCCAAGGCGTTTCTGCCGCTGCTCAAAGACGCGCTGCCCGGCGTGAAGCTGAAGGGCGACGCGGAGGCGGCCGCCATCCTCGGCGTGGAGGAGGTTGGGGACGACGAGTTCTTCGTCGAATACGACGACCTGATCCTGTCGGCAAAGGTCGTCGGCGGCATCGAGGAAGCGATTGCGCACATCAACGCTCATTCCACCAAGCATTCCGACGTCATCCTGACCACCGACCTGCGGAAAGCGGACGCGTTCACGCGGGCCGTCGATTCGGCGGCGGTTTACGTCAACGCCTCGACCCGCTTCACCGACGGCGGCGAATTCGGCTTCGGCGCGGAGATCGGCATCTCCACCCAAAAGTTGCACGCGCGCGGCCCGATGGGGCTTACGGAACTGACGACGGTGAAATACATCGTCACCGGCGACGGACAAATCCGATAAAGCGGAAAGTCGGTAGCAACCCGACCGCCTCCGACATACTCTGTAGTATGCGGGTAGAGGAAGGAGGTATTGTAATGGGCTGCTTCGACTCGTTCCTTGGCGGTAACAACGGCTGCTGCTGGATCATCATCCTGATCGCGATCGTCATTGTTTGCTGCTGCTGCGGTTAAACCTTACATTCCGCCTATTCAGAGCCATAAACGGGCCGCCGTCTCGGCGGCCCGTTTCCCCATGCGCGTCGTTCGGTTTATTTGGGGAAAAGCTCTTGAATTCCGAACGCACTTGTGCTATAATACCCTGTAAGCATGCGGCCGCCGCCGCGTGTATTCGTGTATTGGAATATTTGCGGCAGCGCCGCATATTCAGGAAAGGAACGGTTAGAGAAGGAATTATGAAAGTAACAAAGGCCGTCATTCCGGCTGCCGGACTGGGCACCCGTATGCTTCCGATCTCCAAGAGCGTACCGAAGGAAATGCTGCCGATTGTGGACAAGCCCGCCATCCAATATCTGGTGGAGGAGGCCGTCGCCTCCGGCATCACGGACATCCTCATCGTCACGGGGCGGAACAAGGAAGCGATTGAAAACCATTTCGACCACTCGCTCGAATACTACGAGCGGCTGGAAAAGAGCGGCAAGACCAAGCAGCTTGAGGAACTGAAGGCCATCGCCAATATGGCGAACATTTCTTTCATCCGGCAGAAGGACAGTCGTGGGGAATGTCACCCATTCGCCCGCGGGTCTGCCCTCGGTGTACTTCCC
>OLOW01002626.1_pt1 | contig 11940 bp, 9 predicted proteins | sample 1672801 | NCBI WGS metagenome assembly OLOW01 (sample SAMEA3136725, study PRJEB25190) | human gut metagenome | biome: human gut; feature: human-associated habitat; material: faeces | place: Austria | collected 2013
GCTCGCGGACGCGCTCGACCTCGTCCTCGCTTTCGGCGAGATCGGCCTTCGTGAGCACGACGGACACGGCGGCGCCCGTTTCATGAGCGAGCACCAGTTCGCGCTCCAGCCTGCGCATATTCACTTCCACTGAAGGCTGCGTCACGATGATGCGATCGAAGTTGGCAGCGAGCACTTGGGGAACGGCACGCTCGGTGGGGTCCTTCCGCACAAGTTCGCGCGAACGGGGAAGCACTTCGACGATGAGCGCCTTGTCGTTTCGCTCGGCGAACGAGACGCGCACCCTGTCGCCGATCACCGCGCGGACGCGCTCTCCCTTCACAAGCGACGTTGCGTGCTTGCAGCGAAGCTCAGCCCCGTCCTCAAGACGCACCAAAGGGAACCCGCGGTCGAGCTTAACGACGCACCCGATGGCAACCGTTTCTTCCAACAACTCCCCCTAACGCTGGCGTTCCCGCAAGTAGCGGAACAGTCCCATGAGAGCAAACCCGACGACAGTGAGCGCGGCACCGGCTGCAAACGCCTCGGGGCGGAACTCCTCGACATGATGCGACCCTTTCGCAGCCACGGCAACGCTCGTCGCATGCACGTCGCTCAATCCCTGGTCTTCGGGGCAGGCGAGGTGGAACACCCCGCGAACCTGCAGCATCGTCCCTGTGGTGCCATAGCGTCCGAGCGTGTCGATATGCGACGCGGACTCGCGCGTCATCAGCACCGAAACCGATGCGTTGCTCGAGTTCGAGGCCTCGACGAGCGTGACCCAGACCATGCCGTCCCGCGCATCGATGATGTCTCCCACCGCCTCGCCGGTAATCTGCACGGTCTGCTTGTCGTAGTAGGAATCGGCGTTCGACAGGTCGATGATCGACGAATCGTAGATGAACGACGAGTCGGGTCGCTGCTGGGGGTTTATCAGGTTGGAATCATCTTCGCCGTCGCCGTCGTCCGCGAAAGCGACAACAGGTATGCATGCGAACAGGCAAAACGCTACCGCGAGCGCAACCCGCAGCGCGCGTCCGGAAAGCAAGGCCCAAGGTGTCGTATCGTGCCTGCTCATTGGCGCACCCTCCTTTTTCGGGGAGCAAGCGACGCGATAATCTCGGCCAAAACGGCGAGCAGCGTGACGAACTCAAGACGGCCCGCCCACATCTGGAAGATGTAGAACGCCTCAAGGGAGGGCGACATGCCAGGCGTCACAATGCCGGTGATGATTCCGCCGTTCGAGGTCATGGAGACCGACTCCATGATGGCCTGGGATGCCTCGTACCCGTGCGCGATGCCCACGAGCGCGCCGACCGAGTACGTGATCACAAAGAGCACGAACACGGTCATCGCCTCCTTTACAGCATCGGAGGAAAGAACGCGTCGTCCCAGATGGTTATAGGAAACGACAACGCGAGCAGACGAGGGGGACACCGCCTCTTTCACCGTGGAGACAATCGACTTGAAGATGATGCCCACCCGGTGGAGTTTCACGCCGCCTGCGGTCGATCCCGCTGAGCCGCCAACCGCCGCAATCAGCGCGAGCGCGAGGAAGGCGCCCGACGAGAACACCGTCGTGAGCTGATTGGTCGTTACATTTTGGAACCCAGTGGTAGAGAACGCCGACACCACCATGAACAGGCCGCGGCGAATTATCGCGGGCAGGTCGGAGAACAGGGCGCTCGCCGAAAGAGACGCTGCGACGACAACCGTCATCACGAGCAGCCAGATGAGCATCGTGCGAATCTCGATATCGCCGAAGAAGGATTGCAGGCGCCCCTTCCACACCTCGGCATGGACGACGAAACTGATCGAGCCCAAGATCATGAGCAGCATGAGGAATACCTCGATGGGAATCGAGTTGTAGTAGGAGACGCTTTCAGCCATCGGTGCGAAGCCGCCGGTGTTGAACGCGGAGATTGCCAGCCAGATCGATTGCAGCACAGCGCGGACAGGCTCCATGCCGATCGAGATGCACAGCGCGGTGAGCACCACCGCGGCGATGAAGATGATAACGAGCGTGATGCGCAAAATGAGCTGCGTCGTCTGGACGACGTTGGGAACCACGTGCTCGCTTCGGCCCTCGGCGGTATAGAGCGACGACCCCGAACGCTTGCCGAAAATGCCAAGCGAGAGCGCGACGACAATGAGTCCCAAGCCGCCGACCAGGTGCATCATGAAGCGGAACATGTTGTCGGCGTTAGAGAAGTGGTCAATGTCGAGCGCGACGGTGGCACCTGTCGTCGTGAGACCCGAGACGCCGTCGAAAAGCGCATCCATGTAGGTGGCGTAGTGCCCGGACAGGAAAAGCGGGACCGATGCGAAGAACGCGAGCACGATCCACGCGAAGCCCGTGACCGCAAGCGCTTGGCGGCGGCCCAGGCGACCAGGCTCGATGCGCAAAAACTGCAACAGTGTGCCAACGACAAGCGCGATGCCGATGCCAAACAAGTAGCGCTCGGCGGGCTCCCATTCCTGGAACACGAGCGCCGTTAAGAACGGCACCGCCATAAGCGCCGCGAAGAGCTGGGTGAGCGTACCAAGGTAATGTCCGATGACGCGCAGGTCGTAAAGCGAGAACCTCTGCCACATGACGCTACCCCATCAGCACGCGAACGACGCTCACCAGGACCACCATCGCAAGAAGAAAGCACACGAGGAACAGCACGACGATCGTGAAGCCCATGAGGGGCGTCGTGATGGATTCGCGTATGTCAGACCAAGACTTTTGCATGGGGCATATTCTAGTACATTTACCGAAAAAGGCATGTCGGAGGCGATGGGTTGTCCCATAGCGGGCACAATCTCTCCCTTCAAACGCAAAAGAGCCCGGATGTTTGAGGGTGCATCCGGGCCATAAGGGGATAGATCCGCCACATCTCAGATTGCGGCGAGGATCATTGTGAGGAATCGGAGCTCGATGGCTCCCTGAATTCTGCCGTTCCCTGCCAATCGGGATTCGGGACAGAACCCTTGATAAACTTTCTCTTGGTGCAGCCGCACTTCGGACAAGAGGGAATGCCAGGCGGCATGTCGGCGCCGCATTGCGAGCAGACGATATCGATCTTCGGAATCAATTTTCGACATTTGTTACACTTGATGCAGGGAAAACATGTCATGGCAAAACTCCTTTCCCGAATCGTGGGGATACGGCTGCAGCGCGCACCGTCCAATCTATCGTTCACGGCGCGCAGGTAAATCGGAGGGAGTGCGAGGACTCAGCGCTTGCCCGAAGACCGCACCAAGCCCTCGCCAAAGTGATTGCGGTCCAACCTGTGGAGAGTAGCGGGACCGCAATCGAACGGAAGAGACTTGCTAGTTGTTCGCAGCCCACTTCGCCTGGACGGTTGCCGCACGCGGCATCGCGAAGGCGATGAAGCAGGACACGATCATAGCGACGGCAACGATGACGAACGCGTAGGCGGTCTGGCCGGTCGCGTCGATCACGATGCCGGCAACCCACGGACCGAGGTAGCGGCCGACGATGTTGATGGTGCCGATCATGCCAGTGCCCGTTGCACGGCACTCATCGTTGTAGTACTCGCCAGCGCCCGACATGATAACCGTGATAACACCGGTGGATGCGCTGATAAGGGCAATGAAGAAGTAGCACGGAACCAAATCCGGAGCCGGGGTGTTCAGCAGGTAGATCGCATATCCCGCAGAAAGGACGCCCGTGCAAGCCACCATGATGCCGATCATGTTCTTGCGCTCAAAGCGGTCGGACAGGCTGCCGACGACAAGCTCGGTGATGATCGTGAGCACGCCGCCGATGGTAAGAGAGAACGCAGCGGTTGCCAAATCAAAGCCGTTGCCGGTCATCGACACGACATAGTACTGCGTTGCGGCCATGTAGCCCAGCTGGTACACCGCGTAGAACAGGCCGAAGTGCCAGGTGATACCCATTCTCGCAACTTGACGCAGCGGGGAGACCTTCTTACCGGAAGCCACAGCCTTCTCCTCAAGCTTCGGAGCAGGAGCAGCCTGGGTGCCCTTCGGAGCGCCATAGGGAGCAAGGCCCTTCTCCTCGGGACCCTCGCGGAACGTCAAAGCGACGAACACGGTGATGAAGGCGAAGTAGATGCCGAACGCTACGTAAGCCATGTTCCAGCCGAGGCCGTTAATGACGAGCGGCGCAACAACGCCGAGGATGAGCGCTGCAAAGTTCGCGCCAGGCGTGCACAGCGACATGCCGAAGCCACGCTTGTTCGGCGCAAACCAGCGAGAGATGATCTTCGGGAGAATCGCCATCAGAAGGCCAGCGCAGCCGATGCCGCAGATGGACCACGTGACGATTGCGGCAGCAAGGCTCGTGCCGCCGAACAGGCCGAAGAGAATCGTACCGATAGACGACAGACCGCACGCCAGCGTCATAGCCCAACGCGTGCCGATCTTATCGCCCAACATGCCCCACACCAGCGACAGGCCGGCGTAGAAAATCATGAACACCGAAGTGATCAGGCCAACCTCGGCGTAGCCGACGCCCAACGTCTGTCGCACGGAATCGAGTGCGATAGACGGTAGGCGTTGCGCTGCCAAAACGATACCAGACAGCAGAAAGCCGCCCAGGCAAATCACGAATGCGTAGTGCAAGCCTCCTGATTTCGCTTGCAAATCTTGCTCAGTTTGAAGCATACTCACCCCTTTTTCTTTTGGGATTCTTTAATCCCACTCCTTTATTTGCACAGAAGAGCCTTGAAGAAACCCTTCCTGCGCTCAGCTTTCCGCTGGGAATTCCTCTTCTTGTTGGCAAGAGCCTCCTCGTTAAAAGCGCGCGCATTCTCTTCCCCAGCAACGATTTCGAGCTCGGCGCATTCGCGAACGCGAGCCTCATCCGCTAACAGAGAAGCGGCCTTCTTCTTGAGTTTGGCGGGAACATAGATATCTACGCCGTAGTTCTTGTCCCTCTGCATGGGAATTCCCATTGCCATGATGGGGTGGTTCATCTTCATGGTTCCGCGGTCGATACCGTAGATGGGAATACGAGCCTCACGAAACAGATATGCCATGCCGTCATATTCCCAGGTCATGGTAATATTCTTAAGGAAGCTCCACGTTATCGTCTTGAACTCTTCGATATCGGTGAGCGTAGTCCATCCACGTTGCCTCTTAGCCATGCCGTCCCCCTCTTTCACAGCACTAGCGCGGTAATAAATCGGTTGCGCCCCACGCGTCTCGAATGGGACGCAACCTCGATATCGTGGCGCGAGCGGACGAAGCGCTCGCCCGCACCACGCGAGCAATGCCTTTAAATCATGAAGATGGCGGTCTTGTCGCCGAGCTCCTCGGCTCGCTTCGCCATTTCCTCAGGCGTGCCATACTCCATGCAGAACGACTGGCAGTGCTTGACGCACGCCGGCTTCTCCCCCGCTTCGACGCGCTCGGCGCACTGATCGCAGAGCTTCGTGGGAACGGGAACATAGTCCCAGTTCCAGTCGCCGGGATGGGCCTCAAACGGCTGGATCTCGGTCAGCTTGATGCCCCACTTGCCCAAACCGCACTGAAGGTGGTTGCGGCAAGCGATTTCGCAGCTGTGGCAGCCGGAGCAGTACTTGTAGTTGATAAGAAGTGCCTTCTTGCTCATTTTCTTCTCCTCTCTTTTCTCGGCTACCGACTAGTCGTCCAGGCCGGTGACACGGCGGATATTGCACATGTTCGACTTGTAGGGGCTGCCCTTGTACATGCGCCCGCAGCTGTCGTTGGGAAGCAGCGTGTTGATGTTCGACTTGAACGCGCCGAAGTAGTTCGGAGCCTCGCCGTCCTGCTCAGGGAACCACCATGCATGCGTCGCGTGCACCATGCCGGGCTTGATAACCGGGGAAACCTTCACCTTGAGACGTGCCTTGCCGGTGTCATTGAAGACCTCGGCCCAGTCGCCCTCGGAGATGCCGTATTCCTTGGCGGTCTCGGGGTTCACGGTCAGCACCGGCCACGGATCGATTTCGCGCATGCCCTTGACCTGACGCCATTCGGAGTGGAACTGCGTCCACTTGCGGCCGCCGGTGGTAAGGATGATCGGGTACTTCTCCGCCATCTCGGGGTTGGATTCCTTGCTGAAGGGAACGGGCTCGATCATCGGCAGCGGCTCCTCGCCCCAGGACTCAAGCTGCAGAGAGTACAGCTCGATCATGCCGGTGACGGTGTTGAAGCCGGGCTGGCCATCGCTGCGCAGCTCGCCGGTTTCGTACTTGCGGTAGTTCCAACCGTTGAAGGAGAGGATGCCCTTGTGACGCAGCTCATCGAACGTCATGCCCGTCGGCTCGATCTGGTTGTCCATGAAGTCTTCGATCGTTTCGTACTCGGCCCAAGCTTCGGGGTTCAGGCGCTTGCCGAGCTCAAAGGTGACTTCCAGGTCGGACTTGGTCTCGCCGTAGTCGATAGCCTTCACCTCGGCGCCGAGGTAAGGGGTGTGGCGGCCGTAGTGAATCTGGACGACGCCGTCATGCTCGATGAACGTGGAAACGGGAAGGAACAGATCGCACAGGGCCATCGCCGTCGGCGTCATGAAGAGGTCCTGGACCACGTTGAAGTCCATCTTCTGGCAGGCTTTGATCCAGCGCTGCGGCTCTGCGGGCATGCACACGAGAGCATTGCAGCTGTTGAACCAGATCATGCGCACCGTACGCTGATCATCGGGGAGCTCGAGCTCAGGAAGGATGGCGTCGGACTGGACGTTGGAAAGCGCGTTGCGCTCGATCGGCTCACGGTCGTTGCCGATACGGCTCTGCTTGTCCTTTTCCGCAACCCACTTGATCTGCTCGTAGCGCCACGCACCCGTGAAGGACGCCTTGGGACCGAGCACGTTGCCGCCGGGAACATCGACGTTGCCCGTGATGGCGATAAGGCTCAAAACAGCCTGGATGTCGGAAAGCGCGTCGGTCTGCATCTCCATGGCAACGCCCATGAAGATAGAGCAGTTGCGGCCGGTGCCGTCGGCGGTGGCGTATGCACGGGCGACCGTGCGCATCTGCTCGGTCGGAACCTGCGTCAGCTTCTCGATCTCCTCGTAGGAGTACTTGTTGATTCGCTCGACGAGCCAATCGAAGCCGTACACCCACTTCTCGACGAATTCCTTGTCGTAGATGTCCTCATCGACGATGACCTTCAGCATGCCGATAGCGAGCGCCGCGTCAGTGCCCGGGCGAAGCTGCAGCACGTGCTCGGCGCGAGAGCCCATCCAGGTGATCTGGGGGTCGACGACGATGAGCTTCGTGCCCATCTTCATCATGTCGATGATCTGGTGGCCGAAATAGCCCGCCGGATTGGAGACGAGCGGGTTCGAACCCCAAACGATCATGTACTCGGGGCGCTCGAAGCGCGGATCGTTGTACTTCTCGTCGAAGAACATGCCGCTGTCGACCTCGGGATAGCCAGAGCCGAAGATGTTCGCCGCCATCATGCAGCGAGGGCCGTAGCAGGAGTCGCCGGAAATCGGTGCCGCGACGTTAGCCGAGCGGAAGTCGGCGAACGAGATGACCGGGTAGAACATCGTCGCCTCACGGCCGGTGCCGCCGAGGGTCAGCACAGCATTCGGCGTTCCCGTCTTCTCGACAACCTTGTTGTAGTTCTCCTCAATGAGGTCGTACGCCTCATCCCAGGTGATGCGCTCCCACGCGTTCTTGCCGCGATCCTTCGGGTCGCGCTTCATCGGGTAGATGATGCGCTCGGGATGATACTCGAACTCAGTCATGTTCAGGCATTTGATGCACAAACGCCCCTGCGTGATGGGATTGCTCTCGTCGCCTTCGATGTCGACGAACTTGCCGTCCTTGATGTGGAGGATAGCGCCGCACGCTGCACCATGGCAGCCAGGTGCCGACCACACATTCGTGCGAACGTAGTAGTCGTCATCAGTGCCGACTCGATATTCCCCTTCTGGAATCTGCATTCCATTCCCCTCTCTCTTCGTCTTGGAGTGGTTTCTGCAGATGCCATTATGGGAAGCGGCGACGTCATGAGCTAAGCGATGAAAATGCACCCACGAAAGAAAAAACGACGCCACTTGACGTCGTTTTGATTATTCTTCAGGCGGGATTAATGACGAAACGGAATGAACCCTCGTCAAGCGCCCATTCCGTTTCCTCTCGGTTGAGGCCGGGGTCGTGCGCCGCCGCCCTCATTCGCCGAAGCCGAGTGCGGGAGCCCTTAGCAGGTCCTTAGCGGTTCTCATCGTCGGCAAGGAACGCGCGGAACTGGGAGAGCGCCTCGTTGGTCTCAACGTTGCGAACCGCCACGCAACAACGAACAGCAAACGTCTTGTCGTCGAAATGGCGCAGCACCATGTCATCGCGCAAACGGATGCGCTCGTCATTGCGCAGTTCCGGCGTGAAGACATAGACGCATTCCGCCGGCGCATCGAAGAAAAAAGACGCTTGCGACGTGGGGTTGAAGCGATAGAACCGCGGCTTGAACCCCCTTTGCGCACACATCTTCGTTATCGCAGGCGCCAGGGGATGGGCAAGCTCCATGCTGCACATGATGGGCACGCCTTTGAGGTCTTCGGGGAGCAGCTGCTCCTTCCGCGCAAGCGGATGCTCCTTCTTGCACCACAGTACAAGCGGCTCTTCCATCAGATCGAATTCGATCGATCCCTGAGGCGCCTCGCCCTCTGCCCCGAAAGGATGATAGCCGATGGCAACATCGACCAAGCCTTCGGCGAGCGACTCACTCGGAGTCTTGTACGCCTCGTTTCTCAAGGTGAAGTGGAAAGGAACCGAACACTCTTTTGAAAACGCATGCATGATGCGCTCCAACTTGCGCATAGCACCCGAGAAGATGAAGGGGTCCCAAACGATGATCTCGTAGTCGGTCTTCTCCGCAATCTGCCGACTTTCCTCGACGGTCTTGTTAAGCCGTTCCATCACGTCGACGATGCCGTTGTAAAAGCGCACACCCGCAGGGGTCAGGCGGCCCTTGTCATGACGATTGATCAAGCTTATACCCAGATCAGCCTCAAGTGCGATAAGATGCTTGCTCAACGTGGATTGGGAGATATGCATCTCTTTCGCCGCCGCCTCGATCGTCTTGCTCTCCGCCCAGACGATGAATTCCTGAAGCATGTCTGTTCTCATACAATCCCCCTTGCTTACCTCGCGATACGTCGAGCAACTCGAGCGCACCCGCCAATCCCCTCCATAGCTCCGTATATATAGAATATTGGCAGGGAACAGAGCAATAGCGATTCGAAACGTAACACCATCATTCCATTTCGGAATCCTCGAGTAGCGAAAAGTGCACCGAGAAATCGCGCGGACCCGTTGCCCGAAATATAAAAAGGCTGCCAGGTCATAGAACCTGGCAGCCTTAAACCAACTATCGACTCTCGAGCCTTACTCCACCGGCACGGCGTCCAAATCGAGCGGCGCCTCGACGCGGCAGGTGTAGTCCCCCGCGGTGTCGTCGATGTCGATCAGCACATGGCTGCGGTCAAGCAGCTTGCCGCGGACGGCCGCGTCGGCGATGCGGTCGACCACTTCGCGCTGGATCAGGCGCTTCAGCGGACGAGCGCCATACACCGGGTCGAAGCCGTCGATCGACAGATGCTCGAGCGCCGCAGGCGTCACGTCGAGCGACACGTGGCGGTCAGCCAGGCGACGGCGCACGTCTTCGAGCTGGAGCTTCACGATAGGCTCCATCGACTCGATCGACAGCGGCTTGAACGTGATGATGTCGTCGATGCGGTTCAGGAACTCGGGCTTGAACGTGGCACGCAGCGAATCCTGAATCCTGTTCGTAAACTCGGCGAGCTTCTTCGACGCGGTAGCCACGTCGGCCTTCAACATGCCTTCCATCATCTCGCCCATCGACTCGTTCTCCTTCGCGAAGTCGCGAATCTCCTGGCTGGCGATGTTGCTCGTCATGATGATGATGGCGTTCTTGAAGCTAACCACACGGCCCTGGCCGTCCGTCAGGCGACCGTCATCGAGCACCTGCAGAAGCACGTTGAACACGTCCGGGTGCGCCTTTTCGATCTCGTCGAGCAGCACGACCGAATAGGGCTTGCGGCGCACGGCTTCGGTGAGCTGGCCGCCCTCGTCGTAACCCACGTATCCCGGAGGGGCACCGATCAGGCGCTGGACGCTGAACTTCTCCATGTACTCGGACATGTCGATGCGCACCATGGCCTTCTCGGAATCGAACAGGTACTCGGCAAGCGCCTTGGCAAGCTCGGTCTTGCCCACGCCCGTGGGGCCGAGGAACAGGAACGAGCCGATGGGGCGGTTGGGGTCCTGAATGCCCGCGCGGCTGCGCTGAATGGCTTCCGTGACGGCCTGAACCGCTTCGTCCTGACCGACCACCCGCTTGTGGAGGGTCTCGTCCAGGGTCAGCAGCTTCTCCCGCTCTCCCTGCACCAGCCGGGAAACGGGGATGCCCGTCCAGCGCTCCACGATCTTGGCGATTTCGCGGTCGGTAACTCTGTCCGAAAGGATGTTTTTCTCCTTCGTGGTCTGGATGCGGCGTTCTTCTTCCTCCAGCTGTTTCTCAACATCCGGGATATATTTGTACAGCAACTTCCCAGCCTTTTCATTTTCGCCGTTTTCCTTGGCAGCTTCCACCTGACAATTCAAATCCACAAGTTTCTCACGCAGCTGATTCACCCGCTCAATGGCGGTCTTTTCGTTCTCCAGTTGCGCGTTCATGGCATTGCGGGCGTCCCGCTTCTCGGCCAACTCCTTTTGCAGCTCGGCAAGTCGCGCCTTGGAAAGCTCATCCTCCTCTTTCTCCAGCGCTGCTTCCTCGACCTCCATCTGGATGATCTTCCGATCCAGCGCGTCCAGCTCTGCCGGTTTGGTATCATTCTCCGTCCGGATTTGGGCGCAGGCTTCATCAATCAGGTCGATGGCCTTGTCGGGCAGGAACCGGTCGGTGATATACCGATGGGACAGGGTCGCGGCGGCGATGATGGCGGAGTCCGCGATCTTCACGCCGTGGAACACCTCGTACCGCTCCTTCAAGCCACGCAGAATGGCGATGGTATCCTCCACCGTGGGTTCATCCACCTGCACCGGCTGGAACCGGCGCTCCAGAGCGGCGTCCTTTTCAATATACTGGCGGTACTCGTCCAGCGTCGTCGCACCGATGCAGTGCAGCTCGCCCCGAGCCAGCATGGGCTTCAGCAGGTTGCCCGCGTCCATGCTGCCCTCGGTCTTTCCTGCGCCCACAATGGTGTGCAGTTCATCGATGAACAGGATGATCTTGCCCTCGGACTTCTTCACTTCGTTCAATACTGCCTTCAGCCGTTCCTCAAATTCGCCCCGGTACTTTGCGCCTGCGATCAGCGCGCCCATGTCCAGGGAGAAAATGGTCTTATCCTGCAACTGCTTGGGGACATCCTTCTTCACGATTCGCTGGGCAAGTCCCTCGGCAATGGCGGTTTTGCCAACGCCGGGTTCGCCGATGAGCACAGGGTTGTTCTTCGTCTTTCGGGACAGAATGCGGATGACGTTCCGGATTTCCTCGTCACGGCCGATCACCGGATCCATCTTCTGCTCTCTTGCCCGCTTGACCAGATCCGTGCCGTACTTTTCCAGCGCGTCGTAGGTTCCCTCCGGGTTGTCGGTGGTGACACGCTGATTGCCCCGGACTTCCTGCAAAGCCTTCAGAACACGCTCCTTTGTAATCTGATAGGTCTTGAACAGCTCCTTCACGCCGCCCCGGGCAGTTTCCAGAAGTCCAAGGAACAGATGCTCCACAGACACATACTCGTCCTTCATGGTCTGCGCCTGCTGCTCCGCCGCATTGAACGCGGCCTGTACGTCGGCGCTGACATAAAAGCTGTCCATTGCCTGACTTGTCCGCACGCCGGGAATCTTCCGCAGCTCGGCCTCCGCCGCCGCTTCCAGACTTTCCACCGTAACGTCCATCTTTTTCAGCAGCTGAGGGGTCAGACCGCCCTCCTGCCGCAGCAATGCCAGATGCTCTCAACAGTCCGCCGCGCTTTTTTATCGAATGCATTTT
>OLOW01002627.1_pt1 | contig 11939 bp, 10 predicted proteins | sample 1672801 | NCBI WGS metagenome assembly OLOW01 (sample SAMEA3136725, study PRJEB25190) | human gut metagenome | biome: human gut; feature: human-associated habitat; material: faeces | place: Austria | collected 2013
CATTCACCACAAGCCGGAATTGAATATAATCCCCAATGTATAAACATTCCAAATCGTGCATCCATAAACCACTTTGTTCGTTCTCTAATTTCCTGATTCATTTATTTTCTCCTCGTCTTTCAATTATCTACAATTAACCTTTCACAGCACCGCCGGATAATGCTTCAATAAAGAATTTACTAAATACACAATATAAGATTACCGGTGGAAGAATGATAACAACCATTGCTGAAAACAGTCCGTTATAGTTCGTATTAAATGATGTTGTAAATGTTGACAGCAATGCCGGAACTGTTAATTTTTCTCTTGTGATCAGTACAAGTGATGCCCAGTAATATTCATTCCAGTTACTCAGAAAGGCTAAAACTGCAGCTGTCATAATTCCCGGTCGTGCAATTGGGAAAATAACTTTTACCCATGTTTGGAAATAAGTACAACCATCAATTCTTGCAGCTTCCTCCAACTCTTTTGGAATATTGTCATAATAATTTTTTATAACAAAGAAGCTGACTGCGATACCACTGCAAGAATAAATTAAAATTAATGCTGCACGAGTATCATATAAATGCAGATTATTAATAAGGTTATATACCGGATATGTTAAAGCTGTTGCGGGAATAAACATAGTGGAATATAAAAGAATATTTACCAGTGCTTTACCACGAAATTCCATTCTTGCCACTACATAAGCTGACATAGAGATCATAACCACACTGATCAATACAGATACGCCTGCAACAAACAAACTGTTTCCGAAATAACGAAGTACATGAAGGTCTTTAAATGTAGAAATATATCCATCAATGCAAATCGACTCCGGAAGTTGAAATCCTGGTCTTGCCATAGGATCTTTTTTCAAACTTGATAATCCCAACCATACTAATGGTACGAGTGATATAATCAGTGCCCATGCTAAACAAATATATGTAACGATTTTAGTCCCTGTCGGCATATTTTTTACTGTTTTTCCATGTAAAGATTTTTTCATTATTTATCACGCTCCTCCCTAATGTTTCTCTTTTTTGAATGAAACACTGTATGCGAAATTAATTACAAGAATAATGACCATACCTGCTAAAATCTGTATCATAGCCACCGCATTTGCTCGTCCAAACTGAGTCCTCGGACTTGTGATTGCTAACTCTCGAATCACATAACTGATACTGTACGTTCCCGCTGCTCCTTTTGTCAGGAAATAAACTTCGTTGTAAAGAAGGAATCCTGAGGTTGCTGCAAGCACAGATACTGTTTTCAGCGTTCCTTTAATCATTGGAATTGTAATGAACCAATCCTGCTTTAATCCGCTGGCTCCATCTAACATTGCCGCTTCTCTCACTTCTTCTGGAACCGCCATGATATTACCAAGTATCATTAATGTTGTTGTTCCTGTAAAAAAGATATAGGCACATGTCATAGCTATAAATGCCGGTCCTTTTAACAACAGAACACTATCTGTAAAGTCTTTGTTGAATATTCTAATGATAGGATTGATAATTCCATAGGATGGATTATATAACTGTAAAAAAATCACTCCCATTGCCGCTGTAGAAATCATATTCGGAATGATATAAACATTTCGTACAAACTTAATTCCCTTTACTTTTCTTGATAATGCAAGTGCTATCAAAGTAGCAACAGGAATCTGAACTATTGCACCAAGAAGTGCCCAAGTTGCAGAGTTTTTAAGTGCTTCCCAAAAGAATGGATATTTTTTAAATATATACTCATAGTTGCTCCATAAATCCTGGAATCCAAAAAATTCCGGAGATGTAATATTACTGTAATCCCACTTACAGAAAGATGTCACAAATACCGTAATGATTGGATAAAGGTAGAACACACAGAATGCCAGAATTGTTGGTGCTAAAAAGGCAATAATAAATCCTGTACGTCTCATCCCCAATTTACTTTTTTTCTTATTGTTAATACTTTCTTTCAATTTAATACCTCCAATAAAAACGGGAAGGGACAACATTCCCCTCCCTCATTGAAACTAAATCATTTATAATTAACCGATTAATGCAAGTAATTCTTTCTGGAGTGCCTCAAATCTTGCATCAATGTCTGTTCCGGAAACAGCACACTCCATAAGTGCGTTTATAATCGCTTTGTTAACGTCAGATCCCCATGTATATTTCATGTCGATTACAATTGTATCTGCTTCATTAACCTGAGCACATGCTTTAGCAAGTTTCATTGTAGCAGCATCTCCGCTCTGCTCTGCAAGTGCATTCAGATCAACTGTTGTGTTACATGGGTTTGCCTGGGCACCTGTAAAAATTTTTTCCTGAACTTCCGCACTTGTCATATACTTAACAAATTCAAGCGCAAGTGCTGTCTTCTCTTCACTCATGCTGTTTGCAACTGTAAGTCCGCCACCTGCTGATGAAATAGAGATATTTCCCGGGAACAGTGCTGGCTCAATTGCATCAACCAGAGATTCATCAATTCCACTTGCATTCCATACACCATTGAAAAGTACTCCTACTTTTCCATTTGTATTAAACTCAGCCATCAGATTTCCATTATCATCTGTTGTATGCTCTGAACCATTTGCCTGATCTAATTTTGCTGTTGTCTTGAATGCATTAGCAAACTCATCAGAATTAACAATATCTTCTGTCAACTCAGACTCTACCATCTTCTTTCCAGCGTCTGTAGATGCCATAATTGCATTTATAATACATCCAGATCCCTGTCCGGCAATATATCCATAGGATTCATCACCTAAACCTGCAATCTTTGTCATTGCATCTCCGAATGTATTCCAGTCTGCAAATGCATCTGCAGAAACACCCGCTTTTTCAAACAGCGCTGCATTATACCAAAGACCACGACTTTCGATCTGATCATGTACAGCATAAATATGACCATCTAGATCATGCTGTGTATAGTTAAGTCCTACTGCGTCCTGAAGATTATTTTCATCAATATATGGCTTCAGATCATAAACAAGCTCCTGTGAAATTGCAGCCTGTGGTACTCCATTTCCTCCAACATCTACCATATCCGGGTATGATCCACCAGCAACCTGTGCACTAACAATATCATCTCTGTTCTCAACAGCAATCGGTTTAAAAGTTACATCTCCATCTGCATGTTCCTGCGCAAATTCGTCATAAATATCTCTCATTACCTGCGCCGCAGCCCACTCACTTTCATCCTGATAATATCCATGATAAAACTCCAAAACATTTTCATCACCGGAAGCTTTCTTATCTCCTTCGTTTCCTGAACTGCTTCCACATCCTGCTAATACGGATACACCCATTGCTGCTACTAGAAGTACACTTACCAATTTCTTTCTCATCTTTTTTCCTCCTGTGTTTCTCCTTATTTGTTGAATTAATTCTACCTTATTTTTTGTGCATTTTGAATGTTTGGTATTGACAATAACATGCATGTTGTTTACACATTGCCGAACAAAGCATGGATTATTTTTACCTCGTGTCAATATTTTACATGTTTTGCACAAAGAAAGAGTGCGTATCAACTCACTTTAAGTCAATATGCACTCTCTCCAACTATTTCATTTTTATATTTTCTTCAAATTCTTGTACTGAGATTGTTCCCGCCAATAAATCAAAAATTGATTCAGTAAAATAATTTTTTTGTTCTAGTGACCAGATGTTACTTGGAACTTCTATTTTTTCATCAGCTTCAAGAACCAATGATACCGCTTGATATAATTTATCTTTATTTTCCTTATATAGCTCTACCGAAACATCCGGATTCGCCGGAATTTGTTCCGTCCTCTCAAGAATCTGTAACTGAACGTCTTTGCTAAGCATGTACTTTAAAAAGCTTACTGCCGCTTCCTGTCTTTCTTCATTTCCACTCTTTCCTAATACATATCCAAGACCTGAAGATTCACATGATACAGTTTTTTCTGTACATGATGGAAGTAAAGCATACTTTGCATTAATATCATCTGAAATCATTGGAGCACTCCATACACCATTGATGTAAATTGCCAGTTTTCCTTCATTGAAGAGATTCGTTTCATCTCGATAACTATACTCTGGAGTTTTTGAAACAGATAAACTATACAATTGTTTCAGCTGATTTATCGCAGTAGTGAACTCTTCCTCTTGATATACAAACTGCTGTCCCTTTGTCCTGGCTTGTTCACTACCTGAAAGCATATGATCTATACAATATAAATATCCCTCTGCCGCTGGTTGAAGTGCTGTTATCTCTGTTCCTTCTTTCAATGCCCAATCACTGATCTGGTTACACATCATCTGAAATTCATCCCAACTTTTCGGCACTTGCTCAATTCCTGCTGCATTTAAAATATCCTCATTGTACCAATATCCACCACTTAACATAAGAACATCTGACACAGAATACAACTCTCCATTCTTGGTTTTCCAATATTCCTTATTCACATCTGATATGCTTTGGGAAAAATCATTATCTCGCTCTATATATGGCTGAATATCTAATGCCATATCATTTTCAACTAAAAAATCATACAGACAATTTTCACCAACTCCACTAAAAGAGATAATATCCGGAACATTACCAACCATTACCATATCTTCTACCTTTCTCATCATCTCTTCACTCGTCGGCATCGAAATAATCTGTAAGTCAATCTCCGGATACTCTTTTTGAAACTCAGCGTAAATATCTCTCATTTCAGCATGATCTTTTTCTGTACCGCCCCAGGCATGAATTAAAGTAATTGAGACATTATGATTATCCTCACTTTCGCAACCGCCCAATAAGCAACAACTTATTAAAATTCCCAATAAAAATATAACTTGTCTAATTCTTCTTTTCATCCTTTTCCTGCTTCCTAAAGTCCTTCGGTGAAACCCCTGTGATCTTTTTAAACATCTTTGAAAAATACCCTGCATCTTCAAATCCAACGGCTTCCGAAACTTCATAAGTTTTCATATTTGTTTTTAAAAGATATTCTTTTGCTGACTCTATACGAAGCTTTAATATCTCATCAAAAAGATTTACGCCTGTTTTATTCTTATAAAACCTACTTAAATAACTTCTGTTAACATGTAATTCGTCTGCAATTTCTTCCAAAGAAATCTTGCTTTTATAGTTTTGTTTTACATATTGTTCAATCTGCTGAAGAAGTGTCTTTTGCTCTGGTACAATAACTTCCTCTTTTTCAACTTCTTTTTTCAATTTTAATAGTTTTCCGGTTGCTTTTCCTAACGCTTCCGGAAGTTCATCCATAATCGCAATCTTCAAAACATATTCACATGCACTGTATTTGATTGCAGATTTTGCATAATCAAAATTAGAGTATGCTGTTAATATTATCACCTGTGTTTCAGGCCTGGTTTCATATAAATACTTGCACACATCAAGTCCATTTACTTCAGGCATCTGAATATCTGTAATAACAATATCCGGTGATTCTTTTTCGATACATTCGATAAGCTCTTGTCCGTCCTCTAACACTGCTATCAAATCACAATCCATTTTCTCCCAATTAATCAGTTTTTTTAATGCTTCTCTTATATAACCTTCGTCATCTGCCGCAACTACTTTCCACATAGCATTGTCCCCCTTTCTGACGGAAGAATGATTTCGATTCTAGTTCCTTTCCCCTTTTTGCTCTCAATGTCAAGCTCATAATCTTCGCCATACAAAATCTGTAACATTCTTTGTGTATTTTTTAAGCCGGTGCGAGTATGTCCTATTTTCCCATTCTGTGGGATTTCATTCTCTTGATCCTCATTCAGCTTTTTATAATCCATTCCAACTCCATTGTCCTCAACAATAATATGGAGCCTCTTTATCTGTTCTGTATGATTGATTTTTTCTTCCTTTGCAGATTCCTCTGACGTATTTTCCTCATACAAACATACTTTTATCATTCCGCTCTCTTTTTGAGGTTCTAACCCATGTGAAACAGCATTTTCCACAAGTGGTTCGATTAAAAGTCGAGGAATAAGGTTCTCTTTTATCTGCTCGTCAGATAAATTAATTTCATACATTAATTTATCTTGATAACGTTCTTTTTGCAAAAACAAATAGAACTGAACAATTTCCAATTCTTCCTTCACTTTTATTTTTATTTCCTTATCACGGAAAATTTTACCTTGCATTAATTTTGAAAAAGCATTCAGACTTTCATATAATTCCTCGTTTCCTGACATTTTCGCTTTGAGACTGAGCATAGCAAGTATGTTAAACTGAAAATGAGGGTTAAGCTGCGATTGAAGATATTTCACCTGTGATTTAGTGGCTAATAACTGCTTTTCATATACCTCTGTGATCAAATACTTGATTCGATCTGCCATCTCATTAAACACTTGTCCCATATCATGAAATTCCTGTATTGTGGAATCCTCCATTCTCACATCCAGTTTCTGATTTCCAAATGCACGAATATTGGAAATCATTCTCGTTACTGGCTTTGAAAATCGATTACTAAGTCCATAAGAAACACAAAATGTAAAAAATAATACAATAACAAGTCCTGCCCAAAAGATAAATAACGTTGGTCGTAAAATTTCTAAAACATTGCTCTGTCCTACAGCAATGACAGTTCTTGTTCCAAATCCACTCGAATCTGCACTCCCAATTACTTTTTTTCCTTCGATTTTCTTATTTCCCACCCAGGATACGGATGTTTCTTTCATCAGCTCATTTTGTTTCTCATCTCCACCGGATACTAACAGCAAATCATTATTAGATAATACAATCCAAGAAGAATCCTGATAGTCTTCTATCTCCTTAAATATTTCTCGAATTGCATCACAACTAATTTGTGCTATGCCGATTCCTTTCTCTTTCATATTGTCATCATAAATATGAAAAAGAATATTCAAATTCTCTCTATCCGCAACACATGCATACCGATTTTTTTCTAATTTAAACCACTGTTGCATATTTTGATAATATACTTCCTGTTCCTTCTCAGCGCTCAGCGTTATAGCATAATAGTGATCTTTCACACACTGATCCTGATTATTAAACAGATACATACTCGTAACGAATGGATATTGCTGATTGACTCTATTTCTTTGCGCAAATAGTTCCATGCTATATACTAATTGTTTTTTAGCTTCTTCTGAATCATAATTATCACATTGAAAAAAACTATCCAGCAGACTATTATGCCTTATAGCAATCGCCCCATCCTCTATAAATTGCATATGTGACTGGTACTGCTGTGTTGTATTATTGAGTACATATTCTATATCTTCCTGCGTATTTTCGAAAAAAAATGAGAAAAAGACATAACACACCGCCAGCACAACCAGCATTAATGTAACTACTGATGCAAGTGACATAAATACTGTTAACTCTTTCTTTAAAGTATGTCTTTTTCTCATTTTTTCTTTCCCCATTTTAATAAGTTTATTTTTATATATACTAACACACCTAGTATAAATAGTCGAGTGATTTTCCGTTCTGTGTATTACACTCTCATTCTTACTATTTGTTTAAAAAGTGTTCCCTATTCGGATATTCCTGACGATACGCTCGGAGGGCAGCTTCCTGGAGCAGGGAGAATTCTTTTTCCATTCGGAGCAAGCGTGGTGCTTTGAAGGCAATCGCGCTGATCTGTTCGGCGATTTTTTTTGCAATTCCTTCTTCGGATAACTGTCCCATGCCAAATACCAAGAAGGTAAATCCTCTGCCCCCTCTGCTAACCTGAATAAATTTTAAGAATACATTGTACAGCTCTTCTAAAAGGATTTGTCGGTAGCCCTCCTCTAACTGCATGGCTTCTGTCAAACATAACGTGGAAAGTATTTGAGCACCCATCTTTTTTCTGTCGCCTCCCAGATTCAGAGTTGTTCCTTCCGCCAAGTATTTCAATTCCATTAAGCATCTGACAAATTCATCCTTCTGTAGCCTGCGTTTTCCGTAACGGGCTGTCCAAAGCTGGTTGCGATATTCTTCTGCCCAGTCTTCCTCCTCTCCTGTATGCTCTTTTAAAATCTGCTGCCGTTTCACCGGATCTGTCTCCTGATAAAAATCTTTGGTCCATATATTTTCCAATTGCTGCTAATGCTTTTCTTTTCATTTTTTTCCTCCTGTTTTTCCTTTTGGTAATATTGCTAGTTTTTCGTCCTAACCAGCTGATAAATTCATTATAATCACAAAATAGGTTATAAGAAATAGAATTTTTTTTGATTAGTTATCGAATTTTTTAGTTATTTTATAATTTTTTAAGATTTTACGGTAATCCAATATATTTTCCTTTCATCTCGGAAATTCCAGTAATAAAACCAAAGATTACTTTTCTAAAATTATTAAAATCATCCTCAAATAGCTGCGTTCCTTTTTGGGGAAACAGCTATTTATAGTAAAAAGCAGTATTTTTCTAGTAAAAATAAAAAAGTTGAGTTAAATGGTTGTATAAGCCCCTTGAAACGTTTCTACATATGGAGGCCTTAAACCTATATGTCAATATCAAAAAGTCGAAATGAGGTGAAGAATTGAATTATAAATACATAACCAAGGAAGAAATTTCGGTTGCATACTTTCAGTTCCCTAAGTTCCTGTTGAAGTATCCGATTTCACAGAACGGGAAGGTGGTGTATATGCTGCTGTATGACCGGGCACGACTCTCACAAATGAATAACTGGTTGGATGAAAATGGCCGGATCTATGTGATCTATCCGATTACGGAATTAATAAAACATATAGGGAAATGTAGGTCATCTATAAAGTCTGCATTAAAGGAATTGGACGAAGCCGGACTACTGGTAAGAAGATCTGGTGGGTTTTCTAAGCCAAACCACTTGTATATAAAGATTCCCGCAGAAGAGATTTATCAGAAGGACAGAAATTCAACCCGATTAGAAAATGGACGATCATATAAACAACCACTGCATAGCCAGAATACTGGCCCCATGAGGGTCAAAAAGTCGGCGCCTAATAAAGTAATAAGAAATAAGAATAACATTAGTAATAAAGAGCTGAACTATGAATGTCAGGAAGGAGAGAGTTTATGATGGATAAAGAAAAAACATTTATAGGAGAAGACGGACTGATATATTGTTCTGTTTGCAAGGAACCTAAGCAAGCATGGTTGCCAGAGAATAATCTATTAGGAGTCAGGATACGTTACCGGCAGTGTGCCTGTGAAAGGGATGCAAATGCGATGAAAAAGGCTGAACAAGAAGAAAAGGAACGCAGAGTACAAATTGCAAGAAACAGAAGAATTTGTTTTGATGAGGTTGCAATGAAAAACTGTACCTTTGCGAACGCAGAAGAGATGACCCCTGTTATAGATAAAGCAAAAAAATACGTTGATAACTGGGATAAAATGAAACAGAAATCCAAGGGACTTTTGTTCTGGGGACCATTAGGAACAGGAAAAAGTTACGTGGCGACCTGCATTGCTAATGCCCTTTTGGAAAGAAACGTCACCGTAAAAATGACAAACTTTAATACGATTGTCGATACAATGTTCAGAGCCGAAAATAAGGCAGAATATATGAATAAACTATCCTGCTGTTCATTATTGATTATTGATGAGCTTGGTCTTGAAAGAAGCAGTGAATATGCGCTTGGTATTATATTTGATGTAATTGATCATAGATATCGCTCTGGAAAACCATTGATTACGACAACAAATCTTCCTCTGAAAGAGATAAAAGGAGAACCTAATATTGATAAGAGAAGAATCTATGACCGGATTCTGGAGCAGTGTACACCGATCTTAGTGGACGGTAAAAACAAACGGGAAAAGACTGTCAAAGAAAACATGTCTTATTTTAAAAAATTATTCGGCGATAAGGAATAAAAGGAAATACTTGTGACCACGCTTCTATCTACAGAGAGAAGCACAGTACATGGCATTGCATTTCCTAAAAATTTTAAAACAGAAGGACTGCCCGTCATTGAAAGATTAATGATAGGTAGTCCTCTCTTTTAACAATATAAAACCCACTATAAACCTACTTTTTTAGTATATTTTGGTTTCCACTATGGTTACCTGGGCATGATGATGTGCGGAAAGCCCCTTTCTATCAGTGTTTCCGACGCGGCACAGGGTTCAAGTCTCCTCTTCCGCATTGATGAAATGCAAGAGAAACCTTTGATTTTCAAGGGGTTCTCTTTTTTATTATCTGAAATTTGCCCATTTTTGGTTACCTCTGTTTTTTCTTCTCCTTACATAACATCTTTGCATTAATCTTTACTTGCGCAAATGGATTGGAATTGATAAAAGCAACAATCTCACATGCGAGACGCTTTCCATTTATGTGATTTTTCCTCATCGTCCAGGACTTCTCCTCAGAAAACGCTCTATAAAATTTATGAATTTATCGCAAATTTATATATTTTTTTGTGTGTTTTTCTTATATTTGTGTTATAATAGATTTTAATTTGGTTTATCTTTCACTTAATTATGGAGGCATAAATTTATGACAAAAACTCATACTGAACAAACTGGATCGAATCTTCTGGCTCACCCCGGTAGGACTTCCGACTCTTCCCCAAAAAATACTGTTTCTAAACAGATGTCTCTATCTGATTCTATTTTATCGGGAGCAGTTGTGTCGTATCGAAAGGCAGGTTATACATTCGGTCGACACTTACATACTAATATTGAGATTTATCGAATTCTTTCCGGAGAATGTTATATGGATATTCAATCAGAAAACCTGCATTGTACAAAAGGTGACTTTATTATGATCCTTCCTGATGTGGTGCATTCTTTTTATCTGAATGATACTTCAGATTGCGAGTTTCAGCATATACATTTCAACCCTGATATGTTTTCAACTATCATTCTTGATAATGATGGAATATTCCCGATTACGCTTCTTCATGCTGTATTATTTTCTTCACATTTTTATTATCGACTCATCTCTGATGAAACGATTGATAAGCATCTTCAGAAATTGATTGATTTGCGTACTTCCTCTGACAGTCTGTTTACAGCCGCTAATCTTAATGTTGCTCTTATGAACCTGATGCTCTATATTCTTGATCACACAGAGCTTGTACATGAACGTGAACATGCAGAGCCTCAACTTCAAAACAGTTATGTAGCTTATACATTGAATTATATTCAAACTCATTACGCTACAAAAATCTTACAAGAAGACATTGCACAACAATTGCATATTTCCGTCCGTTATCTCAGTAAACTTTTCAAGAGTTATATGGGCGTCACATTATCAAACTATATTAATATTTATCGTATCAATCGCTCCATTGAGCTAATGCAGGATACCAATTTAACCTTAACGGAAATTGCACTGCAGGTTGGATTTAAAGACTCGCAGCACTATTCCAAAGTCTTTGGAAGCGTTATTAATGCAACACCTTCTCAATACAGGAAAACGTTTTTAATAAAATAACTAATCAGAAACCCAGAATTTTACTCCTGGGTTTCTCTGATTAGTTATTTCTTTTGTACCAATTTTCTTTTTTACAGTTCTATGCTTTCTTCTAAATCATAACCACACTGTTCATTACGCCAGTTTATCGATTTTTTACATAAACACATAATAACTACTGCGCTTAGCAGAAATGATAGAATCATGATAAGACTTATAACTACAATCATTTTATCTTATTCTCTTTCTTTTAATCAGTACAACAACAATTCCTGTTGCCAGACAGAGGATTGCAACTCCTGCTACACCTGCTACATTTGCTGCATCACCTGTTTTTACTGCATTTGATGTCTTATTGACAGTGCTTGTAGTATTCTTGTTGGATGTTCCGCCATTAGATGAACCATTGTTGGATGTTCCGCTGTTGCTGTCATCCTTCTTATTGTCATCCTTTTTATTGTCGTCACCCTTATTGCTGTCGTCTTTCTTGTCGTCGCCCTTATTGTTGTCGTCTTTCTTGTCTTCTTTTACTTTCAAAGCTTCTTTTGCTTCTTTTACAGATTTCACTGCTGCGTCGATCTCAGCCTGTGTTGATTCTGGGTTATCCAGTACTGCAATGGCTTTATCGATTGCTGCCTGAAGTGCTGCAAGGGACTC
>OLOW01002628.1_pt1 | contig 11936 bp, 10 predicted proteins | sample 1672801 | NCBI WGS metagenome assembly OLOW01 (sample SAMEA3136725, study PRJEB25190) | human gut metagenome | biome: human gut; feature: human-associated habitat; material: faeces | place: Austria | collected 2013
CCCATTTCTTCGGTTTGACGGGTCTTGAACTCAGTCAGGCCGTCAGCGACCTGCTCTCCTTTCTGCTGTCCGTCCCGGTCACGCTGACGGTGCTGCGGCAATTTCAGCAAAGCAAATAGCACATTTTCGCCCCGCTCGTCATATGCTGGAACGAGCGAGGTGAACTGCCATGGCGAAACCCTATGAACGCTGCTACCCCGGCGGAGAAAACAAAGGGGCAATGATTCTCGGCTATGCGCTCGTGCTGGCGGGCGTGATCCTCCTGTTCTGCTGCATTCCCTGCTGGGCCTGGCTGGCGCTTCTGGGCGTCGGGCTGATGGCGCTGGGTGTTCTCCTGCTCAAAATCAGCCGGGCATGGAGGTGAAAGCATGGCTGTGAAGATGATCTGCGTCCGCGCGCCCCGTTTCCTGAGCGGATTTCTTCGTCTGTTTACCCGCAGGCAGAAGGGCTGACTACTTGGAACGGGGCTTGAAGCAGAGGGCTACCAACGCCCCGAAGAACACCGCCGCGCTGATGCCGCCCGCCGTGGCGGCCAGCCCGCCGGTGAACGCGCCGATCAGCCCGCTTTCCTGCACGCTGAACAGAACGCCCTGACACAGCGCGTGCCCAAAGCCGGTCAGCGGCACCGTCGCCCCGGCCCCGGCGAACTTGACCAGCGGCCCATACCACCCCACCGCGCTGAGCACCACCCCGGTCAGAATGTAGCAAACCAAAATTCTGGCCGGGGTTAACTTTGTCAAAAGGGTCAAAAGTTCGCCGACGGCGCACAGTGCGCCGCCCACCAGAAACACCTTCAGATACATCCAGACGATATTCATTCCTTCTTCCCCCTTTGCGGACTTTCCAGCACCACCGCGTGAGCCACGCCGGGGATGGTCTCTCCCTGCTGGCTGGAGGTAGTGCTCATCAGCGCGCCCGTGGCCATAAAGATGATCCGCCCCACCTCGCCGCTTTGCAGCTTAGGCAGGAAGTACCCGTTCAGCACGGCGGCGCTGCAGCCGCAGCCGCTTCCCCCGGCGTGAACGTCCTGCTGTTCCCGGTCGAAGATCAGCAGGCCGCAGTCGTGATATCGCTCGTCGATCAACGGCATTCTCTGCTCCCGCATCAGCTGCATCAGCAGGTCGTGCCCCACCTGCCCCAGATCGCCGGTCACGATAGCGTCATAGTCCGCCGGGCCGGTCTGTGTATCCCGGAAAAGGGAAAGAAGGGTATCGGCTGCGGCGGGCGCCATGGCCGCCCCCATGTTGTTGGCGTCTGCAATGCCCAGATCGACGACGCGGCCCACGCAGACGCGCCGCAGCCGGGCCAGCGGCGGCACTTTCGGCTCGGTGCTCCTTATTGTGACCTTTCTTTAAACGGACTGACCATCAAAGAAGCTATCGCAGCTACCAAAGAATATGTGAAAACCCACAATTTGGGACGCGTGAAAGTGAATTATCGTCTTCGTGACGCCATCTTCTCACGCCAGCGCTATTGGGGTGAACCGTTCCCTGTATATTACAAAAACGGTATGCCTTATATGATTGACTCATCTAAATTGCCGCTTGAACTTCCCGAAGTAGCTAAGTTCCTGCCAACCGAAACAGGCGAACCTCCATTGGGACATGCCACCAAGTGGGCTTGGGATGTAGAAAAAGGTGAAGTCGTGGAAAACAACTTGATTGACAACGTCACTATATTCCCGCTTGAACTGAATACCATGCCGGGCTTCGCAGGTTCATCCGCATACTATCTGCGCTATATGGACCCACACAACGCACAAGCACTAGTATCAGAAAAGGCAGATCATTACTGGCAAAATGTAGATCTCTATGTAGGCGGTACCGAACATGCTACGGGTCACTTGATTTATTCTCGTTTCTGGAACAAGTTCCTGCATGATCTGGGCGTAAGTATCAAGGAAGAACCATTCCAAAAATTAGTAAACCAAGGAATGATTCAGGGACGAAGCAATTTTGTATATCGCATCAAAGACACCAACACCTTTGTGTCATTGAACCTGAAAGACCAGTACGAAACCACTCCGCTGCATGTGGATGTGAATATTGTATCCAACGATATTCTGGATGTAGAAGCTTTCAAAGCATGGCGTCCTGAGTATAACGATGCTGAGTTTATCCTGGAAGATGGAAAATATATCTGCGGATGGGCGGTAGAGAAGATGAGTAAATCCATGTACAACGTAGTCAATCCGGATATGATTGTCGAGAAATACGGTGCCGACACGCTGCGTATGTACGAAATGTTCCTCGGTCCGGTAGAACAGTCCAAACCTTGGGATACCAATGGTATTGACGGTGTTCACCGTTTCTTGAAGAAACTGTGGAATCTGTTCTATAGCCGCACAGACGAATTCTTGCCTGTAGAGGGTGAACCGACTAAAGAAGAGTTGAAAGCAATTCATAAGCTGATTAAAAAGGTAACCGGAGATATTGAAACTTTCTCTTACAACACTTCTATCAGTGCATTCATGATTTGTGTAAACGAACTTACTTCATTGAAATGTCGCAATAAAGAGGTATTGAGCAATCTCATCATCCTGTTAGCTCCGTTCGCTCCACATTATGCAGAAGAACTTTGGGAAGCTCTGGGAAATACCACCAGCGTATGCGATGCACAATGGCCTGCATTCAATGAAGATTACCTGAAAGAAGACACTGTAAAATACACTATCTCTTTCAATGGCAAAGCACGTTTCACCATGGATTTCGCCGCTGATGCTGATAACAATACCATTCAGACAACAGTTATGGCAGATGAACAAGCCCAGAAATGGATTGAAGGCAAAACCCCGAAAAAGGTAATCATCGTTCCAAAAAAAATTGTAAACATCGTATTATAATCGATACTATCCTTGAGGTGTGTCAAAAGCAGTAACTTTTGACACACCTTTCTACTTACATTAAAAACAATCCTCATTACCATGGACCAAATATTAAAAATCAAACTAGGCAGAGAGGTAAAAGACTATTTATCCATTACCTTCGGACTGATTTGCTATGCACTGGGATGGGCGGCTTTCTTACTGCCTTATCAAATAACTACAGGCGGAGTAACCGGTATTTCAGCCATTATATATTATGTTACAGGCATTGAAATCCAGGTTTCTTATTTTATTATCAACGCTGTTTTCTTAGGTTTCGCATTAAAGATACTAGGACCTAAATTCAGCCTTAAAACCATTTATGCCATCTTTATGCTAACATTCCTATTATGGCTCTTTCAAGCATTATTGAAGAACCCGAATGGTACACTGCCGCAATTGTTAGGACCGGGACAAGAATTCATGGCTTGTGTAGTAGGTGCCGGCTTGCTGGGATTTGGTATCGGCATTGTTTTCTGCAATAATGGAAGTACCGGCGGAACGGATATCATTGCCTGGATTATCAATAAATATAAAGATGTAACCCTTGGCCGCATGATGATGTATTGTGATATTGTCATCATATCCTCCTGTTATTTCATATTCCATGACTGGAAACGGGTGTTGTTTGGTTTCTGTGTATTGTTTATTATGAGCATTGTGATTGATTATGTTATAAACAGTTCACGCCAATCCGTACAGTTCCTTATTTTCTCGCGTAAACATGATGAAATAGCCGAAGGAATCACCAAACAAATAGATCGTGGAGTTACCTTATTGGATGGTACAGGATGGTATAGCAAACAAGGAATCAAGGTCGTAGTGGTACTGGCAAAGAAAAGCCAGTCACTGGATATATTCCGATTGGTGAAAGATATTGATCCCAATGCATTTATATCACAAAGTAATGTGGTAGGAGTGTATGGCGAAGGATTCGACAAACTAAAAATAAAGTAACTAAAAAATAATCTCTTCCATTGCTTCACTGTTTCTGCATTGAAAAACAGAACGATGAAGCAATGATAAGATTACTACATATCGGTTAATCTATTTTCTCAAATTTCTATTTTATACAATATATGTCTGCATAACCAATGCCCTTGTTCCACCAAAGGATGATCGAACTCTTTTTCAAAATGCATTCCTATTTTCTGCATGACCCGTTCAGAGCGTTTATTGGGTATGGCAGTGAACGAATATACCGTTTTAAAAGGTAAATTATCACTCGCATAATCCAGACAGGCAGAAGCGGCTTCTGTGGCATATCCCTTTCCCCATGCATCCCGGCACAATCGCCAGCCTATTTCCACTCCGGGAGTAAAATCCGACTCGAAAGCAATATTATGAAAACCCACATAGCCTAGAAAATTCTGAGTTTCTTTACATTCTACAGCATACAAACCATAACCATATTCTTCAAATTCTTTCCGGATACGACAATAAAAAGCCATCGTCTCTTCCTCTGTCAAAGTAGTGAGAAAGAATTCCATTACTTCTTTATCACTGTTCATACGGACAAACGGAAGAATATCTTCTTCCTCCCAGTCCCGTAACAACAAATGAGGAGTTTCTATATATACCATACTATCAAGTATCAAATGATACCAACAAAAATAATCAAAAATTGAAAATACACATAGCAAACAAATTACTATTTACCTTTTCACCTATATTATTCTGTCAGGAATTATCTTACTTTGGTTCATTCTCAGTATCTTTGCATTCAATTAATATGATATAAAATGAAAAAGAAATTAGTATTTGCTACAAACAATGCTCATAAACTGGATGAAATATCCTCCATTCTAGGAGAAAAAGTTGAATTATTGAGTTTGAAAGATATCCATTGCCATGTTGATATCCCCGAAACTGCTGATACGTTGGAAGGCAATGCGATGCTGAAAGCGGAGTATATTTATAAAAACTACGGTTTAGACTGTTTTGCCGACGATACAGGCCTGGAAGTGGAAGCTTTGAATGGTGCTCCGGGTGTTTATTCCGCCCGTTATGCCGGAGGCGAAGGACACAATGCGGAAGCCAATATGCAAAAATTATTGCAGAATATGCAGGGAGTGCAAAATAGAAAAGCACAATTCCGCACAGCTATCTGCCTGATTCTGGATGGAAAGAAGCATTTGTTCGAAGGAATTGTAAAAGGTGAGATTATCAAAGAAAAACGAGGTTCGTCAGGTTTCGGATACGACCCTATCTTTGTGCCCGAAGGATATACTAAAACTTTTGCCGAACTAGGCAATGAGACGAAAAACAAAATCAGTCACCGTGCGCTGGCCGTAGAGAAACTTTGCCGGTTTCTGAAGGCGTAACTATATAAATTAGTTATATCATTTGTTTACCTCTATTGAGCCTCATAAAAACAAGTATTCTGTTTTCCTTTGAAAACAATTTTGACGGAATAATGATTTCCATGAGAACCATTATTCCGTCAAAACAAATCTTTAATGAAACAGAAATGTCACTCCTATTCCGATGATAAATCCTTTCCAGAAGAATTCCCCTTTACTTTTAAGAATAACAGAAACGTCTTTTATTAACCACATCTTGTTATCTTTTACAAAAGTCATAATCCCAGCTTCTCCGAAATTTCCAGCATCTTCTTGATAGGTTTCACTGCCTCCTCAGCTACCGCTTCATCCACTGTCACTTCCGGCCATTCATACTTTAACGTATTGTACAGCTTCTCCAGCGTATTCAGACGCATGAAATTACATTCATTGCAAGCGCAGGTACTGTCTTCGGGAGGAGCGGGAATAAAGTTCTTCTCAGGACATTTCTTACGCATCTCGTGCAAAATACCGCTTTCCGTAGCCACAATAAAGTCTTTTTTGTCACTGGCAATGGCATATTTCAACAATCCTGCCGTAGAAGCAACCTTGTCGGCCAGTTTGGAAACGGCTCCTTTACATTCGGGATGAACCAGAACAGCAGCGTCAGGATACTGTTTTTTCAACTCCAGTATTTTCTCCACAGAGAACTGTTCGTGCACATGGCAGGCACCATCCCAAAGCAACATATTGCGTCCTGTAATCGAATTGATATAATTACCCAAATTTCTATCCGGACCGAAAATAATCTTTTCATCTGCCGGAAAACTTTCTACGATCTGCTTGGCATTGGTAGAAGTGACCACCACATCGGTCACCGCTTTAACAGCCGCTGTAGTGTTAACATACGAAATCACTGTATAATCCGGATGCTCTTGAACAAATTTAGCAAACTCATCAGCAGGACAACTGTCGGCCAATGAACAGCCTGCATTCAAATCCGGTACCAGCACTTTTTTATCAGGACAAAGAATCTTAGCTGTTTCACCCATAAAGTGAACACCACACATCACAATGATATCCGCATCCGTTTTTGCCGCCCATTGTGCCAGTGCCAAGCTGTCACCTACAAAGTCGGCAATATCTTGTATTTCGCCCGACTGGTAATAGTGACCTAGGATAAGCGCATTCTTTTCCTTACGCAACTTATCAATTTCAGTTTTCAAATCCAGAGTTTTGTCTACCAGTTCGGTAACATACCCTTTTTTCAACCATTCCTCTTTATTCATTATATCTATATTTTTTCTCCTTCTTTCAAAAAAAGAAATATGGGTATTGATAATATGCAAAGTTAAAAACTTTATGGTTATGACCACCCAAAATAGTGATTTTTATTTCCCCGACTTCAATGTACCTGCATTGCTATCTTCGTTATTCACACGTTTCTGCATGGTTTCATACTTACGTCCAAAACTGATATTCCATGATACTTTTGCCACAAACAGGCGGCAGCTCTCTTTCACATACCACCAATTCTTAGAAGGAGCCACTTTACTGAACATTTCTCCTCCCATTCTGTAATTATCAACAAATGGATTCAAAGTCATCATCCCGATATTCAAACGCTTGTATCGATAGGACAATCCCAAGGTATGAAAACTCTCTCCGTATGACAATGTTTCCCCATAGAAATTATTCCGATGATTTTCCATTTGAAAGAATCCGGACCATCTTTTATAAGATGCCATCACTTCGGCCCTGTAATACCAATTGGTATATGTATGATGATAATCCAAACCACGACTATCATAATAATTTATACCGGTAGAAAAAGAAAAAGTCAAAATATCTTTCAGAGGACCGAGTTTCAATTCCAACTCAGGATTCAATTTCTGCCAACTTAACTGATTGGCATTGGTACGGACAAAACTGTTATTCTTATCTCGTATGGTTTCTTCCATGATAGGCCTGTGCTGATACTGATACGACAAATGAACATTACCACTAAACAAACCTTTCCAGAAATCTGCCTCCAACTCATTTTTATATACTGTGAATATCTTTAATTCCGGATTTCCGCTTCTCACCTGTAAAGAGTCAATCAATTGTCTCACATTTCCCATATCGGACAAACCGGGAGATTTACGTGAAATCTGTCCCCGGTAACGGATAAAGACATTATCTGAAAATTGGTACCCCAACCTCAAACGGGGCAATAACGAATACCTGTTATATCCTTCCTCTTTCTGTTTGAATCGGGAATAACTGCCTTGCAGTCCAAAAGAATAATTGAAACGATCCATTTTCCCACTGTATTCCACATAAGCTGTCGCATGGGTTTCATGCATCTTTGTTTCAGATGACTCGTTTCCACCATAGGTATTATCCGCCAGACTTTGCTGATATTTCACTCCTGCACTCAATCTGCTCTTCTTGGTTACTTTCCTTTCATAAATACCCTCTCCTATAAATGAGTATTTATTTCCCGATACGGTAGAATAAATATCAGTCAGCGGTTCATTACTCTTCCCCTCCGTATAACTCCTGTCACTTTGAGTGTCAATATATGTAGTCACAGCATTGATAATCAATGACTGGTCATTGTTCAGTTTACATTGAAAATACAAGTCCACCGATGGACGGGAAGTCCGGCCCGTACTATGTTCTTTCATCATCAAAATTTCTTCAGGCTTCTCCAAAATATACAGACTGCTTTGGTTATTCTGCTTGTTCTTATTAAAAGCCCACCGTACAGTGGAATTAAAGAACCATTTCCCCTGATCCTGAAAACTATAATTCAATCCTATATTATGCCCATAAGTGGAAATTCTACTCGGAATACCATCTTCCACCCGTGTAAAGGAAGAACCATCCTCATAGCGGAAAGTTTCCCAATTATTACGCCAATAATTATCTACCGAACGATAAACATTATTATAATTCAAACCGAATTCTGACTTTTTATGGTTTATCTTCACCATAAAATTATTGTTTCCAAAAAGTACGTGCGGAGAATCCTGCGCATCCAAAGCCACATAGCCACCGGTTTCATGCCGTCTTACAATGTAATCAATCACAGCAGCCGTATGATCCCCATATCGCAAACCGGGAGCATCATGATATTCTATACGAATCACATCTTCAGTACGAAGAACCAATATATCCTGTATCTCGGCATTTACTCCATTCATCCGTAACTGTACATCCCCTTCACCGGAGGATGTTACCTTGTTACGCATTTGATCCACTTGTATTCTGCTCAGCTTCATCTGCTGCAATAAAGACAGACCATTGCCGGCCGATTTTAACTGATGTGCTGTAGGAAGGATAATTTTCCTGTCGGCGGCATTTATCACACTGGCTCCCGTTACCACCACTTCCTTTAACAGGATCGATTCCGGAGATATCATGATAACGCCTAAATCCTTAGAAACAGCTAAATGATCCAATGATATAATCCGGGAGGTATATCCCATACCGGAAATACAAAGCAGATAACTTCCAGCTTGGATATTCTCCATCATGAACCTTCCTTTACTGTCGGTTACTCCTCCGGCTATAAATATAGAATCCTTTGTCTGCAATACGACATTCGCAAATTCCACCGCTTCATTTTCTGAAACAACTTTTCCTTTAACCTGTACATTTTGAGCAAAAAGTATGCAGCACATACACAAAAGTGATGTGGCAACCAATATTCTTTTTATCATATTCTTTATCTTAGTGCATTAGTTAATAAAAAGACCGCGATCTTCTACCTTTTATTTCTGTTACTTAGACGCAGGAAATTACTACAGGTTACATTTCAAGAAACACAATGAACAGTTACCAACAATTTCTTTGTATCTATTATATCTATATTTTTTCTCCTTCTTTCAAAAAAAGAAATATGGTATTAATAATAGGCTGTTTATATTGTTAGTAAAAAAGAGTTCTTTCTCTTGTCTGATAAGTTATTTATATATAATACCAAGATATGAATAAATAATCAACCGGCTTAAATACTGATAATACAGGTTTTACTTATTCTATTAACATATTGTTGATAAGAATATGAGTTAAAAACTTTATGGTTATGAACGCCTGAAATAGTGATTAAATTGTGTTGATATTGATTGTTTAAGTTATGTGATTAATTTTTGGATTGTTGATTTTAAGTGTACATTATACCATTATTTGAAATATGCAAGAAATACTTTTGAAATGATATCCTCATCCTTTTTACATGTTTTCAACCGTTATCAACAGGGGGATGTGAATTAGTTATTATCTTTTCTTGTATAAAGAAATCCATCTGTTTTACAATTGAGTTTAGGACTGAAGTAAAAATAAAAAGAGAGTAGGAGAGACTTCTTTTTCATTATATAGGCGTAAAGATCATAGATTTTTATGTAAGTTTGTAACCGTTAATAATAAAGTAGAAAATAGAGTATGAGGAAACTCAAAATAACAGAACTGAACCGGCTTACTGTAGACGAATTCAAGAAAGCCGATAAGTTGCCTTTAGCAGTGGTGCTGGATGAAGTACGCAGTTTACACAACATAGGGTCAGTGTTTCGCACATCGGATGCATTTTTGGTAGATTGCATTTATTTATGTGGTATTACAGCCACTCCTCCCCATCCCGAAATGCATAAAACAGCTTTAGGAGCTGAGAATTCGGTGGAGTGGAGATATAAAAAGAATACGCTTGACGCCGTTCAGGAACTTCATGATCAAGGGTTTACCGTATTGGCTATCGAACAGGTGGAAGGCAGTACTTTGCTGGACAAACTGGAACTGGATGCCGATAAAAAATATGCCATCGTAATGGGAAATGAAGTGAAAGGAGTACAGCAGGAAGTGGTCAATGCTTGCGACGGTTGTGTTGAGATTCCCCAATACGGCACAAAACATTCGTTGAATGTATCGGTTACCACAGGAATTATTTTATGGGAGTTTGCCAATAAATTAATGAAATTCAGATAATAAGAGTAAAATTCAAACAGTAGGAATCAGTTAGATTTGTCCGTTTTCAACTAACAATACCACCCGTTCGGTCAGTCGATCCTCTCCCTCCGGATGATATTCTTTCTTCAGGCTGGCACCAAAAAGTGCTGCAAAAGTTTGATAGAATCCGGCTTTAAAGGGTCCCATAAAAGCTTTTACCAATTCATAAGAGGAAGAATCCGTCTGACGGTTTACTAACTTTATCAACAGTTTACCCTGTGAAAAGGTTAATTTCTTCATAATCGGTGTATATTGCTCTTTTAGTCCCTTCTCTACGAGTTTCAGGTGCTTTTCCCTGGCTTTTTTGTCAGGCAGTGTTTCTATATATTCGTAAGTTTCTATCACAGCACGGTTAATTTCACGGGCTAATGGCAGGGTTTTCTTCACATTCCTTACCAGGCGGTAGTATTCCCGTCTTTCTTTTTCGTTTTTGAATTTTAATGGTCTGAAAATGTATACATTAGGTAACTGTACAGCTGGAATAGTATCTCCTTTGTATACACATACAGGTACCATGTATCCGTTTATAGTAGTCGTTTGTTGCTGGGAATAAGCAGCAGCGGCTATAAAGGAAAAAAACAATGCTATAAAGAGTTTCCTTTTCATCTTGGTGCAAAAGTAGCAAGAAATATGATTACTCTGTATAGTGGATAAAACTATTTAACTTAAAACACGCCAATGAATTACAAAATGAACAGGTTGTTAAGAGTAATGTTAATTATCTGTATTACAATACTTTTATCGGTGCATAACCTGTGTGCGCAGGAAGTATGGGAAGAACTGGCAGAGCAATTGATGGATGAAGATGAAAACAGTTCGTTTCAATGGGATACTCACTTTGAGGAGCTTTCCGAATTACGTGAAAATCCCATCAATATCAATACAGCAACTAAAGAGCAACTGGAACGTTTTCCATTTCTCTCTGACCAACTGGTAGAGAATATATTGTATTATCTGTACAAATATGGTCCTATGCTTACCCGCAATGAGTTATGGATGATTGAAGATATTGACAGGCAGACTATTCACTATTTACTACCCTTTATTTACTTTGAAACTCCTGAAAAAGAGCAATATAAACCAAATATAAAGCGAATATTGAAATACGGTAAGCAAGAGTTATCAACACGTGTCGATATTCCTTTTTATACGAAGGCCGGGTATCAACAGTACCCGGCAGAAACTTTAAAAAAGAATCCGAACAAACAGTATTTGGGATATGGATATTATCATAATCTGCGATATAGTTTTCATTATCGGGATCAGATTTATGCAGGAATTACTGCTGAAAAGGATGCAGGAGAACCTTTCTTTACCGGACAAAATAAAAAAGGTTATGATTTTTATTCACTATACTTGTTAATTCGTAATATAGGTCATATCAAGACTTTAGCTCTTGGTAATTACCGTGTCAGCTATGGTTATGGACTAGTTATCAACACTGATTTCGGGATGGGAAAAACAGCTACACTCTCTACTTTGGGAAATAAGAGCCGGGGCATACGCAAGCATTCTTCTACCGATGAATATAACTATTTTCAAGGAATGGCAGTCAGCTATAAGTTGGCGAAAAGATGGACATTGGATGGTTTCTATTCTTATCGGAAGATGGATGGTATTGTTGATAACCAGTTTATAAGGTCGTTGAAAAAAGATGGATATCATCGGTTGTATCGTGAGTTTGAGAAGAAAAATACATTAACTAATCAGTTGGTTGGCAGTAATTTAAATTATAATGGAAAGTACTGTGAGTTAGGATTAACAGCTGTTTATAATGTTTTCAACAAGCCGTTGAATCCTGA
>OLOW01002631.1_pt1 | contig 11925 bp, 8 predicted proteins | sample 1672801 | NCBI WGS metagenome assembly OLOW01 (sample SAMEA3136725, study PRJEB25190) | human gut metagenome | biome: human gut; feature: human-associated habitat; material: faeces | place: Austria | collected 2013
TGCTCCTATTATAACACGCGAATGCGGCAATTTTGGTTGCCTATCGGCCCCGGCACCACCGAACAATCCCATAATCATCAGTCCGGAAACTTCATTTTTCTTATCGGGCATCGCAAACAACGCCTGCGAGAAGATAATGGAAAACACATTGGAGTTTCCAAAACCAATCATGGCGATGCAAATATAAATAATTGTTTCGGTATGGAACATAAACAATCCCGCCATAGCCAACAACATTAACACCACGCTGAAGGCAAAAAACAGTTTGGCAGAAGCTTTCCTCAAGATAAAAGCACCCAAGAAACAGCCAATCGTGCGGAATATAAAGTATAGGCTGGTGGCAAAGCCCGCCTCGGCAAGTGTCATGCCCAAACGCTCTATCAATATCTTCGGGGCAGTGGTATTGGTACCGACATCGATACCCACATGGCACATGATACCGATAAAAGAGAGCAAAATGAACGGTTTTCCCAGCAAAGCCAGACAAGCCTTGAAACCGGAAGCCTTGTCAGGCTGTTCCTCCTCAATGGGAGTTTTTTCTGAAAGCAGGGAACTTCGCCTCTGCGGAGGCGACCAAAGGGCATGAAAACAGACGAATGTCTGCGGTCGCCCTTTGGAAACCTTCGGCGCCGCCACTTTTGGGGTTAATCCATCTTGACGACAACCGAAAGCGTTAGCCGGGAGAACCGGAATTGTTCCCCATCTGCGCCACAATCCTTTCCACATGCCGACGTGCCTGATTCGCGAATTGCTCCGCCTGCTCCGGGGACTGCGGCGCGTCGCCCATCAGCCCCACAAACTGGCTGACCTTCAAGCCCAGCGCTTCCTGCATCACCGCGTCCGAACCCTGCGGCGCAACGAGGTAGTAGCACAGGAGCGAATCCTCCTGCCCCATGCGGTGCGCGCGATCCTCCGCCTGTGAATGCACCGCCGGCGACCAGTCCAGTTCACCAAAGACCACGCATGTCGCGCGCTGGAGATTGAGACCGCTTGCCGCGCGCAGGCTGATGCACAGCACGTCCGTCCGCCCGGATTGGAAGCGGTCAACCGCGTTCATTTTCGCCAGCGTCGTCTCCCGCCCGGTGATGAACCCCGGCGAAAACGCCTTCAATTCCTGCTTGTAGATGTCCATCACCTGATGGTGGTGTGCAAACAGCAGCACTTTTTCGCCGCCGTCCAGCAGCGCGCGCACAAATTGGCACACATACGGCGCTTTCGCCACGCCCGTGGCCTGCCGCGCGTGCTGGCTGATGGATTCCTCCAGCATTGCCCGCTCCTGCGCCGAAAGCTGGTCGTCCTGTTTCCAGCGCAGCACGTCGCGCATCACGGGCGCCATCAGCTGGGCGTATACCTTGTCGTTCCAGTCCAGCTCCTGCACCAGGCGGCGCTTCGGCGGCAGCTCGCGCAGCACCTCCTGCTTCGTCCGGCGGAGCATCAACCCCTCCCGCCGCAGGTACGCGCCGAGCAAATCGGGCTTCAGCACAAGCTGATTGCCGTAGCCGCTGCACCACTCGCGCGAGAACGACTCCCAGTCGCCTAAGAAGTGGTAGTCGAGAATGTTGATGACGTTCCAGATTTCGCCGCCGCGGTTGTAAATCGGCGTGCCGGACAGCCCGATAACGCGCTCGCAGCTTTCCGACAGCAGCGACGCGGCGGAGTACTTTTCCGTCCCCGCGTGGCGAAGTTCCTGGATTTCGTCGAAGATGACCGAGCGAAAAGGCAGCGTCGGCAGGACGCTCTTCCACCCGCGCAGAAGCAGATAGTGCATGATGTACACGTCCGCTTCCGGCAGGTCGTAGGGCTTCAAGCCCTTGATGACGTGTACGCGCGGGGATTTCCCGTCCACCCGCAGGAAACGCAGCGTTTCCTCCTGCCAGTTGCGGGTCAGGTGCGCGGGCGGAATCACCAGCGCGGGCAATGAACCGGTGGAGGATAGAAACGCCAGCGCCTGCACCGTCTTGCCTAAGCCCATTTCGTCCGCCAGCAGGCATCGGTCGTGGCTGCACAGGTACGCCAGCCCCTCCTCCTGAAATGGGCGGAGCGTCCCCAGAAACGCACCGTCGGGCGGGGTCATGCGCACGGGCATCGTTGCCATTTTCGCCTGACGAACCGCGTATTCCCGCGCGTCAGTGACGGCTTTTTCCCACAACGCGCGGTCGCTGGGCTTGATTTCCAGCGGGAAGCGCATCATCAGCCAGCAGAGGTCGCCCACCGCCCGCCGATGCGCCGTGAACCGCGCTTCGCCGCGCCTGCTGCCCGCGCTGCCCGGAAAAAGCCGCTTGCACACCTCCGTCACCGACGGGTCGCCCTTCACCACCCAGCACTTACTGCGGCGGTTGTAGCTCAGCGTTCCCAGCGGTGCGCCGGCGGGCGGGTACGGGCGCAGGTACGGCGGAAGCAGTTCCGCTTCTTCTTCATTCATAGTGCAATTCCCCACAGCCGGTTCAGGCATACGCACGAAATCGGCTTTCCGTGAATTCGATTGGGTACGGCGACTGTCCGATCAGTCACAAGAATTAAACTGCTGATTTGCCCGCACGCGGCATAGCGGGTCAGCTGCATCACAATGCGCTTGCGGTCAGGCTGCCCGCGCTTGATTTCGATGCCGATGCCGCCGGGGCAAAGCAAGTCGATGCGGCAGCGCGGGGCGAGCGGGACTTCGTGCGCGCAGGGGATTTCCGCCTCCGCAAGGGATGCCCGCACGAGGTCGTGCAGGTCGTATTCGCCTTGCTGGATGGGGGCGCGGATGCCGCGGAGGGCATGGAGGATTTCTGCGAGAGAATCCGCCGCCGCGTTTGTTTGTGTATCCATTAGTAGAGACCCGCCATCGCCTGTGTCAGCTGCCCCATTGCCGACGCAACTTCCGCCGTTGTCGGGGCGGGGAGGGAGATGACGTATTCCAGATTCGTGATGGCGGACTGAATCGCGGAGTAGCGCTGCGCGTCGTTTACAATGTCCATGCTCTGCAATTGCGCGTAGGCTTGCGAAAGCAGAATCTTCGCATCGGGAATCAGCGTGTTCTCCACCATCGTGTTGCTGCCGGAGCTGGATGCGCTCGTGTGGTACGGGCAGGTGCCGCTTGCGCCCAAGACCGCGTAGCTGCCGAGGTACTCAATCAGCACATCCTCATATTCCGTGCCGATGAAGGATGCCAGCGGGTGTCCCGAGGGAATCGTCAGCACGCCGCGCGTGACCGTGTCCGGGCAGTAGGGGGAGGCGAGCAAGCCGCTGACGGAGCAGATCGTCTGCGTCGTGTGCATCTGGCAGGAAACCGTCGGCTCTGTGCCGGCTTTCCAGTAGTCCGTCACGACCCCGTAGCCCATCGCGTCGCTGCGGCAAGCGTCGGTGGCAAGCTGCCCCGATACCGCGCACGTCGTCACCTTCACCAAGCCGTAGTCGCTGGCGCTGCCCTCCAGAATGTCGCGGTTGGACAGCCCCTGATGAATCTTGCTCATGTAGCTCTGCCACAGCGGGGCGGCGGAGCGGGAGCCGGTGGATTTCGACGACAGCGCCTTGTAGTTGTCGTGCCCAACCCACAGGGCGGAGGAGTAGTAGCCCGTCATGCCAGCGAAGAAAACGCCCTTCTGGTCGGAGTTCGTGCCGGTTTTGCCCGCGACGGTCTGCCCCTTGATTTTCGCGTTTGTGCCCGTGCCGGAGGAAACCGCCTGCTTGAGCATGTCCACGACCATGTACGCCGTGGATTCGCTGAACACGCGGTGACGCTCCTGCTGCTGGTGGCCGTCCCAGATGACCTTGCCCGTGCTGTCCGAGATGCCGAGGACGGAGATGGGCTGCTGATACACGCCGCCGTTCGCCAGCACGCCGAAGGCAACCGCCATCTGCATGGGCGTGATGCCGCTGGAGCCGAGGGACAAGCCGAACGGCGTTGCGTCAATGTGCGCATCGTCAATGCCCATCGCGTGCAGGAAGGCAACGGAATTGTCCACGCCCACAAGGGTCATCAGCGCCTGCGCGGCGGCGGTGTTGTGGCTGTTGACGAGCGCCTTGCGCAGCGTCTCCGGGCCGGCGTAGGAGCTGCCGCCGTAGTTGCGCGGCCATGAATCCTGCCCGTTTGACCCGCGCCAGCCGGAAATCGGCAGCGGCATGTTCATCACGATGCTCGCGGGGGATGCGCCAAGCTCAATCGCGGGGGCGTACACGGCAATCGGCTTGATGGACGAGCCGACGGGCATGGTCATATCCACCGCGCGGTTGAAGGTCTTCATCGCCGTCGGGCGCGTGCGGCTGCCGACGATGGCTTTGATTTCGCCCGTGTGGTAGTCCACAACGACGGCGGCGGCCTGCGGCTCAACCGTTTCGTCGTATGTGCCGTCGGAATTGCGCGTGCGGTAGACCTTGTCCGCCGGGTCGCGCAGGGTGGGGTAGTTCGTCCAGTTTTCCAGCGTATCCTCGACGGTGGACTGAATGGAGGTGTCGATGGCGAGCTGGACGTGGTAGCCGCCGGTGCGCAGCTTGTTTTCCATGGCGTTGCGGTTGGCGGAGGTGTCCTCAAGGTTGTTCAGCTGCAGCAGGATGTCGATGACCTCATCCACCGCGTATTCGACGTAGTGCGCGTAGGCGTACATGCCGGTAGCCGTGTTCGGGTCTTTCTCCAGCACATGCGCGGTCGCCGGGTCAAGCGCCTCCTGATACTGCTCGTAGGTGATGTACTGGTTTTCGTACATGCAGCGCAGGACGTAGTTGGTGCGGTCGTTGGTGATGGTGGGGTAATCCACGCCCTCCTTCTGCCGCGTGTAGAAATTCCGGCGCGGATTGTAGTAGTAGGGCGAGTTGCATGTGCCCGCCAGCATGGCGCATTCGCGGAGCGTCAGTTCGCCCAGCGATTTGCCGAAATACCCCTGCGCGGCGGTGTACACGCCGTAGTAGTTTTCGCCGAGGTAGATGGTGTTCAGGTAGCTTTCGAGAATCTGATCCTTTGTGTAGCGCGTTTCCAGCTGCATGGCGAGGTACGCTTCCTGAATTTTGCGCTTGTAGCTCTGCTCGGAGGAAAGGAGCGTATTCTTAATCAGCTGCTGGGTGATGGTCGAGCCGCCCTGCGTGGAGGAGGAGGACAGGTTCGACACGAACGCGCCGATAATGCGCTTGATGTCCACGCCGTTGTGCGTGTAGAAGCGCGCATCCTCCACGGCGATAAAGGCGTGCTGGAGGTATGTCGGCATGGCCTGAATCGACACCATGACGCGGTTCTCCGAGCCTTTGTATTCGGTGATGAGGTTGCCGTTGGCGTCGTAGATGAAGGAGGTCTGCGCCTGATCGTCAATCGCGGCGAGGTCAAGCGTCGGGGCAGTTTCCATGTACCCTTTCGCAATGCCGACCACCGCGCCGACTGCCGCCAGCCCTGCCACCAGCACCAGCACCGCGAAAATGCGGATGACGTTGACGGCAATCGACAGCACGAAGTTCGGCTTCTTCATCTCCGGCTTGAAAATGGAGTGCTTGTAGACCTTTTCCTCCTCCGGCAGCGCTTCGCTATCATCCGCCGAAGCGTTCCAGAAGTCCTCGTGCGCGAACATGTCCGCCTGCCCCGCAACTTCCACGGGGTCGTCGTCGTCCGCCCAGTTCGGGTCGTACTCGTCAGGATAATCGCCCTGCGGGTCGTCGGGATGACCGTCCTGATAGGCAAAATCGTCGTTTTCCGGCACAAAGTCCGGGAAATCGTTGCGTTTCTTCACTGCTTCAGCCCCTTTGCGCCGTCAGCGGCATGATGCGCGCCCCGGCGGAATATGAAGGAATGCGGAATGCTATTTTCGGATTCGCCTGCGCCATCTGCTCGCGCCTTGGCGCATTTTCATCCGAAAATAGCATAACCCGCAGAGCATACAGAATTACATCCTATATTATAGCACATATTCGCGCATCCTGCAATGGCAGGCGACGAAAGGAGGATGCACCATGCCCCAGATAAACAACGAATCAGAAGTGAAAATTCCTGCAAAGCGCCGAAAATCTCCCCGGCGGCGGTGGAAACGCGCGCTGCTGCTGCTTGTGCTGATGACGCTGCTGATTCTCCGCGTCGAGCGCAACGTGACCGACGTCGTGCTGACGCTCTCGCAGGCGACGGCGCGGTCGCTGGCGATTCAGGCGCTCAACGAGGCAGCGTCGGAGATGCTCGGACTCGGCGTGCATTACGCCGACCTGATGACCGTCGAGAAGGACGATCAAGGGCAAGTGCGCCTGATTCAGGCGAATACCCCGGAGATGAACCGTCTGGCGGCGCAGGCGTCCCTGCTTGCGCAGGAGAGATTGACCGCCATGGGGCAGAAAACCGTCGTTGTGCCGCTGGGCAGTGCCGTCGGGCTGACGCTGCTGGCGGGCGCGGGGCCGGGCATCGCCGTGCAGATTCTGCCTGTCGGCTCGGTGCAGGCGGCGTTCAGCACCGATTTCACCACCGCCGGCATCAACCAGACACGCCACCGCATTTCCCTCGTCCTGACTGCGAACGTGCAAATCGTCATTCCGACCGGCGCGAAAAACGTGCAGGCCAGCACGCAGATGGCGATGGCGGAAAGCATCATCGTCGGGCAAGTGCCGGATTCCTTCGCCGAGGGTGGCAGCGACAACAGCATCATCGACCTTGCGCCGTGAGGGAAAATCGGGTATAATGGAACGGAAATCCCGCTGATTTCAGCAGAAAGAAGCATTACCATGCGCGTTCTCGACATTGACCTCGACTTTTTCCTCGCTGATTGCTGCCCGCTTGCCGAACTGGGCGAGCGCCCGTCCCTCTCCGGACATGAGCCGTGGGAAGCATCCGCCGTCCGCGCATTCCTCGAAACCCAGTGCGGCCTGTCCCGCACCGCGCCCAAGCCGGGGCGCATTTTCGAGACGCACGACGGCGCGCTCCGCTTCTGGGAGGAGCAAATCGCCGCCGGACGCCTGACCGCCCCCTTCGATGTCACCCACGTCGATGCCCACAGCGACCTCGGCATCGGCTATCCCGGCCCGAACTTCGTGCTGTTCAATGTCCTGTCCATGCCCGTCCCAAAACGGCTGGATTACACCGCCTTCTATGCCCAGAAGAAGCTCGATGAGGCGAATTACCTGCTTTTCGCGCTGGCGATGCGGCGGATTTCGTCGCTGGATAACGTGCGCAATCCGCGTTCGCGGGCGGATATTCCGCAAGTGCTGCTTGACGCGGACGGCAACATCCATCTCAATTCGCTGACCGCGCAGATGTTCGCCGCGAAAAACGGCGCAGAGCCGACCGTACCCTTCCGCGTGTACGACGACTACCGCGATTTCCGCGCGGCGGGGGCGTATGACTTCGTGACGCTCGCGATTTCGCCGAGGTACGCGCCGAAGGAGGCGGATGCGCTGGTGGAGGTCGTGGGGGAGTATATCAGGGGAATATGAGGGCATCAAAAAACCTCGCGGCATCACCTGTCGCGAGGTTTTCATGTGCAAATCAAATCCCCGTCGCGGATTTCGCGGACGTGGCGATATTCTCCGCGTGGTCGCCGATACGTTCGAGGTTCGTCAGCATGTCCAGATAAATCATGCCGTTCTTCGCGGAACACTTGTGGTTCTTCAAGCGATCCATGTGGTGGCTGCGGAGGGCTTCGGTCGTCGTGTCGATTTCGTCCTCCACGCCCTCCACTTCGCCCAGCAGCGTGTCGTCCGTTACCTGCGCCTTGAACATATCCAGCGACCGCTGCATCTGCGCGCGCACAAGGTTCGACAGGCTTTCCAGCTCCTGTACCGCCTTGGGCGAGAATTTCACCTCGTCCTGATTCTTCAGCTGCGCCGATTCCATGATGTTCTGGCTGTGGTCGCCAATGCGCTCCATGTCGTTGACGACGTGGAACATCGAGCCGACCAGCTTCGTGTCCTTCTCGGACAAGTCAAGCCCCTTCACTTCCACCAGCGAATCGGTGATTTCGCGGTTCAGGTAGTCCAGCACGTCCTCGTTCCGTGCCAGCTCTTCGGACTTCTTCGCGTCCCACTCGTTGAAGCACTCCATTGCGCGCTGGAAGTTGCCCATCGCAATGCCGCCCATGCGCTGCACTTCGTTGAACAGCTGCGCCACGGCAATCGGCGGCGTTTTGAGCATACGCGCGTCAAAGTAGAGGAGCTTCATTTCCTCGGCGGTCGAGCCGTCGCCCTTGATCAGCAGGCACGCCAGCTTCTCCAGCCAGCTTGCGGCGGGCAGCAGCAGCGCCGTCGTCGTGACGTTGAAGAGAATGTGGACGATGGCGATTTGCAGCTTGAGGTTGCCGGGGGAGAGCATCTCGACCCAGCTTGCCAGCGGCAGACAGCAGGCGATGATGACGAAAATCACCGTGCCGATGACGTTGAAGAGCAGGTGCACCGTCGCTGCGCGCTTGGCGGTGGAGTTTGTGCCCGCGCACGCCAGCAGCGCCGTGACGCAAGTGCCGATATTCTGCCCGAAGAGGATGAAGATGGCGCTGTCCAGCCCAATCAGCCCCTGCGCGACGAGCGTTTGCAGGATGCCGATGCTGGCGGCGGAGGATTGCAGGACGGCGGTGATGCCCGCGCCGATCAGCACGCCCAGAATCGGGTTGTTGATGGACGCCATCGCCTTCTGGAAGCCCTCCCACGTCCGCAGCGGCTCCATCGCGCCGGACATGGTGTTCATGCCGATGAACAGGATGCCCAAGCCCATCGTGATGGTGCCGAACTGCTTGGCGGTTCTGTACTTGTCGGGAAGATTCGAGAGAATCAGCCCCAGAAACGTGAAGATGGCGGCGAAATCAATCTGCACCGACAGCAGCAGCGACGTGACCGTTGTGCCGATGTTTGCGCCCATAATCACGCCGACCGCCTGCGTCAGGGAGATCAGCCCCGCGTTGACGAAACCGACGACCATGACCGTCGTCGCGGAGGAGGACTGCACCACCGCCGTGATGGTGATGCCCGCGAGCATGGCGAGGAAGCGGTTGCCCGTGACCATGCCCAGCAGCTTTTTCAGCCGTGTACCCGCCGCTTTTTCCAGCGCTTCGCCCATCAGCTGCATTCCGAACAGGAACAGCCCCAGTCCGCCGAACAGGGATAAGACATTCATAATCGTCATGATGGTTCGTTTCCTCCGAGCGTGCCGCAATGCAGCAGAATTCCGCCTGTGCGGGGAAAAATCGCATACATACCTACTTTACCACACTTTGCGCTTGTTTTCAACTGAATTTTACAGATTCATAGAGATTTTAGGCAGCGTTCAGCGGGGGAACAAAAGGTTCTTCACGGAATCTTGGGGGGAAGAGCAGCTTGGAGGCGCGTCTGCGGACGCGCAGAGTTACTGGCAGGGACGCTTCGCTGCCTGCACCTTTGTTGACGGCTTCCTTGGGATTGGTCGGACGCGGAACAGTTGGGGCGTTGCCCCAAACCCCACAAGGGACGCTGTCCCTTGACCCTGCAAGGGGCAATTGCCCCTTGACCCCTTTTCGCGATTGGGTTGGTCGCACTTTCATGCTCCTTCCGCGTGCAGCTTTTGGGGGCTTCGCCTAAGCCCTTGTTTGCTTTCTCAACTTTCCGTGAAGAACCAAACAAAAAGCCGCCCCGAAAGGCGGCGAATGTCAAATTCGCAGCGGATGCCGCTTGGCAAATCAACATCTTGCGCGGAATCATCCCTGCGCCTGACGCACCATATGGTAAAACGTCCCTTCGCCGCTGAGCGTCACCCGCTTCACCGGCTCGCCCACCACCCGGAATCCCGCCTTCTCGTAGCAGCGAACGGCGCGCGTGTTCCACGTCCGCACTTCCAGATACATCGGCTTGCCCGGATACAGCCGCTGGGATAAATCCCACGCCAGCGCCGTCATCTGCGTGCCGTACCCCTGTCCGCAGTGGTCGGGATGCGCCCCGATGCCGAAAAACACCTCGCTGCCCTCATCGGACAGGTTCACGAAGCCCACCAGCGTTTCGCCATCGTAAAAGGAATAGAAATTGTTTGCCGGATTCGCAAAACCGTATCCGTGCTTCTTCTGCTCGGCATACGGCGGATTGTTGTACATCGCGTATTCGCCGGGGTACTGCCACGCGCAGATGGCTTCCTTCTCGGCTTCGGTGGTCGGATGATACGTCAGCATGGGCGTTTTCCTCCTTGGGGATATTTCTGATTATGCAAAAAACCGGAGGCAGCCTGCGCCGCCCCCGGTCAAATCCTCGATTATTGCAGCACAATGCCTTCCGCTTCCAGCTCCGCGCGGGTGCAGAGCCGCAGCGTCACAAAGTTCTGCTGGCAGATGATGTAGCTGCCGCCTTCACGCGTGTCCTTGTTCTCAAGCGTCACGATGCCCTGCGTGATGCAGTCGTGGTCGGCGCAGCTGGCGTCGGTCATCTCGATGCTCGTCTCCGTGACGTGGATGATGTTCACGCACACGCCGTGGATCAGCCGGTAGTACCCGTCCTCCAGCAGCGGAATCGGCTCGTACGTCTTTGTGCCGACCGTCACAAGCAGGAACGCGACGGCTTCCGACGGGTCGCGAACCGCGCTTGCCATCGGGGAGGGCGCAATGCCGGGGTCAGTGCCGCGCGTCGCCGGGTTCAGCTTCGCGAAGCTCAGCGATTCGTTCGATGCCGCCAGAATCGCCTGCGCGTCGGCGAGGGTTTCCTGCGTCGTCGTCAATTCCGCCTCTGTCGCGGCAAGGGTTGCCTTTGTGGCTTCCAGCTCCGTCGTGGCGGTGGTCAGGGTGTCCTTCGTCGCGGTGAGTTCGGCTTCCTTCGCGGTCAGGGTGTCCTTCGTCGCGGCGAGTTCGGATTCCTTCGCGGTCAGAGTGTCCTTCGTCGCGGCAAGTTCGGATTCCTTCGCGGTCAGACTGTCCTTCGTCGCGGCGAGTTCGGATTCCTTCGCGGTCAGACTGTCCTTCGTCGCGGTGAGTTCGGCTTCCTTTGCGGTCAGACTGTCCTTCGTCGTCGTGAGCTCGGCTTCGGTGGCGGTCAGCGCCGTCTTGGTGTCGGACAATTCCGTCGTGGCGTCGGCAAGGGTGTCCTTCGTCGCGGTCAGCTCGGTTTCAGTGGCGGACAGGCTGGTTTTTGTGTCGGACAGCTCCGTCTGCGCGGCAGTCAGCGTGTCCTGCGTCACCGCCAGTTCGGCTTCCGTCGCGGCGAGTGCTTCCTTCGTGTTCTCCAGTTCATATTCCTTTGCCGGCAGGGATGCTTTCAGCGTGTCCAGTTCGTTCTGCGTGGTGGACAGCGTGTCCTTCACTGCCGCCAGTTTGGTCTGGGTGATCATCAGCGTGTCCTTCGTGGATGCCAGCGTGGTGTCGCGGCTGTTCAGGGCAGTCTGCGTTTCGGCGAGGGTAGCTTCGGTGGATGCGAGGGTGTCCTTTGTGGCGGACAGCTCGGTTTCGCGGTCAGCAAGCGTGCCCTGCGTTTCGGCGAGGGTGGCTTCGGTGGACGCGAGGGTGGTCTGGGTATCCGTCAAGGCGGCGGCGGTCGTGTCCAGCGTGGTCTGCGTGTCCGCGAGGGTCGCTTCGGTGGACGCGAGGGTGTCCTTCGCGGCGGACAGGCTGTTTTCGGTGTCCGCCAAGGTGGATTGGGTGGAGGACAGCGCGCTCTGCGTGTCCGTCAGCTGATTCCGGGTGTCCGTCAGCGAATTGTGGCTGACGATGAGACCGGCACCAAGTGCGATGGAAGAGACTGCCAGCACGATGGCGGCAATCATCCAGATGATGGTCTTTTTCCGGGCGGCAATGGGGCTCATAGCAATCCTCCTAACAAACGACGAAAATGGGCAGAAACCTTCCGTTTTTTCCAGTTTACCACCATCGGGGGAAGTTGTCAATCTCGAATTTCGCGGAAGCACAAAAAACGCCCCTCCGCCGACAAAAGCAGAGGGGGCAGGGGAAGGAAGATTATTGGTTCTTCACGGAAAGTTGGGGGGCAAACAAGGACTTAGGCGAAGCCCCAAAAAGCTGCACGCGGAAGGAGCATGAAAGCGCGACCAAC